>MDTC01096816.1_pt1 | contig 11377 bp, 11 predicted proteins | sample 811181 | NCBI WGS metagenome assembly MDTC01 (sample SAMN05326644, study PRJNA326480) | marine metagenome | isolation source: seawater | place: Pacific Ocean: North | collected 2011 | reverse complement strand
TCAAAATGGATGACTCTAGAAGTTGGCAAACCACTTTCAGAGGGTCCTGGAGAAATTAATGGTGCTGCTGATATTTTTGAATGGAACTCAGAGGAGACAAAAAGAATTTATGGAGAAATAAATCAAAGTAGATTTCCAAATACCAGAATTCATGTTTATTATCAACCTGTTGGAGTTGTAGCTGCATTAGTGCCATGGAACTTTCCAATTATTTTAGCTTCTAGAAAAATTTCTACAGCTTTAGCTGCAGGTTGTTCTGTTATAGTAAAACCAGATGTCATAACACCAGGCAGTGTTATGGAGCTAGTTGATATTTGTAGAGAAGCAGGGGTTCCACCCGGTGTTGTTAATTTACTATCTGGAGATCCTCCAGCTATAGCTAGTGAGCTGATTGAGTCGAATGTTATAAAAAAAATATCTATTACGGGTTCAACTAGGGTTGGAAAATTAATTTTAAAGCAGGCAGCAGAAAAAGTTCAAAGAGTAACAATGGAACTAAGTGGACATTCACCTTTTATAGTCTTTGACGATGTTGACATAAATAAAGTAACCGATATGGCAATAAGCGCAAAATTTAGAAATAATGGTCAAGTCTGTATTTCTCCAAATAGATTTTATATACATGAAAATAAAAAAGAAGAATTCACTAAACAAATAGTAGAAAAAACTAAAAAATTAAAAATTGGAAATGGATTGAACAACGATACCATACTTGGCCCTCTAACAACTAAGAAAAGGTTAAATGAATTAGAAGCTTTAGTAGAAAAAACAAAAAAAGAAGGAGCAACAGTACTTTGTGGCGGAAAGAGACCTCCATCATTTAATAAAGGATATTTTTACGAACCCACAATATTTGATAATATAAAAGATCATTTTTCTATAATGAAAGAAGAACCTTTTGGTCCAATAATTCCACTACTCACATTTAAAGATTTTGATGAAGTTATAAAAAGAGCAAATAATAATGACCTAGGTTTAGCAAGTTATATATTTACTAATAACTTAGAAAAAGCCAACAAAGCCTCAGAACTAATAGAAACTGGAACTGTAGCAGTAAACACCCCTGTAGTGGCAGTAGCAGAGGCACCATTCGGTGGTATTAAACAAACTGGTTATGGTAGAGAAGGAGGTTCAATGGCGATAAAGGACTACTTAAATATTAAATACACTCATTTTGGTATATCTTATTAATCAAATTTATGAGCTTTTATGTATATATGCTCAAATCATTAGAAAAAAAACCTGTAACATACGTTGGTTATACTAAAGATCTTAGAAAAAGAATTGAGCTTCATAATAATGGCAAAGGTGCTAAATTTACAAGAGGAAGAAAATGGACACTAATCTATAAAGAGAAGTTTCCATCAAAAAGTAAAGCAATTTCTAGAGAATATTATATAAAGAGCCATAGGTCAGAAAGAAATAAGATTAAAAAAGATTGTATATGAAAATATCAATATTATTACCATATAAAGAAAATTTTTCACCTATTTACCCAGGGGCTGTTTCACTTTTTGTTTATGAAACCTCGCGTATTAGCAAGTACAAAAAGAATATAATTGTATATGGAAATACACAATATAAAAATACTTTTAACATTAAATACCGAAATATAAACTTAGAGAAAAATAGATTTCAAAGCATTAGCAAAAAATATATAGAAAATTTTGTTAAAATAGAAAAAAAATATAACTCAGATTTAATAGAGGTTCACAACAGACCAAATTATTTAAATTATTTATACAATTTTATGAAATATAAAAAATATATTTTATATTTTCATAATGATCCGTTAACAATGGTGGGATCTAAAACTATAAAAGAAAGAAAATTTCTTTTAAAGATTTGTTACAGAATATTATTCAATAGTAATTGGTCTAAAAAAAGATTTTTAGAAGGCTTAGAAAACAAGTTTATCAATAGCGATAAGCTGCAAGTTGTTTTTCAATCTGCTAACAAATCTAAAATAGATTTAGGAAAAAAGAAAAAAATGATAACTTTTGTTGGTAAATTAAATCGATCAAAAGGTTATGATATTTTTGGTAAAGCAGTCGTTAAAATTTTAGATAAACATAAAAATTGGACTGCAAATGTTATTGGTGATGAACAGAGAGATAAAATTAATTTTTTGCACAAGAGATTAGTTAATCATGGTTTTTTAAAACACGATAAAGTTATTGAAATTTATAAAAAAACAAATATTGCAGTAGTGTGTTCTAGATGGGAAGAACCATTTGGCAGAACTAGTTTAGAAGCCTCATCGAACGGATGTGCTGTTATTATAAGTAATAAAGGTGGGCTTCCTGAAACTATAACCAATGGTGTAATATTAAAAAATCTTTCAGTAAAACATCTATATTTGTCGATAGATAAATTAATAAAAAATACTAATATTAGAAAAAATTTACAAAAATTATCTTTAAAAAATTTTTTTCTTACACATTCTTATGTTTCTAAATTAATTGATAAGTTCCGTGATGAAAAATTTGGTAACCTCTCATCATTTAACATTAAAAAAAATAAAAAAAATCTTAGAATAATGCATATCACTAATTTTAATGAAAGACATAATGGTAGGTTATTTTTTAACACAGGAAGAAGATTAAATAATGGGTTTATTAGACTTGGTCATAGTATTTTAGATTTTAGTGATAGAGATATTCAAAAGTATTATAAAAATATTAATGATTTAAATGGTGCTAAAGCTTTAAATGATAAGCTTAAAAAAACTTGTTATAATTATAAACCTGATATGCTTGTATTAGGTCACGCAGACCTAATATCTTCACAAACTTTAAATGAGCTCAAAGAAGATTACCCTAGTTTGAAAATCGCACAATGGTTTTTAGACCCTTTAAATAAAAATGGTCCTGATTATGATAGAAATAAAAAAAGGATTTTAGACAAAAGTGAATTATTGGATGCTAATTTTATTACTACAAGTCCAGATGTTTTAAGTTTTTTGTCTAAAAAAGTTAAAAACTACTTTATACCTAATCCAAGTGATACGTCTTTTGAAACTTTAAATAATTTTGACCATAAATGTAATATGGATGTGTTTTTTGCTTTAAGTCACGGTGTGCACAGAGGAATATTAAAGTCTGGTAAAGATGATAATAGAGCAATTTTTATTAAAAAACTAATGGAAACGACAGAAAATGTTAAGTTTGATTTATACGGGGTAAATAATATTCAACCAATTTGGGCGGATCACTATTTTAAATCAATATCTAATTCAAAAATGGGTCTAAATTTAAGTAGAGGAACACCAATAAAATACTACAGTTCAGATAGGATAACACAAATTATTGGAAATGGTCTTGTGACGCTTATAGATGAAAAGACTCATTATAATAATTTTTTTAATAATGATGAAATGGTATTCTATAATAATTTAAGTGATTTATCGGAAAAGATTCTTAGAATTAATAAAGATGAAAAATTAAGAAAAAAAATAGGAAGAAAAGGAAAACTTAAATACACAAAATATTTTAATTCAACTCTCGTAGCGCAATTTATAATAGAAAAAACTTTAGATATTAAAACTAAGAAAAAATATTTGTGGTCTTAAAATATGCTTTCAATTCTAATACCAACTTATAATAATTTTGATTATTTTAAACTTTGCATCAAAAGTTTAGAGACAAATACTGATAATAAATATGAAATAATAGTTCATGTTAATGATGGTATCGATGGAACTTTAGATTTCGTCAAAAATAAATCTTTTAAGTATGTTCACTCTAAAACAAATATCGGTCTTTGCAGTTCAATAAATAAAATTGCTAAAATTTCAAATTATAAATATTTATTATATAGTCATGATGATATGTTTTTTTGTCCTGGTTGGGATAGTGCTTTAATTAATGAAATCAAAAAAATAGGTCATAATAATTTTTATTTATCAGGAACAATGATTGAACCTAATTCTGGACATATAGAATTTAATGCTGGTAAAGATTTTAATAGTTTTAATGAACAGAAATTACTTGATAATATAGATAACTTAAATTTTTTTGATCACCAAGGATCACATTTTGCTCCTCATCTTGTTCATAAAGACTTGTGGAACAAAGTAGGGGGATTTAGTGAAGAATTTAATCCTGGAATTGGTTCAGATCCAGATTTTAACATGAAACTATGGAATGAAAATGTAAGAATATTTAAAGGTATTAATAAATTTAAAGTTTATCATTTTAGTTCAATCACTTCTAGAAATAGTAATAAAATAACCCAAAATAAAGGTGATATAACTTTTTTAAAAAAATGGAAAATTACAACCAAATTTTTTAAAAAACATTATTTAAAATCAAAAACAAAATATATATGCCCGTTAACCGAACCCGATAAAGATATTATTTATTATATAGATTTATTTATTTGTAAAATTAACCTACTTTACGTCAAGGTTTTCAAAAAATGATTGATCAATTTATCAAAAAATTAAAAATATTAAAAAGAAAAGTAAAAAGTGAAAAAAAATCATATTCTTTTGGTGGTGTGGATTTATTAGTTAATTATATTTTTAAAGATAAAAGAAAAGGTATTTATTTAGATGTTGGTGCACAACATCCAATATCAAATAATAATACTTACCTTCTGTACAAAAGAGGGTGGCATGGAATAAATATAGATTTAGATAGTAAAAACATAGATTTGTTTAATACTGCTAGGAAAGGAGATATTAACATCAATGTTGCAATTTCATCTTCTAAAAGTATAAAAAAATTATATTTTTATCATGCTGGTTCACCAATAAATACGATTTCCAAAAATAATGCAGATAGACAAAAAGCTAAAATTAAAGAAATAAGAGAAATTAAGACAAATACGTTAAACAATATTTTAGAGCAAAATGATTATAATAAAATAGATTATCTCAACATAGATGTAGAAGGGCATGAACTAGATGTATTAAAGGGTTTAGATTTAACAAAATACGAACCAGACGTTATAAGTGTTGAGTTTTTAGATTTAAAAATGAAGAAATTAGAATTCAAAAACAACAATATTAAAGATATTATTGATTCAGATTTATATAAACATATGATAAATAATAATTATTCATTTATAAATTGGAATCATGCTGATTTAATTTTTGTAAATAATAAATTAAGAGATTAAAAATGGACTTTTATAAAAAAACAATTTTTGCTGTATTTATAATAATTTTCACTTTTGCAGTAATGGTCAAATTAATAGAACCAGTATTTGAAAAACAAATAAAAAATATATTTGCCGACAAAAAATTATCCAAGAAACTTTCTGAGGAATTAATAAATTCTGCTGAACCACTTACACAAGAAAAAAAAGAGTTTTATAAAAATATAATTAAAAAGCTTTACATTAAATGGACACCGCTAATAGAAGAGTCATTAACTGAGGCAAAAAAAGAATTAAATAAATAATTAATGTTAAAAGATTTACTTTCTTTTAAAAATAATTTTTTTTATTTATCATTATTTATAATTTTTATTTTTTTTCTTTACGCATCAAACTCATATAGATTTATCTATGACGGTCACCATCATGGTTTAGTATTTTCAAATGCTTTGGACATTTTAAATGGTAAAAAACCTTATAAAGAAATATTTATTCAATATGGATTAGTAACTACTATCTTGCATTCATTGGTTATAAAAATTTTTGGGTATAAAATTATTTATATAAATATTTTCACAAGTTTTATTTATTCACTTTCTATTATTCTTTTTTACATAGTAGTTGATAAACTAACCAACAAAAAACTAGCATTTTGTACCGTTTTAATACTCCTATTAAACCATCCAATTATTTGGTTGCCTTGGTCAAACTATATATCTTTCTTTTTTATAATTTTTTCTGTATTTCATTTAGTAAGAACCAAAAGTGATAATAATTTTATTTCAGGTATTTTTTTATCTTTATGTTGTTTGAGTAGGCAGGATTTTTTTATTCCAATTTTTTTTAGTCTACTTATTTTTGTTTTTATGCATTTTTATTTTAATAAAAAATTTTTACATAAAATTGTTTTGGGTTTTATTTTTCCTTTATTACTATTTTTTATATACCTAATTTTTAATGATTTACTATTGGATTGGTCAAAAACTCTTTATTTACCGTCATTATATCTAGTAGACAGAGAGACTACGCTACTGAGTTTATTAAATAATTTTTTATTTTTTATATTTTTTGATTCTTTTTTTAATTTTATTAATCATCCCCAAAATTTTGTTATTTCCGTTATTTTTATAATTAATTTATTTTTACTTTACTTTTTTTTCATATCAAGAAAAATTAGATACTTTTATTTGTCTTTTTTAAGTTTATCCTTATGTTACACATCAATTAACTTTGAGACCTTTAGATTGTATACTTCAGTTTCTCTAGGTTTAATTCCAGCTATCATTTTTATTTATAAATACAAAAAAAATGAATATGTTAAAGCATTATTATATGGATTTATTTTAATTTCTTTTTTTTCAATTATCTTTTATCCAAAAGGTAATAATAATTTTTTTTATAAAGATTTAGATACACTTGAAAAAACTAATATAGGTATTTTAGAATATGTTTATATACCAAAACAAACAGCTTCTAGTTTTAAAAAGATAGTAAAATTAAAAAATGATATAGATAAAAACTGTTTGATTACTTATGGTGAAAATTTTACTTTTGATACAATGATTATTTTATTATTGAATTACAATAGAATATATTATTTTCCTTATGTCAAAATTGACACTAAAAGTACGAAAATGATGAGCTTTTTTGATAAAAAATTTATTGGTAAAATAAATAATCAGATTAAGAATGAAAAAATTATTTTAATAACTGAAGAAAATAATACAATTTTTGCTTTTGGAAAAATTAACTTTGGAAATAATTATACTTATACTAAAATAAATATTAATCCTACAAACAACAAACCTAAATATCTTAAGTTTTATTATCCTAAAAATTGCTTACCTAGATCTTAATTTTATTTAAAGCATTATTTTTAAACATGTCAGCTTCCTTTATATATCTTCTTACCATTTCTGGAGATTTGTGCCCTGTCATAGCCATTATATTTCTTTCTTCTGCGCCAGATTCAGCTGCTGCAGTTGCAAATCCTGATCTTAGACTGTGTCCTGAATAATTTTTGCTATCTATACCTGATAAATTTAAATATTCCTTTATAAGTAGAGCAACTGTTTGATCTGTTAATCTTTTTTCAGATAACTTAGAACCTTTTTGAAATCTCCTAAACAATGGACCGGATTTAATTTTTGATTCATTAATCCATTTTTTTATTGATATTACTGGACAATATTTTGCACTATTAAAGTAGGGGATAGCTTTTAATGTTCCTGCTCCAAATTGATCAGTTTTAGATTTTTTTATATTAATTTTAAGCCCTTCAGTTACAAAATCTAAGTCATCGATGTCTAATGAAACTATTTCATTTCTTCTGAAACCACCTGAAAAACCTATTAATATTATTGTTCTATCTCTTATTTTTTTAATTTTTTCTTTATTTAGTTGATCTATAACATTAACTATTTTTTTTAAATTATTGATTAATATAGGTTTTTTACCTTTTTGAAAGCTTCCTTTTCTCCTTTTAATGCCCATTATATTTTCTATAATTACAGGATGTTTGGTGTCTAAGTAATGTCCTTTTAGCTTATGTATTGCTCCTATCGATACTAATCTACGCTTAATAGTGCTTATTTTTATTTCTTTAGTAGATAAATGAGTTAAATATAATGATACAATTTTTGCATTAGTGGGAAGAAATTTAAAATTATTTTTACTACAGAACAAGCTGAAATCTCTAAAATCAGATTTGTAAGCTCTCACTGTATTTTTTGCCTTAGAGTTTTGAAGGTTTATTATTGTTTCTTCTTTTAAAGATTCTATATCAGTTATTAAATCATTCATAATTATTACTATTGATAACCATTAATTATCACTAGTTATATATATGTTTAAAAACTAAGTCAAGTGATTATAAATTAATAATGATAAAAAAAACTAAATTTTTAATATTGTTAATCATGCTAATTTCTTGTGCTAATCCCAAAATAATAGAAACTAAGATGCCTGGAGATAAAAAATTAGGATGTGAAGAGCTAGAATTAGCTATTTTTGAAGCAAAAAAATTTAGAGAAGATGCAATAAATGTTAAAAATGGAACAGGTGGAAATGTAACTAGATTAGTGATTTTTTGGCCTGCTTGGGCTAAATCAATGCATAACGCTGACAAAGCTCAACTAGCTGCGGACGATAGGATTTATCATTTAACTGTATTAAAAAGAAAAAAAAATTGTAAAACATCATCAATTTCTTCATCGACAACTGTAAATAAAGCTAATTCAATATCTGAAGAGCTGAGAGAATTAAGAGAACTATTCGAATCTGGGGCAATTACTGGCTATGAATATCAAAAGGCAAAAGATAAAGTTTTAGAGTAACTAATTAATTTGAATTCTATGAACTTAAAAGGAACTAAATTTCAACTAAAAGTTTGGCGCTATCTTATGAAAATCCCAAAAGGAAAGACAAAAACCTATTTGGAAGTAGCAAAAGCTATAGGAAAACCTTCAGCCTTCCGAGCCGTGGCCAATGCAGTTGGTAAAAACCCTTTTCCTCCTAAAATTCCATGTCATAGAGTTATAAGGTCTGATGGTTCAATGGGTGGTTATTCTGGAAAAGGTGGAATTAAGAAAAAAAAAATTCTATTACAAAGCGAGGGTATAACGATCTAGAATTGTTGTTTTACAATCGTTTTAGTATTTTTAGCTAGCTTTAAAGTTTATTTTCTTAATTCACGCTTCAGTTGTACTATATTGTGTCAGACCAAGAAAAAATGGCTATCTAAGGCCGTTTAAACGACATATTCTTAAACTGCAAAGGTAAAGTATCTACTTCTATTTGCTAGTTTTAGCATTGCCAAAATAGTAAATATTTAAGGGTTTTTAATTGAAAAAAAACTATGTTTCATTAAATTTTTTAGTTTTTCCTCGCCTTTTGTTATAAATTTTATTTATTAATCATATATATCAACATATTTTTAAATATAGGTAAATAGTACTTCTTTATTTCTTAATAATATAAATTAATTATATAATGCAAGTTATTGTATTTATTGGAAATATTTTAAACTTAAAAACACTACTACAGGTATGGTAATGAAAGACATAATAGTTGATGTAACTATAACGCTGGCAACGCTGTCCACTACCCTTTTTTTTGAATAAATTGACCCTACCAAATAAGTTAAAACAGCACTTGGCATAGCAGATTGAATTAATAAAACTCCAGCAGCATAACCACTTAAATTTAATATCTTAATTAAACTAAAACCTATAATTGGACCGATAATAACTCTGACAGCACCTAAAATTGATGCCTGCGTCCAGGACACTACTTTAAGTTTATTTAAAGCAACACCTAATGACATTAATACTAAAAAAATTGTAGAATAAGTAAGCAAGAAAGTAGTATTTTCTATAAAACCGGGAACTTCCCATTCAAAATATAAAAAAAATACAGCTATTAGAATGCCATAAATAGGCATATTTCCTATTAACAACTTAAAAGAAAAACTTTTTTTTGCTAAAAAAACACCTAAAGTAAAATGAAATAAAATTACAACTGATGCAATGGCAGAAGCTACACCCAAACCAGCTGTTCCATAGGCAAATAAACATATAGGTATACCCATATTTCCAGTATTGGGCAGAATTAATGGTGGCAATTCACTTATTACATCTTTTTTTAAAATAAATAAAAAAAACATACCAATTATAGAAAAACCAGTAATTATAAACAAAGCATAAATAAAATATTGAGTAAATATATTAAGAGTTACACCTGTTGTTGTGATTGTATAAAAAATCATTGCAGGTGTCCCAATATTTCCTGCAAAATTGGTGATAAACTTAGTATTAAATTTTGGATCCTTTTTACCTATATAATAACCTATTCCAATAACGAAAAAGACAGGTGCCAATACATCAATTAGCTTAAGGTAGAGTTCCATTAAACTCTTACATCAGATTTTTTTGGTTTTCTCAACTTGTTTTTAAAGTTAATAGCCGCTTCAAATTCCATAAGTCTCTTATAAATAGATCTTAACTCAGTAATTCTAGTCCAGTTTTGTAAAAATAATGAAAAACTACCCTGTACTTCTCTAAATGCGCTTGACGTTTGTATTAAAACACCAAGAGTCATTGCGCCAGTAAATAATCCTGGGCCCATTAATAAATAAGGAACAATTATCATAGATTGATTGTACATTATTAACCAAAGATCAAAATAACCATAGTGTAAAAACAGTTTATGATAGTTGAATTTTATACCTGTAAATAACTGTAGTATAGTTGGTCCCTGAGCATAATTTTTTCTATCATCCTCACCATAAACTAATTCTTTTCTAAAGGCAGCTTCAACTTTTTGATTGTTATATTCAAGTCCTGGTAATTTAATACCAACAATCCAGCTTATAAGTAGTCCTCCAAGACTCGCGGTAAGTGATACCCAAACAAGGGAGCCAGATATATCTTTAAAAAAAGGTATTACAACGTTTGCGGAAAGACCCCATAGTATAGGTATAAATGCAATTAATAGCATAATAGCTCTAACAACTTGAAGACCTAAACTTTCTACAATTTTAGCAAAATTCATAGCGTCTTCTTGAATACGTTGAGATGCACCTTCTACTTTTGCATCTACAGCACGCCAATAGGGCATGTAGGAAAAAGTCATTGCTTCTCTCCAACGAAAAGCCCACAAACGAGTAAAATAATTTGTGATTGTATAAATGATTACATATGGAATAGCTAATTTCATGAACAAAAATATGCCATCATAAAACTCGGACAGCTCTCTCTCTGTAGCTTTCTGAAGTAAATCATAGAAACCTTTGTACCATTCATTAATTTTTACATCGATATATGTTTGTGCCAATAGAGATAAGATAATGAAGAAAAAACCTCCCCATGACCAAATTAACCATTTTCTTTCTGTGAAAAAACTACGCCACATAATTAATTTTTAGTAAAGTTATCTGCATAAGATTTAATAATATATTTTTTTATCTTAGGTTCTATTATTTCAAAGTCTATATTATTCTTTTTTGCATATTCTATAGCTTTTTCTTTTGATGGGAATTCTAATTTAACTTCACTCATTGTATCTGTGGATGACTCCCAGTCCATTAATGGATTAATTGATGGGTCTTTAGTTTCAAATTTAACAATCCAGTTTTTATTTTTTCCCCTACCCGACTGCATTGCAGATTTTGTAGGAATATATATTTTTGCTTTTTTCATATAATGGTCGGGGCGGCAGGATTTGAACCTGCGACCCTCTGGTCCCAAACCAGATGCGCTACCAGGCTGCGCTACGC
>MDTC01045852.1_pt1 | contig 11378 bp, 10 predicted proteins | sample 811181 | NCBI WGS metagenome assembly MDTC01 (sample SAMN05326644, study PRJNA326480) | marine metagenome | isolation source: seawater | place: Pacific Ocean: North | collected 2011 | reverse complement strand
CGAGCGTTAGGAGGATGCCGCTTGCGACATACGTATGATCATGAGGGATTGTAACGTATCTTCGGGTGCATTTTGCGAAGACACAAGTGCAACTGCCCTTGGATCAGGATTGAGTGAGCTCAATACGCATGAGTTGCTGACCAGCGAAGAAATAATCACCGTGGTTGAGTGGGTAGGGATCGGTAAGTCCGTGGAAGGTACCATTTTTGGAGCCGAGATCTTGCAAGTAGAACTTCCCTTTCTCTTCGTAGACACGGGCATGACGACCCGAGATGTGTCTATCAAATGGGAATGACAGTTCGCATTGCTCACGGCCAATGTTCATGGCAGGCGAGGTTGCGTAGTAGACAGCGCCTTCTTTTCCGTCGCGGAAGAGATGAACGATCCTGAAGTGGAGTGTTTCTTCGGGCGGACAGCCATAGAAGTCGGTCTCATCGTTGGGCATCTCGAGCCCATTGATGCTTTGGTAATCGTTGACCTTCTCAAAACGAAGAAGTTGTTCACCGGAGAGGAAGACGTCACCATGTTTCAGCTCGACGGGCTGTTTGATTTTGATGAAGACACCATTTGCGCTGCCTTCGTCTTTGAGCATCAAACGTCCACTGTCGTAGTAGAGATTGGCGTGTTTATGATCGAGATAGACATCTTCGGGGAAGAGAATCGTCCCATATAATCGACCGATGATGTGTTCTTCGGCATTGAGTTGGTAGGAAATCCCATCAAAACCCTCTCCTTTGATCAGAGTAAGCTTCGCCTGTAGGGAGGGAGTACTTGGAGCAGCTGGAGCTTCGGCAGCAGGAGTGCCGCAAAAACCACAAAAACGACTTCCGGATGCGATAGTGGCACCACAATTCGTACAGAGCATGATGCGAAGTCCTTTCTATTTTGAGATCAGCGTTCGATGGGTTACAAAACCCAAAAAAGTCGAATAAAACCAGAGAGACGTCGCTCTGGAGAAGGTTGTCATTCCAAGGTGATGATACCAGATATTTTGGGGAGTATACACTATGGTCGACAGGAATTGCAAACGGATAATTACGCCCGAATAAGGGATTTGACAGTCATGGTTTTCGGTGTTATGTTCCCTTCTAGACTTTTGGTCAACGTGCACAAGCTACAACCAGGCAACACCCTGGAAACATTAAACAAATCCGCAGTCGACGACACATGTCATTCCCTGCAATGGGGGCGCTCCAGAGAGCGCACCAACATTGACAACAAAGCAGCCGAAGAGCAGGGAGCTCCAAAGACTTACCATGGATGAAAAGCGAAGGAGAACGAGAGCCAGATGAGCGGGTATACAGGATACGCCCTACGATTTATCTCCGGAAAATACCAGGGAAATGAGTTTCCATTGAAAGCCGACTACGAGGTGATCTTGGGACGCGGTTCGGAGCTGGAGATTGTCTTAATGGAAGACATGGTCTCCCGTCACCATGCGAAGATCATTACAGGTTCGGATTATGTTTTGGTTCAAGATTTGGGCTCGACCAATGGGACCTTTGTCAACGGAGAACGTATACGTAAAATTCGACTCCGAGAAGGTGATCGCATTCTGATTGGGACGTCCATTCTAAAACTCGTCCCCTACGAAGGAGAGCTGCCCGTCGAAGAGCCGGCACAGCAGGCTCCAAAAATGCTCCCCCCACCCTCTTCTTCTCCGTCATCAGGGGCCCTGATCCCACCAGCGCTTCCATCTAGTACAGGGCAACTCGGCCCTGCAGCACCATCTTCTGGAAGTCTCTCTGCAATGTCCGTCCCCACGGCGACCAAAAAGCTGCCAGCCTTTGGTGCTGGGCAATCACCCTCTTCTCCTTCTTCGATGGGATTGCCCTCAGCGCCCCCTTCGCTTGATTTTGGTCCCTCCTCATCATCGTCAATGCCTGCAAGCAACGCCGATCCATTTGGGATGCCTGCGAGCAGCGCTGATCCATTTGGTGGTCCTCTCTTTGACGGACCACCACCAGCAAGTAGCCCGGCACCTTCTACGGCACCTCCTGCGGCGTTGCGCACCGGTAGCCCCACACAACTTCCCAAATGCGAACGACCAGAGCTCGGCCAACCGCTGATGACAGGAACACTCGCAGAGACTCCGCTCTCGGAGCTGATCGACCTGTTTGCAAACAGTCGAAGAAATGGGGTCCTCGTGATCGACAATGGCGCACAACATGGACGCTTACATCTTCGCGATGGGCGTCTCATTTACGCCGTCCTTGACGACTACTACACGATCGAATCTCGCCCTTCAGCCATCAGAATCTTGCGTTGGCAAGAGGGGCAATATGCGTTGTACGCCCCCTTCGATCAAGCGATCCAAGAAGAGACCAACGAAGACCTCAACATGCTTCTTCAAGAAGCCCGACGTAGCTTCGATGCGATCAAAAAATTCCATCAAGACATCCCCCCAAGCACACAATCACTGAGCATCCCTGTCCCTCTAGAGAGTCCTCTCAAAGACCTGCGCCCCGCTCACCTTGAGATGTTCCAACTCATCCTCAACACAGGCGATATCAACGCAGTTCTCGGCCTCTCCACGCTAGGGGATGTCGAAACATACCAAAACATCGCCTTCCTTGTCAGACAACAATACATCTACGCTCACTGAGCCATACCGTGATACGAATCCACTGGAATCTCACCGTCATCCAATTTGCAACAGAGCAAATCGCCGAAGAAGTCCAAGAACTGTGCGCGTTGGATGAACACAGTCTACATAGTTACCACCCGAGCGGACACATCATCGATGACTCCGACGTAGAGGAGCTTGTCCAAGAACTTCTCGAAAAGGGATACACACCGAGGGTAGAAGATTGCTCAGAGTGACACCACTCCCATTGCTCGTTGACTTGCTGCGCATTTTGGGAGTGATCCGTCGACGACGACCACGACTGCTTAAAAGTGGTTATCCAGGCAAACGAGACCTCCAATCCTTCAATAAAGTCCTCACCCAACCACTCGACGCCAAAACATTTCGCTCCCTCCAAGACAGCGGCTATATCCTTTTCCTCTACGAGCTAGGCTACCAACTCGACCTATTCGAAGAAAAACAAGGACAACTCCGACTCAACGAAGAACACTGCTTTGATTTCTTCTCATCGAGCTATCTCCAACAACAAAGAGTCCTCCAAGAGACCTTTCCAGGTATGGTTTTGTGGAATGAACTTCATGAGGTCCCCGCTCTCGTAAAGCTTCCAGACGATGAAGACACTTCACTGATCGACCCTTGGAGAACAAGCTCTGTCCTCAAAGCACGACAACTGCTGACGGAGGCACTTCCTTCTTTACTGGAAACTCCAAAGACCACAGAAGAGTGTACGGACTGGCTGCTGGAACATCTATCGCCACAAATCAACATCGCCCCACAAGATGACAGCGATGTCTATCCTCGACTGGCATTTCAAGAAAACAAGAAATCGCGCACACCAGCGCGCTTTCCCGAAGATCAAGCGCGCCTTGAAGGACAGTTCTGGGAAGTCCTCTTAACACAAAGCCTCCACTGGATGGGTTGGATAGAATCAGACATGCAAGGGGCCTGGGTCCTCACACAGGACTTTCTCGTCCCTCGCTCTAACGAAGAGGAGACAACCTACCCACAAACACCTTCGCTGCTTGTACAAGCCAACCTAGAGTGCTTGCTCTTCCCTTCACCACACACGATGACGCACATTTATCAAATCGAAAAGTTTTGCAAACCACTCGATGGCGATCAATTGCTGCGCTACCGATTTGACAAAGACACCTTCTCCAACGCTCTCCAACAGGGACTCTCCTACCAACAGTGTGTGGACTTTTTGTCGGAGCAATCACGCATCCCCATCCCAGAAAATGTCTTGCAAGTCCTCAAGAGCTGGTACAACCAGTGCAATCAAATTGTGATCTCCAAAAAAGGCGCGATTCTCGAAGCCTCCAACAAAGAAGAGCTCGATCAGTGGACAAAAGAGGTTTTACAAGGGCTCCCCTCCGTGAGGCTTGACGACACACACCTCTTCATTCCCTCCCACGCACACAAACAGCTGAGAAAGAAGCTCCAAAAGCGACACGTTCAAAACATCGACTACGATCAACCGCCTTCGCGCTTTATCAACGTCAACTCGCAGCTTCGGATCGACGTTGAAGTCCTCAAACAGGATATTTTTGCGCAAGAATTCCTCTCGAAGATTGCCAAGATTGTCACGCTCACCCCACAACGAGCGACCTACCAGATCACAAAGGAGACCCTCACACAAGCCATCGAAGATGGGAAACACGTCGAAGAAATTCTCGAATTTTTCGAAACCAGAGCACACATTTTCCCATCAACTGCGCGCTTGAGATTGGAATCACTGACCCGACACATCGGCAATGTTTACGCAGGACAGGCCGAACTCTTCCTCACCGAAGACGAAGAGAGCATGGACAGACTACTCTACGAAGGTGGTTTATCTGTCCACCTCAAACGAATTGGACCGGCTGCAGCGCTGATCGTGACAAACAAACGCAAAGAATTTGAGTCACTTCTCGAAAGTTTTGGGTTGCCGAACCAAGATCACCCAAACCCCTCCAACAACGCTCTTTGGGAGCCAGAAGATACATAGTAGGACGTCGAATGAAACGGATCGCACTCACAGGCGGCATCGCAAGCGGGAAATCCACAGTCTCAAACTACATACAAAGCAAAGGAATCCCCGTTATCGACGCAGATCAAGTCGCTCGTGATGCTGTCGCACCAGGTATGCCAGCCTACCAGGAGATCGTGCAGACATTTGGGCCAGACATCCTCCTCAATGACAAGCAAATCGACAGAAAAAAACTCGGCAGTATCGTCTTCTCTTCACAAGAAAAGCTGCAACAGCTCAATCAGATCACACACCCGAGAGTCGCACAACTCGCCGCAGAGCGCTTTGTCGCGCTCGAAGAACAAGGACACTCCTTCGTCGTCTACGAAGTCCCTCTCCTGTTTGAAAACCAACTACAAGACCAATTTGATACCACCATCCTCGTCTCCGTCCCCCTCGCAGTCCAAGTCAAACGACTGACACAACGTGATCCGATCACTGAAGAAGAAGCCCTCGCAAGGATCAACAGTCAGTTACCTCTGGAAGAAAAAGCCAAACTCGCCGACTACATCATTGACAACGCTGGCACACAAGATCAAACCATCGATCAGATCGAAAGAATTTGGTCATCAGTTTTCCCAAGCGACACATCACCCACATGATCTAGTACCCTCCTCCAGTACAACATACCACATATCGCACATCACCTTTGACGCGCTGCCCCCTCAAAAAACACATCAATCGAAAAACAATAAAAACATACACTTACAACCACTAGTTTAAACCTTGTTATGTGGATGTTGCATACACTGTATATATAATTAAGTGCTAATTAAGTGAAATTTATGTGCAATTAACATTGAATTAGTATTTTCCATTGACGAATGACATCAAGAATGCGATGCTCTATTTCACAAAGACTTCCTTTGTCAAATACAGTCCAATAAAGCTTCACAACTGATTCCATCCGTGGACGTGCCGGGTTCGACGCGAGTGGATATTTCAGACAGCAGGAAACAGGCGTAGATGAGAAAGCCAAATCGCAACCCACACGCTCTAGAGCCCACGGACAAGACCACGCGTCTCCAGCGAATGACCGCGGACAAGACGATTCTATCGTGGTTACAAAAGCTCCAGCCTCCAGATAGAGAGACCTGTCGCAATGGCCCGCGTCCCTGTCCGCATGTCCACTGCGTGCACCATTTGTATTACAAAACAGAAGAAGTTGACGGTGAAGTCAGGGTTTTGATGCCCGAAAAGGAACTCTGGGAGCTTGGCGAGACCTGCTCACTTGATCGAAAAGAGCGCGAAAATCGCCACAGCGAAAGTTCGAAGGCGCAAGCACTCGCGACGAAACCCACCCCACCTAGTGGTCATACATTTATCATTCAATCGACTCTTCCACACAAAGCGCTCCAAAAAACCACCAAACGATAACGTTTCCGCCTTGCTTTCCCCCAGCGATTGAAGTCCCACTTGCAATGACATACAATCCCCACCATGATCAGTCCATTGATCCATCCACCCAATAACAGGAGAATCATTTTGTCCAAGCGTCCATTCTGTTGGTCTTCGTTGGTGACAAGCCGAGCATTCTGGTTCAGCACCGCAGCCTTATGTGTGGTTACACTGGTGATGGCCTCGCTGCCCCTCACAAGTGTTCTCGGCTTTGAATACTGTTTATTCTTCGGCGTAATCGCGACAATCGTCATGAGTCACTTTGCACTGGTCGCGATGTACATGCGAAATGATGCCACACAAGGTCCGAGCCTGTTTGGTACGATCACACAAGTGATTCTCGCATGTTGGACAATGCTCCTGCCCCCACTCGCGTTGATCTCCCTCAATGCGTTCCGCGTCACAAACTGCAACTTCACCTATGGACTGTTCTTATACGGACTGACAGCCGGTGTGGGTGCGATCTTTGGGACGAGCGTCGGGATGACATTGAGCGCCCCAAAAAATCGTCGCATCGCACATATCAGTGTTTACGTCGTCCCAATTGCCGGTATCCTCTGGTCCGTTTACTACGGGTTGCTGCACCCTCCTATTTACGCATACAACCCGTATTACTCGTTTTTTCCTGGTACCATTTACGACGAGCTGCGGCAGATCTCGACGACGCTGCTCGTGTACAGACTGGATACTTTGATCACGTCAGTCTTTTTGTTTGCGGTGTTGGCACTGACCTCAGGTCGCGAAGGTTTGTGGGGAACGGAGACGTGGACCTGGAGGGCACCTTACCTCCAACGTAACGAAAACGCTCTTGATGGTCGTTTGTCTTGGTCTGGCATGTGGGAACAAAGGTTCGGCCTCGTTGCGTTGCTCCTTGTCAGCTTCGTGTGGATGGTGTGGTCATTCCAACATCAAGCGGAGCTCCAGTATCGACACAATTCAGCCTCCATCCGGAAAGAGCTCGGTGGCGTCCATATCACCTCTCACTTTATCATCCACTACGATCGAGACAGTGTCACGCCACAGCAATTGCAACGCATCACACGGGATCACGAATATCGATACTATCAACTTGTTCAGTTTTTTGGTCATCGCCCCAAGTATAAGATTCGCTCATATGTGTTTAAAGACACAGCGCAAAAATCTCGAATGATGGGCGCTGCCAACACGATGATTGCGCGTCCATGGGCATATGAGTACTACGTCCACGGATCGTATTTCCCACACAGAGTGATCAAGCACGAGATGGCACACGTCTTCTCTGCTGCGTTCGGCTCAGGCCCGCTCAAGCTCTCGGCTAGGTATGGTCTGCTGTTCAACGCGGCTCTTGTAGAAGGTGTCGCAGTTGCAGCAGATTGGTCTAGCGGCGAGTTGACACCTCATCAATGGAGTCGCGCGCTGCTCGATCTCCGACGCGCACCAGACCCTGCCAATATTCTCGGTGTGACAGGATTCTACAACCACTCTTCCTTACACTCCTACACCATCGCCGGCTCCTTCAGTCGATACTTGATCGACAAATACGGCATCAAAAAGTTTAAACGAGCATATGGGACCGCCAACTTCGCGGAAGTGTACCAAAAATCACTGCGAACGCTTTCGAATGAGTGGAAAAGCTTTCTCAAAAAGATGCCCCTGAGCCAGCGAGAGAAGCAAATCGCGGCCTTTCGGTATGGTCGCAGGTATTCAATCTTCTCAAGAAAGTGTCCCCACGAAGTCGCGTCACTCAGACACAAGATGTCTCGTGCGCTTCGTTCAGAGCAGTACAGCCGCGCAATAGATCTTCAACAACAAGTGTGTGGTATATCCCCGAGACCGTACTACAAATTGCAGCTACTCCGACTCAAGTATGGTGCCAAAAAGTACAAAGAAGCGCTCGCTTACGCTTACAAACTCGAAAACATGTACAAGGACAAAAAGCTCCCTATCATGCGCCTAAAAATCAAGCTTGAGCGCGCCAAAATCCACTATCGACTCGGACAAATCGAAAAAGGTCGTCTGTTGATCAAATCCCTCCTCCACAAGCCAGCCTATCTCTCTCAAAAAAGGGCGCTCCTTGTCAGACTACACGCCCTCTCCAACCCTACATTTGCAAAAGAGATTATGGAGTATCTGGATGAAGGCTCAACGACCTCCTTGCTTCGACTCCAGAAGAGCGCGCTCCAACACAATGACCCTGTGATGCATTACCTCTTGGGCAGGAGGCACTTTATGTTTGACGCTTACAAAGAAGCGCTCGAACACCTCCTCAAAGCCCAAAAAAGCCTCAAGTCACATCCCCTCCGTGTCGAAAATATGAGCATGATCGCCAAAACCTTGTTTTATTTGGGGCGCTACGATCAGGCAGCCAGGGCATTCGAACGACTCTCCAAACAACCACTCCCCAAAGGACTCAAAAACAAGGCCCTTGATTGGAAACAGCGTGCCCTTTGGGAAAAAAGAACCTATGGCGCTCCACCAGCCCCATAAACTCACCATCACAACATCACACCACGACAAGAAAATCAGCCCGCCAAGACACACTCACCGAACAAAAAATAGCAATCCATCGCAAAAAATGTGTTATGATGCCGTCTCCCTTTGGCGGGAATCATAAATGTGTGTGATACAATAACAATCGACAGCTAGATGTTGTGGAAAGTCGATGAGCCAACGATTACAACTACCTGGTCCTATTTGGGATCTGCTATTACAGCACCCTGAACAAAAGATAGAGTTTGCCCAAGACAATTACCGTGTGGAGATCCGGATCACTGTACAAGAGACCCCCCCAACCTCGGCGGGGAGTACCGATGATCTGACGATGCCATCGGCTGAACATGATGAAACCGAACCGAGCAAAGGACGCTCGAAGCTCGCGACAAATCCAGAACTCCCAGCGGTAGGACACCAATCGGGAACTGTTGATCCAGGGCTCTTTGTCGACGAACCCCCAGCACGAAAAGAACCCAGGCCCCCAACACCCAAGCGAATCGAGACGGCCAAACCCGAACAAACAGGGATGAAACTTGAACTGCTCGATGAATCGAGTACTCAGCAAGACCGAGCAGTCCGCAAAAAGTCGACCTTTCCAGAGCAGCCACCAAGTGACGAATCACTCGCCCACCTGCCCATCATGGACGTAGGGTTTGACCTTCCCAAAAATACCAAACCCAGCTCACAACCCTGGGGATTACCATATAGACTGCTTCGCACGACAGACACACCGCTGGTATTGCAATTTCTCTTCAGACGCCTTGCCGTTCCGGTCGCACAATCTATCCACCTCGCGAGATTGCCAAGTCGAGGCCAAATGTCCTCTGTCGATCTTGCAGAAGCCGCAGGTGTCGAACAACTCCTCTCCGTCGCTGTCCCCCTCTCCGAATCGCCGAGCGAACAGCCCTCGTACAGGTTGATCGGCCAACGACACGACGAAGCCTTTGTGTTGCTCTATCAAGACGCTGAACAGAGGCTCTGCTTTGCACCGATTCAAGAAGATGGTGGCCCTCTGCAAATCGCCCTACAAGAAGGCGAAGAGCTCCTCACAGAAGAAGAACTCACACTTCTGTTCCAGACCAACGCTCGCTTTGTTGGTCCTGAGGAAGCTAAGCAATCAGCTCTCCAACTGCAAGAGCAATTACACCAACCCGACAAAAAAGAAGCCAGCCCCGAAGAAAAAGCACCGACGATGCGCCCTGCAGTCACACAAAAACACAGCACGAAGCGCGTCATTGACGTCGATCAACGCTTCCTCAAGCGGCTCAACTTCAACCGCAACCACGACGATAAACACTTGTGGGATAATGAGTTACAACCCGGTGTTGCAATCCTCAGGCACAGCCTCGCGACCCTCTACCAAGACAACAAGCCCGTCATCGAAGGTGTCCTCATCTGCCTAATTGGAAAAACACATTTCATGATCTTTGACAGAAGAAGCAAACGAAATGTCTCCCTGACACCCAACACCAATCAACAAATCTGGATCAGAAGGAACGATGAATGATGCGTTCTCTCCTCACGTTTATTGCGTTTTTAACGATCACCACATGGACACTCTCCCGCGCACACGCAGATGATATCGCGTTGTGGCGTGGGCAAGCGCAAAAAGCGCTCGCAAAAGGTGATCTCAAAGAGTGGGAATACGCGCTGGGAAAAGCAGAGAGAGCGTTTAACGAACGCAAAGCAAAGATGGCGCTCGTCGAACGGTATAATCACCAAATGTGGTTGCTACTGCTGAGGCTCAAATATCACCAATTCAAAGGGGCTCTTCCTCCCATCAAAAACGTCGATGACTTCGAAAGCAAAAGCAAGCTTGGAGAGTACATCAAGGAGATCTCATCCAGCCTTAAACATCTCCAGCAAAGCAAGCAGTACCTCAAACAGTACAACGACCTGTACACGCAAGTCGCACAACAAAGTGATATCACCAACCTCGTCTATCTCAAGACCTCTCTCCCTCTACAAATTGCGCTCGAACAACGAGATGGCAAAATCTACAGAAGCCTCCTACAGTACGCATACGAACACTGGAAAGATCAGGCCTCTGTGAGAACTCATTTCCAAAAAAAGACGCGATTTCTCAAAGCCTTTGCGAACAAACGCAACAAGCTCAACGCCGAAATCCAGCAACGCAAATCACAGCAAAAGTCTATCGCCACACAACTTCAGTCTGCACAAAAAAGCTACAACAAGATCTACTCACAACGACAACGCAAAGAAGATCTATCGATTCGGCTGTTTTGGACAGGCGTAGGACTCTCAGGGCTCGGTATCGTAGGGGGTATTCTCGGTGTGCCGATGCTCCTCGACAACGATTACAACGCGACCCCATCACAGCGCCAAAAGACGTACGACAGAGGACTTGTCCTGACAACTGTTTCGGGGATCTTTCTCGCCTTTGGGATCACGGGCCTCGTCATTGGGACGGTCCTCAAACCCAGCTTGCGTGACAAAGCCCACGACATCATCAAAGCACAAAACCAGTACCTCGATACGGAAAGAAAAAATCACCCCACTCCCAAAAGCTCACTCCCTCATCCACACAAACGACACACCATCCTAACGAGCACGTGGTAACCTGAAACATCTGACACCAACACGAGAGTTGCTTTCGATGAGACGACCAATCCTCTCTTTCGCCCTCGTCTGTATGCTCATGAGCATATCCTTTTCTCCCGCAAAAGCAGCCTTAACGCTCAAAAAAACCATTTGGGGAAAGATGACCCCAAAATCGGTCGTACATTCGGGCAAAGGCCTCTTTCTTGCGCAAAATATGTTCTACAGACACACCATCTCCGTTTACAACCGCCAAGTGAACTACTCGCGCCTAAAGGAGCGAGCTTCCAGTCGCGTGAGCGACCTTCTTTTTTGACGACTCACAGCCATGTGCGCCCACAGCTTCCGCTGTTT
>MDTC01130922.1_pt1 | contig 11379 bp, 13 predicted proteins | sample 811181 | NCBI WGS metagenome assembly MDTC01 (sample SAMN05326644, study PRJNA326480) | marine metagenome | isolation source: seawater | place: Pacific Ocean: North | collected 2011 | reverse complement strand
GTATTCTGAATTTTTGAGATCTTTTCTTTCATTTAAAAATTCCTCAAATTATTAATCATTTTCGTTCATATATTTAGTTTTTATTATATGGAAATTGAATTAAAAACCTGTTTTAAATTTATCAAATATTAGTTTTTTTATTAGTATATTTTCAAGTAATTTTAATTAATGAGATCAAATAACTTTATTAATGTTTTAATAATAGCATTTATTTATATTTTAATTCATTCATGTAGTAAAACAACCTATAGAAAAGTTTCAACTATTATTGATGATGATTGTATTGAAATTAATGAACTTTTTGTCATTCAAAACCATGATAGTATTTGGGAGTTGAAAACTGTTGAAGAGGAACATCTTTATTATTTCCCCAACTTTGAAGAAGCTGAAAAAACAAAATTTATTTTAGAACATTACCAAACTAAATATCTTTGCGATTGTGGAGATGGAAGTTATACCAACTCAGCCGGAGAAGAAAATCCTAATCCTGGTATAATGCCCTATCAGTTGACTTTTGATAATACTGGAATAGGAAATATGGAGATGAATAGTTACAATAATCCTAATGAAGACTGTCTTCCCTTTAACCCCGAAAAACTTGTTGCGAGGAGAAGTTTAAATGGAGATTGGTACTTAATTGAAAAGCCTGGTCATTCTATGTTTGGCTTTGGAAAGAATAAAGAAGCTTGTGTTAAAGCCTTAGGTGCAATCAAAAAATATGGCTTTAATCAGTCTTGTTTTGTTGGTAGAGCAAATGCTTCCTTTAGCTATTTAAAAAGATACAGAGAAGATATTGACACTCTTAAAAGCAATTAATCACAGACAATTTTATTTCCGTTTGAATCCCAACACTTCTCAAATATTGCAACTCCCTCCAAATAATTTCCTTCTTTAATTATTGTACCTGATAAATCCCATATTTTTAAGCTGCCATGTAGCATTCCATTTTTAAAGTTCATTTCAGCATTAATCTCACCTGTTTCGTGCCAGCTCTTTGATAAACCTTCAAGTAATCCATTTTGATAATTCAGTTTAGATTGTTTCTGCCAGTTTATAAATCTTCTAATAACTTCTCCTTCGGGTAGTCCATTCTTAAAATTCCATTCTGCTCTTAATTCTCCAGTTAGATACCACTCTTTATGAATACCTTCTCTTTTTCCATTTATAAAATTTCCAATATCACCATAATCACAATAAACAAATCCCGAAACTAGACTGTTGTCTTTTTTAAAATAGCTTAATTCACTACTGTCTGAAGATATTAATTCGTTTTGATGATATCTTTGACCAATTAATGATTGTATTGAAATCAAAAAAAATAATAAGATATTTATTCTTAACATTTATACTTTTTAAGACATAATGTTTTTATAGACTACCAGATTTCGATGAGAAGTTTTGTGTAGATTTGACATAGAAATAATCTGGCCATTGTTTATTCAAATAGTATTTAGATCCACATCCTAAATAGATTAAATCTTTGTTTAAAATATTAGCTTTATGTCCCTTAGATTTCATCCATCCATCAACAAGACCAATAGCAAGAGTCCAATATGTAGGATAGGTTAGAAAAAAGTCAAAAATATTTTCTGCCATATAGGCGTTTATTATTCCTACATTATTTAATCTGTTAGACATGTTTTTTTTGCCTTTAACCTTACTAGTATGAGAATAAAAATTAAATTTCACCATATCCTCCGAATGATCCTGAGCTGCTTTTTCTAAGGACTTTGAGTGTATAAAAGCATCTCTTTTATACTTAGATCTTTGAATATTTGTAGCATAAAATATTGCAGCGTTTAGTAAATTATAATCAATATTATTTTTCTTAATTTCCTGATGAATAATTTCTAACTTTTGAAAAGATTTATAATTATGAATTGCATATTTCTCATTGTTCCATCTAGAATTATTGTTTTGGCAAACAAAATAGCTGAATTGGAAGCTAAGTAAAAAAATTAAGATGGTTTTATTAATCATTAATTTTAAGATTTACAAGTAAAAAGTGGAGTTTTTAACATTTTTTAATTAATTCTAAATATAGTAATCATAAATTTACAGAATATCAACATTATACTATTTTAGTTTAGTTTATGGATCAACTCTTTAATTACATATCCAAAAGGTCAACTTTATCAAAGGAACTTAAAGATTATATAAATTTAACTGCAAAAGTAAAAAACCTAAATAAAGGGCATACTTTAATTAATCAAGATCAAACTGTAGATAAAACTTTTTTTGTAGTAGACGGTTGTTTACGTTCCTATGCATTTGCAAAAGACGGGAAAGAGCACACGCTTCAATTTGCATTAAAAGACAATTGGATCAGTGATTACATTGCTATTTTTAATAATGAGAAATCCACACAACTTATTGAATCTATTTCTAATGCTACAGTCATTGAAGTTTCTATAAATGAAGGAATTGAAACTGTTTTTTCACAGTTTCCTGAAATAGAAACACTACATAGAAAAAATTTGGAACGTAACATTGTGAGTTTACAAAAAAGAATCTTAAATCAATTGCAATTGTCTTCTTTAGAAAGGTATGATTTATTTAAAAAACAATTTCCTAACATAGAAAAATACGCTCTAAACTATCATATTGCATCCTATCTAGGGATTACCCAACAAAGCTTAAGCAGGTTGAGAGGATCCATAAAACAATAGAAAGGTGAAGGCAAATATGACTAAGCGTTACAACACTATAAATCAAAATTTGTAAATAATAACCTAACCTATTGAAAGGTAATAACTTTAAAATTTTAATTTAGTTAATAATAATAATTTTAAAATGATTAAATACAATCCGAAAGAATGGTTTGGACTCATATTTGAATTTCACAAAAGTGACACTCTAAGAAAGTTAATCTATGTTATATTGATTTATGCTGGATTTACTGCTACTATAGTTTATATAGAACTAAACTATATTAAATTTGAGAGCTCCATAACTGTTCACTCACTAGTTGGATTTATTATTGGCTTACTACTAGTTTTCAGAACCAATACTGCTTATGACCGATGGTGGGAAGGAAGGAAATTACTTGGATCATTAGTAAATACATCTAGGAATTTAGCTTTAAAAATCAACGCTTTAGTTCCAGCTAATGACATTAAAAAAAGAGAAATGTATTTTAAAATGATTTCTAACTACTGTTTTTCTATGAAAGAACATCTTAGAGATAATATTAAATTAGAAGAATTAGAAAATACCAATATACTTAACAAAGAATCTTTAAAAGAATATAATCACAACCCCAATAAAATTATTGGAGAGATTTTTAAATTGAATAAATCTTTGTATAATGAAAAAGTAATTTCAGGAGATATTTTTATCACTATAGATAATGAAACCAAAAACTTTACAGAAATAATTGGTGCTTGTGAACGAATAAAGAAAACACCTATTCCCTACTCTTACAATATTTTTTTAAAAAAATTCATTTTTGTATACACTCTTACATTACCTTTTGGACTTACAGCTAGTTTGTTTTATTATTGGACAATACCTATTTGTGTTTTTATTCTTTACATACTGGCTAGTTTAGAGCTACTAGCCGAGGAAATTGAAAATCCATTTGGAAACGACCCAAATGATCTTCCAGTTGATGATATATGCATTGACATTAAAAAAAATGTAAGAGAAATATTATTATCTAAAAATTAATTTTTAGAGTTGATTCTATAAACTCTATTTTTTAACCACATTCATTTTATAAAGCAGAGTATAAAATTGTATTAGTAATTTTAAAACAATATATTTATTAAAAACTTAGTATGAAAGATTTTATTCTTAAATGGTATCCAATAATTATAGCTTTTGCTTGTATGTTATACTCTATAGGATTAGGATTAATTGGAATGACAGAAGAAGCACAGTACTCTGCTCATTGGCCTGGGACAATATTATTATTTACTATAGCTATTAACCAAATCAAAAGATTATGAGCTTAGTATTTTTTGGTGTTGGATTTTTACTTTTTTCTATTTATTTAATTTTTTTAATGTGGAATATTATTTATAATGGTAAGAAACAAAAAGAGCAAAATTATCCAAATCTAGACACCACCAATCAGGATAACATAGATTCAGATGGCATAGGAAATCAAGGAAGAGTTCCAAATAACAACTAGTAGCTTTTATTTAATTCCTTTTTTCTTCTTTATAGCCCCATTGATGTATAAAAAGTCCATTGTATTTTTTTATCCAAGATAATTGCTCGCCTCCACTTGTATTTTTAATTTTTTGACCAATGGTACTTTTCAACTCTAACTGTTTATTAAAGGACTTTATTAAGGTTTTAATAGATTCTTCTGAATTGGTATACTGATCAAGTACAATTATCATTACACATTAAACTATTGTATTTTAACATAATCAATTTCAAGGGAAAAATCTTCCTCTTTTTTATTTGATATCAAAAAACAAATTTCTTGTAACGTAACATTACTAAAACTTGGCATACTTAGCATTCTTCCTCTAAAAGTGGGTTCTAATTGGTTAAATTTAATTTCAATCTCCTGCCATTTATTATTTGTTTCAAATTTATATTTATAAGAATGGTATTGATTTAGGTTTGATTTGACTCTAAATTGATAATTTTTACCGTCTCCTTTTACTCTAATTATAAAACTTTTATATTTTGAGATATCAACTATTTTAAATTGATATCTTATTGATGAGAACCCACCATTATTCTTAGTGGATACATGACCTGTAAATAATCCAATTCCATTTTCTTTAACAACAATGTTACTTGATGAAACCCCTCCCATTACATCATCATCAACTATGTTCCAATTCTTTAATGAATTATCAGAATTAAAATTATAAATCATATTATTATTTAATATAGTTTGTTTCTGTGAGCTTGCAGATGAAATATTTAAAAGTGAAAATACTGTAATTGATAAAATAATTTCCCTCATATATTTAATTAATGCATTAAAATAAAGGTTCCTGTTATAACTTTTTTTGAGTTGGTAATTGTTAAAATATATGTCCCCTCCGAATATGAACTCATGTCAATATTAGATAACTCTGAATTTATGACTCCAGAACTTATTACGCTGCCATTGACATCTATGACTTTATAGTTAGATAGTCCAAGTTTTTCAAATGGGAATTTTATATTTAAAATATTTGAATTGGGATTAGGGAAAATATTAAAATCATGACTAACATTTGAGTCTAAAATATTTGTATACCCATCACAATTCCCTAATAGTGTATAAGTATCATTGATATTATCAGTATGAAATATATAAAAACAACCTAGTTCAAATTGTAAGGCCTCCATGTAGCCGTTATTAAAATTATCAATATGATACATATCAATTGCCATTACTCTATCATTATACATAGATCTAATAGTACTACCCTTAGTATGACCTACTATTACTCTTTGGACATCAAGACTATCTAAAAACTCATCTACTTGTTGTTGCGTTAAAGTTTGGTATACCATTCCCCTATACCAATATATCCCATTAGAACCATTTACAGTGATACAATCATTATTGGGACATGATGATCCATTAATTTCTATTCTTCCATAATCATTAATTTCATCATAAGTTAAATTCAATGCTGCCAATTGAGGACTAATTCCTCCATGTAAAAAAGCATATTTACCAACTTTTTCTATAATATTTTTAGACCTTAACCACCTTCCCAACTCTGTATTAGTATCATATAGTTCAGCCATTCTTTTACCCATAAGACTAGCATTATTAAAATATTTAACCTCTACATATCTCCAATCATCAGTCATATTCATTACCTCATGATTTCCTAGAATCAAATGAACTTTTCCGCCCTGCAACTGTGCTTCGGCTTCCAATTTGTATAAAAGCCACATACACTCTGTAATGTGAAATCCTCTATCGAATAAATCTCCGCTAATTATTAAATGACCATCTCCGTAAATCCAGTTAAAAGTACTATCTATAATGCCTTCTCTTCTTAGTATCATTGTAAAACCTTCAATATGACCATCAAAATCAGAAATAGCTAAAAATTTTGATGGAGTTATAGGATAAGTAGATGGTTCCGTTACAATTTGTGATTTTAAATTGAAAGAAAAACTGGTATTCATGTGAGGAAGAGTGCATGTTAATTGCAGACCATTAGAGGAATTGTAAGTATTAGCTATTAGTCCTGATGGGATAATTTCATTTACAATAATATTTCCATTATTATAGGAGACATATGGGCCATCATAATCATATAAAAAACTAGGAGTTATATAACAATCAAATGACACATCATTATTAGATGCACTTCGATTACGTATTGATATGGCAATAGTATTAATTCCATTAGTGAAATAACTTGAACTTATTTTATACGTGTAAAAATTATTTTCATTGTCTTCATTAATACTCTGTCTTGCTGGTGTAACGTTATTTATAGTTCCTAGTGGAATCATTTCCGTGCGAAGTACTTCCTGTCCATTTATGTAAACTATAGCACCATCATCGTGAACCATATGTAGATAAATATCATTTAACTGTCCAGTATCTATAATGTTTACCTTTTTTCTAAAATAGTAGCCAATTAAACCATTATTAAGTAAAGTTTGCTCGTCTCCTTCACCAAAGCCTAGCTGAGAATAACCCACTGGCCAAGAGTCATCATTAAATAGCGAGTCATTCCAATCTGAAGCTATATTTGAACTTACATCCCAATATCGCCAGTGACTTCCTTGATTAAAAAACAAAGTATCAATTTCATTAATTACAGAAACAGTTTTGGTTAATATATTATTTAGTGTGTCTTCATCATTAATAATAATTACTTCTGCACTTAAAACATAAGTGCCAATCGATCTAAAATCAGCTGTCTGAGCAAAACTAAATGAAATATTTTGACCAATAGATAATGGAGTATTCACCACTTCAGATGCTATTAAATTTCCGTTTATTGAATAGGATACATTGTAGTTATTGGCATCTAAATTTCCATAATTTATGATATCCAACTGAATAGTAGTAGCTGAATCGGGATACATATTCAAATTTGGTGAAATAAAAGAGTTGATAGCTAAGTCAACATTATAATTAGGGGAATATTCAATAACTAATTTTGCAGATTGGGAAGCACTTTCATCAAATGAATCAGCTTTTCTTAAGTCTGAAGAATTACCAGTGCCTGTGATGATAAATGAAATAGGATTTCCACTTTGCCAGCCATTAGAAGTTATAACTTCTTTTACTATAGAAGATAAATCTGGGGTTCTTTCGTTAGTACCCGCTGAATTATTAGACCAAGACGATGGATTCCAAACAACGCTAGTATCTGTCGTAAAACGACCTGAAATATTATTAGATGTATTTGAAAATGTAGGAGAATTTGCATTATTCTCTCCTTTAATCGTTATGGAAACGCTGGACGAATTAGAAGCGTCAGCTGTAAATTGAATGTAGGCATTTATTATTGTTGCATTACTTGGGACTACTACATTATCAAAACGAAGACCTACAGTTTGCATTCCCTGACTATTCCAAGAGTCATACATCATTTCTATGTCTGAACTAGTAGTAGTTACATAGGAACCGTCAAACTTTTCTTCTGCATCATCACTGGAAGAAGTAATATTTTGTTGAAAGAAAAAGGATTGAGAAAAAATTGGTGCGTTACTATTCAATAAAATAACTATTATAATGTAAATTGTTTTTTTCATAGTTATTTAATATACATTTTGAATGGCATAAGTATCTTAATTAAAATTACATTAAAATTTCATTTCACTATAAATTATATTTAAAGCAAATAGTAATAGGTTAAAAGATATTTTCTTGATTACTTTATAAAATGAAGAAATTCGAAGATTTTAAAATTAAAAAGCAATTAAAAAATGCAATTTCTGATTTAGGATTTATAAATCCAACACCTATTCAACAAGAGTCTTATTCTACTATACTAAGTGGAAATGATTTTGTGGGGATTTCACAAACTGGGACAGGAAAAACATTAGCATACATTCTTCCATTATTACAAAATCTAAGCTATTCAGACCAATCTAATCCAAGAATGTTAATTTTAGTTCCAACAAGAGAATTAGTAATTCAAATTGTAGAAGAGATAGAAAAACTAACTACCTATCTTAGTGTAAGAGTAGTCGGTGTATATGGAGGTTCCAATAATATAAACTCACAAAAAAGAGAAATTATTAAGGGTTTAGATATTATTGTTGGCACACCAAGAAGGTTGTATGACTTAACGCTTAGTAGTATTTTAAAGCTGAAATCTATAAATAAACTGATAATAGATGAGGTTGATATTATGTTAGATTTTGGTTATAAAACTCAATTAAAAAATATATTTGAATACCTCCCTATTAAAAGACAAAATATTCTTTTTTCAGCTACAATGACTAAATATGTAGATGAGTTAATAAATAATTTTCTTATTAATCCTAATAGAATAAATATTTCTGTTACTGGTATTCCTTTAGAAAATATCAAACAGTCATCCTATGCTGTCCCCAATTTCTACACTAAAGTTAATTTGCTTAATTATTTACTTGAAGATAAAGATCATTTTAATAAAGTATTAATTTTTGCATCTACTATTATCAATGCTGAGAGACTAAGTAAATTATTAAATTTTCAGGGTGAAATATCAATAATTCACTCCAAAAAAGAACAAAATTATCGATCAAAGTCTATTGCGGATTTTGAAAGTGGTAAAAGTAGAATTTTAATAGCTAGTGATGTTATTTCGCGAGGAATTGATATTAATAAAATAAGTACCGTAATTAGTTTTGACACTCCATTTTACCCAGAAAACTATATACATCGTATAGGTAGGACTGGAAGAGCTTCCGAGATAGGTAGTTCTATACTTTTTTACAATAAAAAAGAATTGGTTTTAAAAAATGCTATTGAAAAATTAATGAAATATGAAATACCAACAATTGAATTCCCAAAAAATGTGGAAAAAAGCTCAATGCTAACACCTGAAGAAAAAGAGAAAAAAGTTGTTCAAGTAGAACTTTCAGAACTAAAACCTGTAAATAATGTTGGGGCTTCATATCACGAGAAATCTGCTAAAAACAGCCGTGAGAAAATACCAAAGAAAAGTTATAAAAAACAAATCAAAGAGAAATATAAGAAGCCTATTAGAAGAGGAGATAAAATTCAAAATAGAAAAAAGAAAAATAAAAGGTAATATTGAAAATGAATAAATAGGATTTTTGATAAAACAAATATTATCTATTTATTCAAAGTGGTGTTATTCGTCCTCTACCATAAAATCTTTAAGTATTTCAATATTTGAAATATTAATAGACTTACCACAATAATATGGTGGCACACTGTAATAAAACATTTCTTCATCTGAGACATAATGACCATATTGTTCACCAGATCTACCTAAACTTTCTAACAAGGTTAATTTTAAGTACTTGTTGAGGTATTCATCTTTGGCTAATTGTCTCATAGACCAATCATCACCCAAAATATCAATTTTAATACTATCTAACTTTTTACCATTTAAATCATAAAAAGAATATGATCCAAATGATATATATTCACTTAAATCTCCATACTCAATATCATAAAAATTAAAAACAAAAACGATCTGTTGTTCTAAGTTTTGTGAATCAGGTAGAGATAAATTTGATTTAATTTCAATGAATTCTTCAGTTTTTCCATAACTATCTTGATTAATATTTTGACCATAAAACGGATCAATAATATTAGAAATGCCGTCTCTTAATCCATTTTTGAATTCAATTACTTTAACTCTGCAAACACTTGAATCTGGGGAACTGCTTAAAAAGTAATAATCACTAATATATTCAATGCTATAAGCCTTTCCAGTAAACAAACTGCTGTCTTTATTCAAAAGTTTACAACCATCATTTGCAGTTAATAAATCAGAAATATTTTTATAACTAGGTTTTATATACTTAAGAATAAAAGATTTTTCAGAGGGAATTTCAGCATTTTTACAACAAGTAAAAAAGGGTAAAAAAAACAAAACCAAAAATATTTTTTTCATAACTATTAATAAAGTTAGATATTTATATTAAAGTATTGTATGACAGTATTTTTAAAAATTACAGACTATCCTTTCCATGTTCCACCATAACGATAATTACAATTAGATATTTTATTATTTTCTGTACATTTCTTACATAAAAAATACCAATTTTTAGAGGTGTCAATTTTTACTCTAAACATAGTTTTGAAAGTGTTTTTACAAATATGACAAAACTTGGTTTTCAACTTAAAATATAATTTTAAAAAAAATCTTGAAATTTCATTCTTTATAAGAATGAGAAAGTAATGTGAAAGAGGTGTCTTTTTTTGTATCTAGTTATAATGATAAAAAAATAATGGATTGTAATCTTAGCAAAACAAACCACAGAAAACGGAGTTACAGGTTCCGTTTATAAAGTAATAACCAATAATGCTTATTATTACAAGTGATATAATACTATATATAATCCAATTTTTCATATAACAAATATAAAAAAAACTGAAAGAGGAAAGATCGTTCAATTAAATTAAATAATAAGAAATAGTTAATCAGCTTTAACATCAAAGCTAATACCCCAATTTGACCATTTTAATAATATATTACTTTGATCAATTTCATAAACTAGTTTTTCTATTTGATCAGAACTAATTGATGGCTTAACATCTACTCTTAATTGATCTTTATCAATATTGTATTTGTATGCTCCCCATTGATTAGCATCATTATTAAATATTAAGGTAGATTTTTCTTTGTTAGGTATAATAAAAAAAGAATATTTACCTGCCGGTAATTTTTTATTTTCAATTTCAACATCTTTGCTGAATTCAAAAGTAGTAGCCTCATTTGCTCCAGCTCTCCAAATTTTGTCAAAAGGGACCAATTCACCCCAAATCACCCTACCTTTTACAGAAGGTGAACCATAAACAATCGTTACATCTAACTGATCGATTTTTCCTTTAGTACTTTCTTTTGGACTGGCTCTATTTTTTTGAGCTAAAGTAAAATTTAATGTAAAAGTTGATACTAAAAATAATGCAATTAATTTCTTCACTTAATTAGTTTTAAATTTATTTTAAGATCTATATCGTCGCTTATTAACATATCTTTTGATGACCCTTTAAAAAACACTCCATATTTTTGACGATCAAAAGAGATAATTCCTGAGACAGTTCCTAGTTCTTTATCATAAGCTATTTCACTTACCGTTTCAGTATTAGTTAGTCCTCTAATAGTTAGATTGCCAGTAATACTATTTTCTTCAGGGTTGGATTCAGTAATTATAAAGATCGCTGTTGGGTGGTTTATCACATCAAAAAAATCTGCTGATTCTAGATGCCTAACTAATTTATTTTCTGCAGTTTTGTATAGGGTATCTAACTGAGTAATT
>MDTC01194156.1_pt1 | contig 11380 bp, 9 predicted proteins | sample 811181 | NCBI WGS metagenome assembly MDTC01 (sample SAMN05326644, study PRJNA326480) | marine metagenome | isolation source: seawater | place: Pacific Ocean: North | collected 2011 | reverse complement strand
TTAGTATCCCTAATTTTAGATATTTTAACAACCGCATATCCGCCGGAAGATAAATTAAATTTTTTGATATCACCTACCTCAGAATTCTCTGAAAAAGACCATTTTATGATTTGTCTTTGTTCTCCAAGTCCTGGAATTTGTTCATCTAAAATGTTTAAATAATCTACATGTTTGTAATCTATGCCCAGGTTTTGAGCTATTGATTTAAAATCTTCTCGATTTGATTTAAGCGATTTTATCTCAAAATCTGTAGCATTTTTGAAAATTTGATTTGAGGTAGATTCGGATGGAATTAATTCTTGAACAATATTGGCTAGTAAAACAACATCTTCTTTATCAGTGATTTTAATTACATGATATCCATATTTTGTCTCAACTACACCTGTTTTTCCTACTTTATTGGTATTTACAAAATTAAAAAAGCTTTTTTCCATAAAACCTTCTTGAAAAAATCCTAAATCCCCGCCCTTATTTTTACTAGGACCATCTGAGCTCTTTGATGCAACCTCATTGAATATTTTCGGGTTTCTTCTAATCTGTCTTAAAATTTCAAATGCTTTTTGCTTTGCCTCTTCTTTGGATCTTAATATTAAATTTGATGCACCTACAGATTCTTTGTAGGAAATTAATATATGGCTAGCTCTAATGGAGCCATCTTTTTTTTGATCAATCATTTTAGAAATCTTGATATTTTTTCCTTCAATATACGGGCCAAAGATGTTGTTTTCATTAAGATTAAATAAAATATCTGCATACTCACTTACAAGTTCACCTTTCGATTTATAAATTGAATCAAAAGGAATATTTGAGTTTTGTGATATAAATTCAGAAATATCATTTGTGTTTTTTAAACCTAAAATTGTATCTGTTAGTTTTGAAACATCGTTATATTCAATTCTATTGCCAATTAATTTTTCAAGTGAATTTCTTTGCTCTAAAATATCCTCCTCTGTTGGGCTTTCGTCAAATAAAACATAGTCAATTGACCTGGTTTGGTTTCTTTTAAATTTATCTTGATTTTGAGTAATATATTTTTTTATTTCATTATCACTAACTTTGACTATACTGTCTGGAATTAGACTGTAAGGGATTTGAACATATTCGATAGAAACATTATCATTTTCAGTGTGATAAGCAAATTTTCCTTCAAAATCTGAAAATATGGCACTTGACCTTACTAACCCTAAATATATATTTTGCTTAGCCATTGAAATTAATTGAGATTCCTGAGCCTTCCAATTTTCATAGCCTTCTGGATTATTAGTTTTCATTGAGATTATAAAATTGGTAAATAAGCCAAAATCAAAAAAACCTGATTCATTTAAAAAACGCTGATCGTTTAAAAATGCATCATTTGAGCTTATAATTTCTTCTAATTGAGCAATTCCAGCATCAATACCAAGCAGTTTATATTGATTTTCTAAGACGGCATTACGGATTGTTTGATTCCACACCACATCAACAGATTTAAGAGTTGAGAAATTATAATTCCTCTCTGTTTGTTCAACATTAAATCTAAATAAATCCAAATCTATTTCTACATCGTTAACTTTTGCGATTGGCTCCGATATAGATCCACCTCCTCCATCATTTGTAAAAACACCGGAAATAACAAAGGCAAATAAAGCCATTCCTATTACTATAATCAAAAAAATTGATCTCTCTCTAATTTGTCCAAGTAAAGCCATAATTATTTATAATTAATTTATGTAGCTTGCGAATTTACAATATCCATAGGGTTTTTAAAAATTTACTTATTATTTTTGAAATAAACTAATCATAGTCAATTATCTCAAGTAAGATTTTTTCAATCTTTGTAGAAGACGTTTCCATAATCTTAATCTTGAAATTTTCAATCAAAATCTCATCGTTTTTATCAGGTATATCTCCAGTATTAAAAACAATCCATCCTCCCAAGGTTTCATAAAATTCATTTTCAATTATACCAAGATTATAATTTGTGTTAATATAATCAACCTCTAATCTTGTTGAAAATTCAAATTGTTTTTTAGAAATAATCTTTTCTATATGTTCTACTTGGTCATGCTCATCTTCAATCTCTCCAAATAACTCCTCAACAATATCCTCAACTGTTATTAATCCTGATGTTCCACCATACTCGTCTAATACTATAGCCATACTCCTTCTTTGCTTAGAAAGAAGCTCTAAAACCTTGTTAATGGGCATTGGTTCTGGTACATACGAAACTGGTAATAAAATTTCTTTGATTATTTGGGGTTGCTTAAACATCCCGAATGAATGAACATAACCTACAATATCATCAATTGATTTTTTATATACTGGTATTTTAGAAAACCCTGTCTCAATAAATAAAGATTTTAATGTATCATATGATGTAGTAATATCTACACCAATTATTTCTGTTCTAGGAACCATAGTTTCTCTTGAACGTAGGTCTGAGAAATCTAATGCATTTTGAAAAAATTTAATCTCAGAATCAATTTCATCTTTATTTTTTGAATTTTCGATTTGTTCTTCGATATAATCACCTAATTCTAATTTGGAAAACGGGAGCTGAGTATTTTCAGTTTTGATCTTAAAGAAAATTTTTAATATCCAATCGTTCAATTTAATTATAAAGGACGTAATTGGTCTAAATAAAAAGAAAAAAATTGCTGCAGGAATTGCAAAAAAGGTTATTAGTTTATGAGAATAAATTCGAAAAAAAACCTTTGGAATAAATTCAGCTGAAATTAAAATAATTATAGTCGAAATTATAGTCTGATAAAATAAGATATCAAGTTTTAAGTTTGAACTATTATTGATTTCAGGAAAAAAAAGGTCAAGTAATCGCTCACTCATGAAAATTCCATATATAACCAATGATATGTTATTTCCAACTAACATTGAAGCAATAAACTCAGAGGGATTATCAGTACATTTTTTTAAAAATTTCGAATTAAAGCCTGTTTGTTTTTTTTGTATTTCTAAAAATAATCTGTTTGAAGAGACAAATGCCATCTCTAGACCTGAAAAAAAAGCTGAAAGGAAAAGAGATGATAATATTATTATATCAATTGTAAGCATTATTTATTTTGAGAATATTTATTTCTAAAATACCTTCTAAAAAGGGCCATAAAAATAGATAGTATAGCAAAAAAAATAAAAATATATGCTTTATTTCTATTTAAATTCCAATTTTGAAATATTTGAAAAAAAGATATTAAAGCAATTACCCAATACAGAATTTCTGAAATAAGAAGACTTTTCATTTGATATTATTTAATAGAATCTTTTGATTCTTGAATAGAAATTTTTCCTGTCAAATTGCCAGTTTTAAATTTAGTGAATTCTTTATTTGCATCCAATCTTGTCGCTGAAATTTGATAATCATCATCATTAAATTCAAATGGAAACTCAGTGAAAATCCAATCATCAGTTGCATCCCAATATAGTTGTTGAGAAAACAACTCTGCTCCGTCACTTGATTTTAATAAAACATTTCCTCTTAAATCAATTATTTTTGTTGACTCATATAATACTGCAAAATCTGATGTTAATTCGCTTTGTTTATTTTCTTTATCATAAAAGACAACCTTAACACCTTCTGGAAATTCTGAATATTTAAAAGTTAAATTAGTAAAATCAATATGTTTATTTGATGTTAGAATAGCTGAGATCTTCATAGAATCGGTATATATCATTCTTAAATCACTCGCCATCCCCAAAGGCTTTGGGTTTCCATTATTGATGTCTTTTATTTCTTCGGTATTATAGTCACAAGAGCAAATAGAAAATATAAAAAAGACAATTGTCTTTATAATCAAGTTACATAAATTGGATTTTAACATTATAACTTAGGTACTCTAACACTTGTTCCGACCCAGCAATTAAAGGTTATCTTTGTACCCTCATTTGCTTCAGAAAAAATATCTGTTTTACTCGGAGCTCTTCCCATATAACTTTTAGATGTTTTATTTGCCAATTTCTTTATTGAGGCATCTACTATTCCTGCCTTTTTAGCAATATCAGCAGCTAACCAATAAATAGCTCTTTTGTTGAATTGTGTTTCACCACAATCATTAGCACTGCTAGCATATAAGCTAGCAATTAGTAAATATGCTCTTCCCATTGAAGGCTGGTTTTTGAGGGCTTTTCTTGCATAATTTCTAGCAGATTGTTTTCGACCACTTTTCTGAAACTTAATAGCTATTTTATATAAAATTTTTGCTTTTTTATATTGATCAGTTTCTAGTGATATTGATTCTTCATAATACTTTAAAGCGTCAGAGCTTTTACCTTTTTTATCATTTAATAAGCCTAAATAATATGCTGAATCTGCGGAGGGCTCTATGTTATGAAGAGCTTCTACTAGAGTTACAAAAAATGGATCATCTGAACAATCTTTACCATCCATCCTACTTGCAGCTCTTTTTAACCAAGTTGTATCTGATTTATTATCTTCAAAATTCCTTTTATATAATGGAATAAGATTTTTACAGGTTGCCTCTATTGATATAATAGCATCTAGATTAGATAGAAATATTCCAATAGCTCTAGAATTTACCTCATATACCCTCTTGTTTTTTGTCTCTCTATTAGTCAAAGGCTGTCCACTATCAATTTTTATTATGATTTTATCTAATTTTTTTGCGAGTTTAGTAGCTTCAAATTCAAATTTTTCGGAGATCTCTTCATACATGTTAAATAAATGTTCTGGACTTACATCATTTTCTGCAGATTTATATTGCTTGTATAATGTATCGAAATAATTATATAAACCCTTCGGATTAGTAAAGCTTGCTGCATCTTTTTTATATGCTAAATCAAAAATCTGATACACTTCTGCATCACCACCCATTTTATAATCAATCATAACCTGGGCTTTAGTGCTAAGAATATCCCCAACTCTACTCACACCTTTTTTTGTTGGAAAATTTAACAACCATTTATCATAAAGAGAAACTAAACTTTTTTTGAAATTAAGTTTTTCTTCCCCAGAAGAATTTTTTATTTTATGTTTTAAAATTCTTTCACCATATGTATATATAGCTAAATTAATTTTTGGACACAATTCCAAAACGAGTTTCCAGGTGTCATATGCAGCATCATAATTTTTAACCTTTGCTGATTCAGCAAAGATTGATAAATTGTTAAGACATTCTTCTTGAGACTGACTATATGAAAAATTGACAGTTAGTAATGCTAAAAATAGCAATCTTAATTTTTTCATTTTATTTTAATTATACTTTCTTTTTATAAACCATACATCATTTAAAGAGAAACCAACTCTCACAGTCAAATAATTTTCTTCAACTAAATTATTGTTTTTATTTCCAATTTTACCAAGTTCAAAAGTAACATTTGTATTTGAAACTCCAGCCATAGGCAAACCAAAACCAAAAGTAATAACATTTTCATTAATCGATTCGTTATTAATTACATACCCTTTTTTCTCTGTTCTGTATCCAAATCTATATACAATTCTTTTCCAATACGATGTAATAGAGCTATAATCAGGAATAAAAAACCCACCAAAATTAACTCTTTTTTCGTCTATGTATCTAATATTTGGTTGATTGATAAAATTATTTACAAAAGAGCTATTAGAAATATTTGTGATTTGGCCACCAAAAAACCACTTTTTATCGATTGCTATCCCTGATCCAAAAGATATTGATTTGGGACTTTTAAATATAGTTTCATCTGTTCCTGTTGATGAAAGATCTGGTTCAACAACCTCTCCAACAGAAGTTGATTCGGTCAATACTGACTGAGTATAAATTACCTGTCTATTTTTTGATTTAAGAGTGCCTTCTGGTTCAAAACTAAAATGACTATGAATTTGTACTTTATTAAGCTTTGTGATAGAGTTAAGGGCAAACTTATAACTTATACCTGATAAGCTTAATTCACTCTCTAAATATGAACCATTTTGAATTCCTTTGATTAATTGATTTTTTTCATATAAAATATCTCCAAAACCGTAATTTGTTGAAAATCCAGCATGAATTCCTTTAAAGACTCTAAAGCCTACATTCAAAAAGGCTCTATTTAGTCCACCTTCTCCGGAAAAGCGATTAATTACTTGATTTTCAGAAATACTTTGATTTGATTCATTTAACAAATATCCAATTGAACTAACTGGAATTATACCAAAGCCAAAACGAAATTTTTTAGTTGGTATTGAGACACCCATATAATCTATAGAAGAAGTAGTTATCTTTTGTGTTTCACTATTATTAGAAATATTATTTTTCCTATAATTTAACCCTATTGAATAAGTTGTAGCCTTTAGTGTAGAGTAACTAGCTGGGTTATTAATGTTCGGATGAATAGAATCTATATATATATCTAGCCCACCCATAGCTCTATTCGAATGGTTTCCTCTGAAATTAGTTTCCCCAAAACCAATAAAAGAATAAGGTGAACCTGTTCCTACTTGAGAAAAAGAAAAAGAACTAATTAAAAAAAATATTAATATTTTATTCAAACAAAGAATTTTCATGTTTTGTTATGAATTATTCAATTTTAAAATATTAAATAATCCTTTCGATATAAAATTATGACTGGCAAATATGACATTTTTTATTCTGTTAGCCAAGTATTGCGAATCCCCTCCTGTTAAAATTATTGTTAAATCTTTATATTTTTCTTTATAAAAATGGATTTGATTTTCAATCTCTCCAATAATCCCATAAAATATTCCCGAGTGAATAGATGCCTCAGTTGAATCACCAGTTATCTTTTTTGGTATGGTAATTTTAAGCCTTGGTAACTTAGAGGTATTGGCATTTATACTATTATAACGCATAGAAAAACCAGGACTTATCGATCCTCCTAAATAAGATGAATTTCTTGATACAAAATCGTATGTTATACATGTTCCTATGTCTATTATTAGGCAATGTTTTTTTGGGTATGCAAATACTGCTCCTGCAACAAGACTTATTCTGTCTGCTCCGAGTTCTCCTGGTACCTTATAATTTATTTGAAAGGGTAAGTTAATTTTAGCTGAAACCCACACTAAAATACATTTGGAAATAGATTCAAAATCAGACTTATTTATTCCTAAAACATCCGAAATTATAATAGATTCACAATTTTGATTATTACTATTCCAATTTTGAAATTCTTCTTTGACGTTTAAACTGTCCCATATACCAAAATCTACAAGTTTGTCAGATTTAAAAACTGAAAATTTTGAATTAGTATTACCTATATCTAGAACTAGATTCATAATCTTATGAAGAATAATATTCAAAAGTACCAAAAGATTTTTTAAGCAATGATTTGCTCTAGTCTAAAAAGGCTTTTATATTTGCTGCACTTTAAATTATGGTACCTTAGCTCAGTTGGTAGAGCAAAGGACTGAAAATCCTTGTGTCCCTGGTTCGATTCCTGGAGGTACCACATTTTATACAAAGCCCTGACTCTATCAAGTCAGGGCTTTATTTTTAATTGCTATTAGTCTCTCTGGGCACTAAAAATTATATGCAAATCTCAAAAAAATACCTGCTCCCATAGAATTAAAATTACTATCGATTTGATTATAAATTAATTGGGTTAAAAGCATTGTATCAAGATTTTCTTTAAGCTCATATGTAATTGATGGCATAATTAATATCATTTCTTCTCCTTTCATATAAAATACTGTCATTGATGCATTTATTGCAGGAGTAAAATTTCCACTTACCTGAGTAAAATATGTTAATTTAGAGGGCATTAATCTTTTAGCAGAAATATCTGTTAAAAAAGACCCAAATAAATTATTGTTAGTTGATTTTTTTGTTGAACCTTGACTATTGAATAAAAACGATGAGTTAAAATAGATCCCAGATTTGGTAGAATAATCAATAGAAAAAGATGTACTTAGAGCTTCTCTTGAGGTTTTACTATTAGTTTTAGGATTAAAATATGTTGATTCTATTGCAACTCCAGCATTTTTAATATTAGTAGCCAATCCAAAACCCAAGGCAATATCTTCATAGTAATTTCCAAAGAGAAACTGAAAATCACTACCATTAAGATTAAATTTCCATAATCCTGCAAAAATTGATTCATCCAGACTATACCCAGGTTGAGCAGATAACTCAATTGACGACATCTCACCTGTATAGTATTGAAATCTCAAAGCATCAACTCCAAGTCTTTCCTGATAGTCAAAATCAATTAAGCTATACGCATTAAATAAATCGTTTGGATTCCATGCTAAATTAACTCCCCAATTAATCCTTTGTCTTCCTATTCTTAACTCCCATTTATCAGATGAATAGTTAATATAGGCTCTGTCAAAAATAGAGTGAATAACAAGCTTTTTTTTATTGTATGGAACAAAAGATAAGTCAAATTTTCCCAAGTCATTATTTAAAATATTTCCCAAGTTTGGATTAGTTTTAGTCGCCTGACCGAAAAAAGCCCTATTTCTCATTTCAACCACCAAATCAAACCGTGAATTAAAATTTAATTTGATTCTTAAACGATTATGAATTAAATTATCTGTAATGGTTGAGTCAGAATTTATCACTGAGGAAGAATTCATGTAACGTAAATACCCCGAAAAACTTATTTTATCTTCCCATTTGGATTCAACTTGATCTTGAGCACTGACACTATTATTACCAATTATTAAAATCAATAGAAAAAAAATATATCTCAAGCCAATTTATTTTATTTTTTTATCAGAAAGTATTTTGCCGTCTTCCAAAGTAATAATTCTATTAGCTCTTTCAATCACCCTTTGATCATGAGTAGAGAAGATAAAAGTGGTTTTTTCTTTCTTATTGAGCTTACTCATTATATCCAAAAGATTTGCTGTTGATGATGAATCTAGATTAGCAGTTGGCTCATCAGCAAGAACGAACTTTGGTTTTGAAGCCAATGCTCTAGCTACAGCTACTCTCTGTTGTTGTCCTCCTGATAATTGATTAGGTCTTCTGTTTAATTGGGCCTTTAATCCAACTGAATTTAAAAGCTCAATTGATCGTTTGTTTCTATGTGACTCAGATAATCCTTGCATTAACATTATAAACTCAACATTTTCCTTAGCGGTAAGGACAGGAATTAAATTATAAGATTGAAAAACGAAACCAATATTTTTTAGTCTAAAGTCAATTAATTCGTTCGAACTTAGTTCAGTAATTTCCTTTTCTTCAATCATAACTTTTCCTGAAGTTGGCGAATCCAATCCTCCTATAGAATTCAAAAAGGTTGTTTTACCTGATCCTGATGGACCCACGATAGCTGTAAACTCTCCTTTTTCAAAACTAACACTAACATTGTTTAATGCAATAATATCTTGATCAGCTTGTTTATATTGTTTAGAAATATTTTTTGTTTCAATTATGTGCATGATAATGATTTTATAATGATTTAACAGCCTGAGCTGGATCTAATTTAAGTGCCCTTCTAGCAGGGAAAAGAGATGAAATAAGTGTAACAAATAAAGTAAGTATAGTTATCATTAAATAATAACTAAAAGGAAGTGAAGTGTAAACCATTGATTTCATTCCAAAAGCATCTAAGCCCTCAGATACAATTGATAAATCAATACCAATTTGACCATAATAAGAAATCATAAAGTATGATAATAAAATCCCAATCGGTAGAGCAATAAATGATATGAAAATAGTTTCAAAAAGAATCATAAAAAATATTTTTGATTTATTCAACCCAACTGACATTAGCATCCCAAGTTCTCTTTTTCTCTCTAGAACTGCCATTAGCATTACATTAGCTATGCCAAATGAGAGAGCTAATAAAATAATACTCATGAAAATAAAAAAAAACCAAACCATTAATTCTTGAACTGATCCCAGCTCAGGAGACAAATCCTTCCAAGTTTCTACTTTATTATTTGAATTAAGTTTCGAAAGCTTTTCTTTTATAATATCTGATTTATCTATGTTATTCAATACAATTGCAATTTCGTGAACACTAGATTTTTTCTCTATAAGTTTAATTAAATCTTGTTTTTTTACATAAACAGTACCTCCATCAAATATTGAATTAGCACTTTTATAAATACCCTCAACCTTAAATTTTACTCTCTGTGAGTCTCCATTGTCATCGACAAAAGTGAATGATATTTTCTTCTTTAAATCTAAATTTAGATTATCAGCCAATTTTTTTCCTATTATTACTGGCTTACTTTTAATTTTTGAAAAATAATTTCCATAAATTATATTTTGACTTATATCGGAAAATGTTTTTTCTTCATCTGAATCTATACCAATTAATTTAATTCCCTGTGCACCATGAGCAGTTGATGCCATAGCTGAAATTATTAATCTACTACTATATTTTTTGACCAAACTATCTTTCTTCAATTCATCAAAAATTTTGAGAGGTTTGTCAATTATGCTATTTATATCAAGATTATATTCAAATGAAGGGTTATGAATCTGCACATGGTGAAGATAGGTGTTGATTGCACTTTTAACTCTTTGCTCATTTATACCTCTACTCATTGCGACTGTAAACAACCCAGACCATAGACCTAAAATCATAGAAATTATAACTATTGAACTTCTAAGTTTATTTCTCCAAACGTTTCTCCAAGCGATTTTTATAATTGTTCCCATATTTTATCTGTTCATTGCTTTAATTGGGTGGAGTCTCGAAATAATTATAATCGGATAAATACAAGTTAATAAGGAAATAAAAATAATTATAATTGAGTGAGTAACTGGAATATCAAAAGAATTCATAAATGGAATTACTGGTTCAAAACCTGCACTTTCCAGTTGAGCAGCAGCTGCACCAAATAATCTAACTGGATTATAATGAAAATAATTTACAATTGGCCTTGAGATAATAATTCCTGAGAGTGATCCAACAAATGTTAATAGAACTGTTTCATATATTAATGATATTATTAGTTTAGATTTTTTCATGCCTATAGAAATTAAAACCCCGAACTCATAAAGCCTTTCCTGGGTCATCATGAGAACAGTACCAAAAATACCAAAACTCACAATCATATATAAAATGATAATTATTAGAAGTCCCCCAGCATTATCTGCTTCAATTAATTGGTCTAACTCTGGAGTCATTTCCTTCCATGTCATCACATCATTAGATTCATAATCTGTTATGGATCTAATTTTTTTTGCTAATTGGTTTTCATCAAAATATTCATCTTTATTAATAACTAAACTAGTTAACATATTATCAGCAGAAACAAAGTTCTGAGCTACATCCAAGTTCATAAATACACTCAAATTATTTAAGTTTGGATTTTTCATATCAATAATCCCCTCGACAGGATAAACTCCAACTGCCTGCATTCCATGATAACCTTGTCCAATAAAAACAAGTGAATCACCAACTTTAAGGCTATAATATTTAGCAACTCCTTTACCTACAATTATAGAATTACTATTTTTTTTTAATAATTTTCCATCTATCAATCTTTTAC
>MDTC01110161.1_pt1 | contig 11380 bp, 7 predicted proteins | sample 811181 | NCBI WGS metagenome assembly MDTC01 (sample SAMN05326644, study PRJNA326480) | marine metagenome | isolation source: seawater | place: Pacific Ocean: North | collected 2011 | reverse complement strand
TGCCAATCATAGGTAGATCCATCTTCCCCGAGAGCTCATTTAATCGATCGACGGAGTGTTTATCTCCTCGCGATAGTAAGAAATCCATTGACTCAGGAAGGAACCGGTAAGCAATCGGGATCATAGCCAAAGACGACAGACCACCAAACATAAATAACGATCGCCAACCAAATTCCGACAACAGGTAAACCGAGATGATACCTCCTACGATAGCACCCATTGGATAAGCAGACTGCAATATGCTGATACATAATCCCCGCTTTCTGTCATTTGATAGCTCAGAAACCATAGTGTTTAGCGTCGCCAACATTCCACCAATACCTAGCCCCGTGATAAATCTACACCCCACTAACTCATACTTATCGGCTACTTGAGACGATATAAGCATACCTAAGGTAATGATTGTGAGACAAGCCAATACCAGTAGCCTGCGACCAAATCGATCTCCGTAGGGACCCAGCCAGACAGACCCGACTGCCATACCTATCAACCCAGCACTCAACAAAAGTCCAAGGTCGCCGGAGGACAGATCCCACTCAGCAGATACGGACGAAGCGGCGAAGGACATCACCAGAACATCGAAACCATCCAACATATTGATCACGACACAAAGGCCGATTGATGTAATTTGGAAAAAAGTCATAGGTCGGGTGTTAACCATCGACCGAAGTTCTTCAGCTGTCACATCACTCATGACGGTAGGTCTCCAACAAAAAAATCGTGTCTCGGCAGTTGTTATACCCTTTCCGAAAGGTTAAATTAATGAGCTTTTCAGTAATTATAACCAAGTGGCACTGGTACAGGCGAGAAAATATTATGATCGAAACATACAATGCCGTGGGTCTAGTTCCTACAGTGTGGGGGATTCGCAAAAGAGAGGAAATTTTCAAAAATATAGAGCACCTAGCATCTATGGCAAACGCAGCGCTCTGGCTCTCTTCTCTTGATCTTCCGGTAAAATTAATTGCGCTCCCAGAGGGTGCGCTCCAGGGATTTAATGATGAGGTGATGGATACAGATCATATAACCTATGCGCATGAGTGCGCCATAGACATTCCCGGACCGGAAACCGACACGATCGCCGAAAAAATCGCCCGACGTCATGGGGTTTACGTTATGGGACAGGCCAAGGCTCGGCATGACGAGATAGCGGACCGCTTCTTTAATGTCGGTTTCATAATGGATCCGAAAGGCGAAATAATTCTCAAGCATTTCAAGGTTGCCCCGCTTTATCCGGTTGAGCACTCCGTATGTCCTCATGATATCTACGACTGGTGGGTTGAGCGTTATGGAAATACCCTAGAAAGCTTTTGGCCGGTGGTCGACACAGAAATCGGTCGAATGGGTATTATGATGGCGAACGAGGGCTCCTATCCAGAAAATGCCAGAGCACTAGCCATGAACGGAGCTGAGGTTATTTATCGAGCCTCCATTCCTCACCCCGCTGCATCCAATGACTATTTTGAAATCCAGACTCGGGCTCGCGCACTTGACAATAACTTGTTTGTCATTGCACCTAACATGGGAACCTATTTCCTCACCCAAGAGGAGGAGACCCCCGTAGATACCTTCGGTGGGCAATCTATGATTGTTGACTATCGAGGGCAGATCGTTGGGAAACAGAGTTACGGAGGTGTTTCAACCAGCGTCTGTGGCCCGATCAATATAGAGGCGATGCGCTCCCACCGACAAAATTCTCTATGGACCAACTGGATGAAAGACCTCCGCACTGAGCTGTACCAGATTGTTTATAAAGACCCCATATATCCAAAAAATCTTTACTTAAATCGTGCCCCGATGAAGCATGCAGAGTACGAGAAAGAGGTCCTCAAAAAACAGGTGCAGCTTCTCCAAGATGCCGACATATGGAAAAAACCCTCGCCCTAAGAGCTCGCATGCGAGAAGAACACTCACAACGTAAATAAAACGAGGACATGAATACAATGAAAACATCTAATTTATGGATCGATGGCAAAGAGGTACTTCCGTCTGGTGGCTTGTACTTCGACGACCTAAATCCTTCTGACCAGTCAATAATAGCAAAGGTCGCGAAGGGAACAACTTCCGACATTGATAAGGCTGTTGCCGCTGCCAAAAGCGCATTTGTATCTTTCAGTCATACTCAGGCGAAGGATCGTGAGGCAATTCTAAGTCGGGCTGCAGCGCTTGTTGAGCGTGACAGAGAAGAGTACCTGCGCCTGTTAATCGACGAAGTTGGTTCGCCTATGATGAAAGCTCAGTTCGAGGTTGATTACTGTATCAATGCGTTTAGAGCAGCAGCGGGTGTCCCTAGACGTTTGACAGGTGAGACAATGCCGCTCGACCGCCCTGGCGCGTTTGGAATGTCGGTACGGGAACCTGTGGGAGTAATCGCTTGTATTACTCCATTTAATGTGCCGCTCCTTAAAAATGTCAAACAAATCGCTATGGTTATTGCGACCGGTAATACTTCTGTGTTGCTTCCGTCTGAATTCGCCACACAAGTTACCGTAAAATTTGCAGAAACATTGGCCGAAGCCGGCACGCCCGCTGGCGTTTTCAATTATGTAACAGGCGACCCCTTCGAGATTGGCGATCACCTGACAAGTCATGCTGATATCTCGTCAATCAACTTCTGCGGATCACCCCGAATTGGAAAACATGTCGCTAAATTGGCCGCAAAAGATTTGAAACCCATTACACTGGAGCTTGGAGGGAAAAATCCGCTGGTCGTGCTGGATGATGCGGACCTCGATAAGGCACTAGAGGCAGCAATGTTGGGAATCTTTTTCTTCCAAGGACAAGCGTGCATGGCTTCTAGTCGGATCATATTGCAACGGGGTATCGCCGATAAATTCATTCCTGCCTTTAAAAACATTGCGGCCAGTCTTAAAGTCGGAGACTTATCTGATCCCGAGACTGCAATTGGCCCAATTATCAGTGATCGACAACAAGAAAGGGTAAGACACCATATTGATGATGCGCTTGCCAAAGGGGCAATAAGGCTCCACGGTGACGAAAATTGGAAAGGTTCCTGCTGTCCCCCTACAATCTTGACAAATGTCGATAAAAGTATGAGTGTTTGTCGAGACGAAACCTTTGGTCCGGTCACGACAATTTATAAGGCAGACACAGTGGATGAGGCGATTAGTATGGCTAACGATACTGAATATGGCTTAAGCTTTTCGCTTTTTACTCGTGATATAACCACTGCGCTTAAAGTTGCCAAGAAGTCCAATGCGGGGATGGTACATATCAACGCTATGTCGATCCAAGACGAGCCTCATGTGCCATTTGGAGGCAATGGGATGAGTGGATTCGGTCGCGAAGGTACTGATGCCGATTTGGACATAATGACCCGCTGGAAGTGGATCACGGTCCAGCTTGACTAGAAGAACAGGATGATTACACACAATAAATTGAAAACTAACATTTTGGAAAAAGTACTATGAAATATCCTAACAAAATTCTCCTAGAGGAAGATGAAATTCCAACTCAATGGTACAACATTGCTGCAGATCTCAGCGTGCCCATGCCGCCTCCCCTTCACCCAGGAACAAGAGAACCCGCGACAGGCGAGGATTTCGCACCCCTTTTCCCCATGGCCCTGATAGAACAAGAGATGACAACCGAACGCTTTGTCGATATTCCAGGCGAAGTACTGGATGTCTATAAATTATGGCGGCCCACGCCACTTTTCAGGGCACGTCGGCTGGAAAAATTATTAGATACACCTGCAAAAATTTTTTATAAATATGAGGGTGTCAGCCCTGCAGGATCGCACAAACCAAATACCGCAGTGCCCCAAGTGTTTTATAACGCGATGGAGGGTGTGAAAAAACTAACTACCGAGACTGGAGCTGGTCAGTGGGGTAGTTCCCTTGCATTTGCCTGCGCACAGTTCGGTTTGGAGTGTGAAGTTTGGCAAGTTGCAGCCTCTTATCGCGCAAAACCATACAGAAAAACGATGATGGAAATCTGGGGTGGAAAGGTTCACCCAAGTCCATCCAAGGTTACAGAATATGGACGTAGACTCTTGGAGCAAGACGAGGATCACCCCGGCTCTCTAGGTATAGCCATCTCGGAGGCTGTCAGCGAAGCGATATCAGACAATAACACTCGGTACGCGCTCGGAAGTGTGCTTAATCACGTTCTCATGCATCAGACCATCATCGGAGAAGAGGCGCTCCTGCAAATGGCCAAGATCGGCGAGACACCTGACATACTTGTGGGCTGCACCGGCGGTGGATCCAACTTTGGGGGACTAGCATTCCCCTTCATGCGGGAAAAGTTCAAAGGAAAAATGCACCCAACCATTCGCTGCGTGGAGCCAAGTGCTTGTCCGACACTTACGAAGGGTGAATATAGGTATGATTTCGGCGATACTGCAGGTATGACTCCACTCATGAAAATGCACACGCTAGGACATAATTTTATTCCGGAACCCATACATGCAGGTGGGCTCCGCTATCACGGAATGGCGCCCCTTGTATCTCACATTTATGAGCTCGGTCTTGTTGAGGCAATATCGATCGCACAAAAAGAGTGTTTTGCTGCCGGAATCATGTTTGCGAAAACAGAGGGTATCGTACCAGCTCCAGAACCAACACATGCCATAGCCGCTGCCATACGCGAGGCACTTAATTGCAAGGAAACCGGAAAAGAAAAGACCATCCTGACAGCACTCTGCGGACATGGACATCTTGACATGTCCTCATACGAAAAATATTTGCTTGGCGAAATGCAAGATCTAGATTTAGATCAGACTGCAATTCAAGAAGCTCTTGAAGGTGTGCCTGTAATTTGATTATCTCTTAAACTGAAAACATTAAAAATAAATAGCTCTGATTAGTTTCTCACTTACATCTCCAGAAACCCACGATGAGCTTGCTTAGTACTTATTTTCAGTTTTGAGGTGACGATACGGTCATATTTTGAGATGGTATTGCTATATGGTGAAAGGGCATGAATGTACTTAGTAGGAAATCCACCATCAAAGTTAGCGACTTTATGTCGAAGTTAATATCATGCAATTCTGTTAGCAGCATTGATCCGAATTTGGATCATGGGAACCTGGAAATTATCTCACTTCTGGCAAACCACCTAGAAGTGTTAGGCTTTAGGTGTGAGGTCATGAAACTAGCTGACAATAAAGCTAATCTGATTGCAACACTTGGTTCGGGCCCGGGTGGCCTCGTGCTCGCAGGGCACACCGACACGGTGCCTTGTGACGAGCAGCTGTGGGACAGCAATCCATTCATACTCACTGAGCGAGACAACGCATGGTTTGGCTTAGGATGTTGTGACATGAAAAGTTTTTTTGCCCTGTCGGTCGAAGCACTCCAGCAACACCATGGCAAAAACCTAAAGCATCCTCTTATCATCATAGCCACAGCAGACGAAGAGTCATCCATGCGGGGCGCAAGAGCACTAGTGGCTGCAGGAAGTCCGATTACTCGCCGAGCAATTATTGGTGAGCCAACAGGTATGCGCCCAATATCAATGCACAAGGGCATCATGATTGAAAAACTTACCGTCACTGGGCGGTCGGGACACTCAAGTAATCCAAATTTAGGTCAGAACGCGATGGATATAATGCACAAAATTATATCCCAACTTTTGGAGCTCAGAGACCGGATGCGCCAGCAGAGGCATCCTGGTTTTAAAATCGACTATCCTACACTCAACTTGGGTTGTATTCGTGGAGGGGACAATGCTAACAGAATCTGCGGACACTGCTTCCTTGCGTTTGAGATCAGGCCACTACCGGGCATGAGTATCAATCAGCTACAATTTGACTTAGAAAGTGAAATTCGTAAGATTGCTGAAGCTGACCGAGCAGAGTGGAATCTAGAGCGTCTCTTAGTGCCGCCATTCCAAGCTGATGAGAACTCTGAGATGGTTTCTCTATGCGAAAAACTTACAGGACATAAGAGTGGCTCAGTGGCATTTGCCACCGAGGCCCCGTATTTTCAGGAGCTTGGGATGGATGTTGTCGTTTTGGGGGCCGGAGATATCGAGGTTGCACACCAGCCGAATGAATATCTGATGATGGACAGAATTAATCCGAATATACAATTTTTGTCTGAACTTATTGGCCACTGTTGCTTATAATCACACCTATGACAGCAAAAAGTTATGTAAACCTTTTTCGTGAAAGCGCGCCTTATATCCATGCGCATCGGGGCAAAACCTTTGTCATCGCTCTGACTGGAGAGGCGGTGGATGGTCCTAATAGTAAAAGTTTGTTGGCCGATATCGCTGTCCTACATATTATCGGCGTACGCATCATTCTCGTTCACGGTGCCCGTCTTCAGATTGATAAACGTCTGCATGAGGCGGGGTTAAATTCTACATTCCATGATGAGTTAAGGATTTCTGACGCCTCGATGATGCCTTACATCGAGGAAGCGATAGGCTCGACCCGTTTACAGCTAGAAAAATTATTGTCTATGGGCCTGCCCAACTCTCCAATATTTGGCGCTCAAATAAGGACTATAAGCGGTAATTTTACAATTGCAAAGCCACTTGGCATCCATAATGGGATTGACCACCTCTTCTGCGGTGAGGTCCGACGGATAGATCACGATGCGATAGAATCTGCGCTCAGAGGTGGTTCTATTGTGATAATCCCGCCAATTGGATTTTCATCAACGGGCGAGGCTTTCAACCTCTCATACCAAGACTTAGCTTCCGAGGTAGCTTCATTTGTGAAGGCTGAGAAGCTTATATTTATAAGCTCTATTGATGGAGTTTATATCGATGGTGAGCTACAGAGAAGACTTTCCCTTGAGGCCTTGGGGCAGTTAATTGCAGCCGATAAAGTACGATCAGGACTGGAAAGAAAAATTTTCCAGTCAGCCTACAAATGCTGCTCTAGGCAAGTGGAACGAGTCCATCTGATTACTGAAAAAACTGACGGAGCATTGTTGTCTGAACTATTTACCCGAGAGGGTACTGGAACACTTATATCAGAAGATAATTCGGAAACAATACGCAAAGCAAACATAGAAGACATTGGCGGATTACTTGAGCTAATTCAACCGCTTGAGCAGCAAGGAATACTTGTGAAGCGCTCCCGCGAGCGACTAGAGGTAGAAATTACACAGTTTTATGTCAGCATCCATCCTGAGGGCTTTCTCCTTGGCTGCGCGGCCCTTTATCCTCTTGACGGGGATATTGGAGAGATTGCCTGCGTTGCCACACACCCAGATTTCATCAAGCAGGGAACCGCTTCCCGCCTTTTGACCGTGATTGAAGAGAGAGCAAAACAAGAATCGATAAAGAGTCTATTCGTGTTGACCACGCATGCAGCGCACTGGTTCATTGAAAAAGGTTTTACCGAGTGCGGTCCAGATCTTTTGCCCAAAGACAAAAAATTATTGTATAACTATAAACGTAATTCTAAGGTCCTTTTAAAAATCATAAATCCTTAACTCTTGGTTTAGCAGAATTGTAATTTCTGGTATCCTTTCCAAAATTTGCTAACCGGAGTATCAGATGCCAAGGTATCGTTCCCATACAACAACGCAAGGAAGAAATATGGCCGGTGCACGAGCCCTATGGCGCGCAACTGGGATGACCGACGATGATTTCCAAAAGCCCTTGATAGCAATAGCAAATTCTTACACCCAATTCGTACCCGGACATGTTCATCTTAAGGACATGGGTGACCTAGTTGCTGCTGAAATTGCGAAGTTTGGCGGTATTGCCCGAGAATTTCACACAATCGCGGTGGACGATGGTATTGCCATGGGCCACGACGGCATGCTCTATTCCTTACCATCAAGAGACGTGATAGCCGATTCTGTCGAATACATGGTAAATGCTCACTGTGCTGACGCGCTTGTTTGTATCTCAAACTGTGACAAGATCACACCAGGTATGCTAATGGCGGCAATGCGACTCAATATTCCCGCTATTTTTGTCTCAGGAGGGCCTATGGAAGCAGGAAAAACAAAGCTTTCAGAGCACTCTCTTGACCTTATAGATGCGATGGTGATCGCGGCAGACGAGTCTGCCAGCGACGAAACGGTCGCCGAGTATGAGCGCTCTGCCTGCCCTACCTGTGGATCTTGCTCCGGCATGTTTACAGCGAACTCAATGAACTGCCTTACCGAGGCACTCGGCCTCTCTCTTCCGGGAAATGGAACTACGCTGGCAACTCACTCCGATAGGCGACACCTATTCCAAAATGCGGGACGAACCATCGTCTCTATGGCCCGCCAACACTATGAGGAGGATGATTACACCATTCTTCCACGGTCGATAGCATGTTTCGAGGCATTTGAAAACGCAATGTCTCTCGACATTGCAATGGGTGGTTCCACTAACACAATCCTGCATCTGCTTGCAGCTGCCCAAGAGGCGAAAATTGACTTCAACCTCCATGATATTGATCGACTATCGCGCAAAGTACCACTGTTATGCAAAGTAGCTCCCAGCACTCCCGAGTATCATGTCGAAGACGTCCATCGCGCTGGAGGTGTTATGGCCATACTAGGAGAGCTCGATCGCGCCTCTCTCATTCACAACCAACTTCCAACGGTACACTCTCAGACCCTTGGTGAAGCGCTCGCCAAGTGGGACATAGCGGCAAGTGCAAATGATGATGTCAGGAAATTTTATAAAGCCGGTCCCGGCGGGATTCCTACTCAAAACGCGTTTAGCCAAAGTACACGATGGCCATCGCTCGATCTAAACCGTGCAGAAGGTTGCGTGAGAGATTACGAGCACGCATTCAGCTCAGAGGGCGGATTGGCTATTTTATTTGGTAACATTGCCGAAGATGGGTGTGTGGTAAAAACCTCTGGAGTAGATGAATCAATACTAGTATTTGAGGGGCCAGCCTTTGTGACTGAAAGTCAAGATGCCGCGGTAGAGGCAATCTTGGAAGATAAGGTGTCGGCGGGAGACGTTGTAATTGTAAGGTATGAAGGACCTCGCGGAGGCCCGGGTATGCAGGAAATGTTGTACCCAACTAGTTATATAAAGGCGAAAGACCTTGGCAAGGCTTGTGCATTAATTACAGACGGGAGGTTTTCCGGCGGCACTTCAGGACTCTCTATCGGCCATGTTTCTCCAGAGGCTGGAGCGGGCGGCAACATAGCGCTCATAAGGCATGGTGACACAATTCGTATAGATATCCCTAACCGGAGCATAAACGTTATTTTGAGTGACGCGGAACTCATAAGCCGCAGGAAAGCACAAGAATCAGCTGGCTGGCATCCATCAGAGCACCGTCCCAGATCAGTTTCTGCTGCGTTAAAAGCTTACGCAAAACTTGCCACAAGCGCCGACAAGGGGGCTGTGAGGGATCTTTCTCAGCTCTGAGGCATTTTTTAACCAATTCTCGTTAAAAGAAATGCAGTACCTGAACCTTACGAAAGACACCACGAGTTTTGTTTCTAGAACGGAAGTGCGTTTCGGCGATAAGAGTCTAAGCCTTCCCACACCCTCGAATTTTCAGACCCACATCCCTAAGTTTTTGTAGCCTTGAACCCTCGCTTTCAGAGAACTGGATCCACTGTCTCGGATATTTCTTGGCCTTCTTATCTTTCGCATTTTTTAACGATTTCTTGAATGCACTAATCGCATCGTTAAAGCAGTTAAGGTTTACCAACGCATTACCCATCACTAGATAATTAGTATCAGGACGTTTAACCCCGCCCTTCCGAGAGGCACGTGTCGCCGCCCGATATGCATCCTTATCTCTTCCTAAATCAAGATAAATACCTGCGAGCCTCGCCTGTAAATTACCCGTATCCGCTTTTTCTGAGGCAGCCTCTAGAGCTAACACAGCCGAATCAAGATCCCTCGACTGGTACCAAGCAGTTCCCAAAACTTCGAGATTTTTCGATGAGCGCTCTACAAAGCCATCTCTCATTCCTCTATCAATGATCTTCGCAGCACGATATGGCACCTCGGCTCCAAGATACATGTATGCCATGCTCATCACTTCGCTTTCTTTGTCTAACTGGTCGTTTAAATAAATCAGTTCAGTGCTCACGAGCCGATCCATCTCGCGCTCACGCTCACCATACATGCCGCCCAGCTGCTTCCAATATGTCCACTTGGGGTAGTGCTTCACCAGCTTTTCCAGAATTTTAATCACAGTCGGATAATCGTTTTTCTCATAATAAAGAACACGTTGCAACCCCCAGTAACGCTCTTTCGGCAAGATGCCCTTAGACTCCTGATCACTAATGGCCATCTCCACTGCAACCAGCGCGTCAGCCTTTCGCTCCAGCTGATAATAAATTTGCGCCATAAAATATCTTTGGTCCGCTCCAATTATTGTCGCCTCATCCAGCCATGCCTCGAGCTGCTGCGCCGCGTTCTTATAGTCTTCCTCGGCAGCATATAACTGAGCAAGAGTATATCGAACATCTAACCGGACTTCGGGCGGGGTGCCTACTCCCTCGACTACCTTACGATATGACTTAATAGCATTTGGAAAATCATCTAGCGAAAAATAGACATATGCCGAAAACTGCCAGATCTGCGTCTGCTCATAATCGCTCTTGCACGTCTTGCTACTGGCTTCTACATCCTGAAGCGCCTTCAGGGACTCGGCCCACAGCTCTTCCTCAAGAGTTACCTGTATCTTCTCAAGAGCCTTTGAGCATTTAGCCCCCACAGACTCTCGTTTGCGTGTTTGGACATCTTTATATTTTTTCTCCTTCTTCTCCTCTTCTGCATGAACCGCGCTGACAAAATAAAACTCGGGGTTTATTAATGAAATAGCACAAGAGAGCGTAAAGGCCGAAATCAAAATCCTAATTGAAAAAAAATTCATGCACCTTCCCCTATTTCTGCATCTGGAAAGTAAACTTGTACATCACGCCGGACACCTCTTCAGGCACCCCGTCAACAACCCTAGGGTTATATTTAAGCTTGTTTGCAGCCTTCAAGGCTGCCCTTCCAAAACCCCATCCCTCTGGATCTTCCTCAACCATTATCGGATCCCTAACACCGCCGGTCGTGGTAATAATTACTTGCACGACAGCGTATCCCTCCTTGCCTCGAGATTGTGCTCGGCGAGGATACTGAGGTTGAGGGACATAAACAGGTATAAAGTCTGTGTCCCTAGCAAAAGAACCTAACCCGACGCTTAGCTTGTTAGCAACCGGCGCCGCGGCCATACTTACCATGTTCTCTGGAGTCTCGAATTCAATGTTGTCATCCGGCAAATCCGGAGGAGGTTCCGGCTCGTCAGGCTTCTCAATCTCCGCCACCTTTGCATTTGTAGTCCTCTCTCTTTCTACATGCAAAAAATCAGCAATCTTGATGGATTCTTTTTCATCCATCTCTTTATTACCGGAATCAATCAGCTTAAACATCAACACGATCAAGAAAAAGGTAACCATGACCCCAAGCAGCGCCGATGTTCCCAGCCTTA
>MDTC01245053.1_pt1 | contig 11381 bp, 9 predicted proteins | sample 811181 | NCBI WGS metagenome assembly MDTC01 (sample SAMN05326644, study PRJNA326480) | marine metagenome | isolation source: seawater | place: Pacific Ocean: North | collected 2011 | reverse complement strand
TTTATGACCCCACTCCCATAAAAAGTATTAAGAAAGAAGAAAAATTTATGGAAGTGGAGTAGCTCATTATCGTGCCTAATGAACACTTATGCCTAACAAATGAACAGGTAAGTTATTGTGGCTTATAAGATTAGCCTTCAACTTATCTGCTTTTTTTGAGCGATATTCATGACCTTGACCAAAATAGTCTTGGTTTGCCGTGACGGGTAGTTGGCAAATATCTTCAAAAAACTTTTTAAACCGAGTTGCTGGAATACGGGAATGGTGAATTTGTTGATCCAGAATTTCTAAAACACAACTCTTAATAATTTTAGGGAGAAAATGTTTAAATAAATAAGGGCCATGAAAAATATCCACTCCTTCAATTTTATCTCCAATTCCATAAATAACACCAATATCGTTATCTTGTGCTTTAAATTTAGATACATAATCTTTTAAAGCACTATCTTTATCTTTATAAACATCACTCATCGATGCAGTAGAGTTATAGGAATTTAATTTACTCATTTTTTCATGAATATTGCCCCAAACTTTTCTCTGGTCTGTTTGATAGTCTGAGCTGTTGTGTATATCTTGAAATTTTTCTTTTCGCCCTTTATTAAAAATAATATTGTCACTGGTTGAAAAATTTCTTGAATTGTAATTCCATCTATTTTGTTCAACACAACTCACTGGAATAGTGGAAGTAGAGTGGGGACTAATTACAAAAGAACTATTTGTTATCCTATTTTGCTTAGCCCCTATTAGCTCCTCGCCATCCATAATGAATAGAGGCTGAGTTGAATGATTTTGAATGAATAGCTTAGGCACATTACCAGCCTCACTCACTTCTGCTATTCGAACGCTGCCAGATTTAATACCGTCTGATAGTGTTAAGTATCTTTGACCATCTGTCTTTTTAGGATTAGATATTCCAACCAAGGTTAAACCTTTGTAAGTCATAGGCTTACTTAATTGAATTGTCTGATTGTGAAAAAAATCTTTAACTTGAGATTTTTTTTCCGTTTGCTCCTGATAAATATTATCAAATTCTAAAAGCATAATTATTTCTCCTTCTTTTGACCCGTCAGAGTTTGTTGAAGTAGTTCTTTGTTATAGCGGTATTGTTCATAGACTCGATTGAGAATTTCACTTTGATCCTGTTTCCCCTTATCAAGATCATGAAACCTTCTTTGAATATCTCTAATATCTCCAATTCTTAGTGGTGACATCTCAGATTTATCGCAATATTCAAGGATTTCTTTATGTAAATTCAGAAATCTTTCTGATTTGGTATTTAGATCTGAAAAAGAGCGAATATTCATCTCCATTAAATAAAAGAGGATTTTTAGAAGAATAGGTTCAGAAAATTCTTCATCAAATGGTTGTGCCATTTCATCAGCCATCATTTTAGCTCCTAGTTCATCTTCTTGAATAAGTTCTGCTAATACGGCAATAACATCTCCTCCAATCTTAATTTTGCGAACATAAGAAGCGTTTTTTTGAATTAAGAAAGCATCTTGCTCTAGGGCTTGATAACGGCTGTTAGGAAGGGTGATACTAGATTTCTTTAATTCTTCAATAATAGTTTTATTCGATAATCCAAAATTAGTAAAAGAAGATTCAAATTGAGAAGCCATCTTAGCATCTTCATGATAGGCATGAATATGGCGAATATTTTTTCTTGCTTCGTCAGGTAAATCTATTGCTGATAATTGAAAGAGCTTAGGAGAAAGCCAATCAATAGAAAAGTGAAATCCAGTAGATTGAGTCTCAAGTTTTTTATAATGGGTTGACATAATATTAGTTACCATCCCTAATTGTTCTTGACCCTGAGCTTGGTCCTCTAAAATTATAGTTAAGTAGTCTAAGAGCGAAATATCAAATACTGGTTTTTCTAATATTTCTGCAATTTTCTCTAAATTAAGATCTGAGGATTTTATATCTACCACTTTTAAATTTTGGACCTCTCTTACAATTTCGCTTACATTATTTGCTTTATCATTCACAAGAATTGAAATTAAAAGTAGAGCACAATCTTTCGCACTTACATCTCGCGAGAAGGGCCCCCGCCCTTCTGTCATAATTAAAGGCTCTTCACCCTGACGTCCTATTTTCGTTAATTCAACAGAGCGAATACGTAAATCATTAAAGACTTGTTTGTCATTATCTTCGGTACAAAATATATGCTGAGAAAGAACACGAACTACTTGAGATAAGCTAGCCATTAATGTTTCGTAATCCTCTTATCTTCAAATTCAATTAATTCTTTAAACCAAGGGGCTATATTTTGTTGAGATCGAATTTGCCTCTCAAGAGCTACTCTTAATTTGAGAATAGTTATTTCCTTGTCTATAGAAATTTGCCCGAAAGCCTCAATGAGGCAGTCGCAAATGTCATCTAAAATGTGTGCTTGATATTTTTCCTTATCCATAATTTATATATAGTATCATTATCATAAAATGTCAATATCATTTATTGACAATGATGAATAATATTTATAATTTATATAAAAAATGAATTGGTTATTGTTGATAATATTAGCTTTTGGAATAATTATATTCGTCTATAAATTTATTAAATTTTCTACAATATTCTTCTTGATCCTACTGATTATAGGTATTTCAATATTCTTTTAGATAAAATGACTGACAAAAAAGAAATTCTTAAGTTAATTGCTAACAAAAAAATAAAAGAACTCAGTGAAATAGACCGTAAATTCTTAAAAGACAAAGAAGTAATTAAATTCTTCGTTACCTTCAATATTGATAAAATAAAATTTTCATCTTCTGATCTCAAGGCCAATATAGATAAAACTGTAAATAATATTTACAAGATAGTTAATTCAGACACTAAAATTATAGATAAGGCAGTGGAGTATGTAGACATAAATAAAGATAAGAAAAATTTTAATCTCAAATCATTAAAAAAAGAGTTCGGGATTAAAAGCCAAGATGACATTAAAAAAAAAGAACTTGAAAAAATCAAAAAAAGAAAGGAACGAGATAAATTATTATTAAAAAAAGAAACAGCTATTATAGAAATTACCCGTACTCCTAGTAAATTTAAACTCCTTCCAAAGAAATTACAAAAAGATAAAGAAATTATCGAAGAAGCCTTACCTCGAAATAAAAAAAATTATATCTACATTCATCAAAGTTTAAAAAAAGATAAACAGTACAATTTAAAATTATTAAAAAATCATGCTGGTATTTTTGATCATTTTGACAAAACGCTCAAAAAAGATGAAGATATTTTAAGAGTTGCTATTGAAAAAGAACCTCACTTAATTAAATATGCAACACCAAAATTAAAAGATAATTTTAAAGTAATTTTACCAGTTATAACCTATAACGAAAATTTGTTTATGTATGCTTCAAAAAGAATTCAAGAAAATAGAAATTATATTTTAACAATCATGAAAGCAAATCCATCATATAATATATTCTATATATTATCGAAAGAACTTCAAAATGATAAAGATATCGTAATAGCATTGATAAGATATCATCCCCAATGTTATGAAAGTTTAAGTGAAGAAATGAAATCAGATAAGGATGTATTCCATATTGCAAAGTTGCATGGTCATCCTGAGAATATTGAAAAAACTGACCCAGAAATACTTGGTAATAAAAATTATTTCACCAAAGAGTTGCTTATGGATATTTTGAAAAAGGAGAATTATTATGATGAGAATTATGAATATGAGTATGATACATTCCCAGAATTCATTCAAAATGTTCACCCCTCCTTATTAAAAGATGAACAAATTTTTGATTTAGTGTTAAAGCGCAATGATGTTGAAAAAGAACACATTGAATATTTTCATCCCTCATTGATCAAAAAAATAGAGAGCAAAAAGCTCTATAAATCTTTTCATTTTGACTTTTGGATAGGATCTCCTCTTTTTCCTAAAATTACAATGTTACGTCAAGAACGAAATCATGTATTTGATGATCATAATGATTACTACAATAATAACATCAAACGATGGGAAGATTTTGATTCCGGCGATCTTAGCCATATCAATGATATTTTTAGTCAAATTGATTTTAAGAAAAAATCACAAAACAAATATTTTCAAAAACTATCAAAACTTCCTGAGTGGGGTTTCCCCAGTAGTGCAGGTGAAACAGCTAATGAGTTCGACCGTGAAATTGCAGACTCTGATGATGAGGAAGAGATCAATCAAAAACATTGCAAATATATTTGGTTTGAATATGAGAAATTAATATATGAAAATATTAAAAACACTAAAGGTGAAGCTTTATACTTAAAAGATAGAGAAGAATTTTATAAAAAAACTTTTTGTACAAGTGATTATATTGAACTTCAAATTTTTTATTCTTTTATTACGAATTTTTTCTGGATAATCAAATATAATTTTTCTTTAGGAGAAGATAATTTTATTTTAGAAGATATTTATAATGATGATAAAAAATGGAAAGATTTTATCTATTCGTATTTTTATCTTGTTTCAGACTCAATACATAAACCTAAAGATTTTAACAAGGATAAATTACACAAATTATTTATAAAAGAACTTAACCAACACCTTCAAAAATTTAAATTACGATTAAAAGGTATGTATTTAGATGGCTTTATTTATCCAGAAAACAGAGAGGATCCCGGTGGTGTGGGATATGGTTTCACAATTGAATATTCAGGAATAGATAACTTCTTTAAGGTAAACAGAAAAACGTGTAAAATTTAATTATGAGCTTAAATAAATTATTATTAACCCTTTTATATCTTACCTTAATGCTTCCTAAGTTGCTTTTAGCTGAAACTCTAGAAAAAGTTATTGCTGATGCTAATCTTTATACGGTGAAGATTGATGTCTCTACGGAGATACCTTTTATTGAGGATAGTTGGTATGGAAGTGGTACTGGATTTCTTATAGATAAAGATTTGGGTCTTATTCTAACTAATAAGCATGTCTCTAGTCAGTCTCCCTCGCTTATTGATGTGAATTTTAAGGACGAAGATTATTTGGAAGGTAAAATTAGTTATGTCGACCCCATTTTTGACCTAGCCTTAATCACGATTGATCCTAATCTCATTCCAGATTTTGCATTAAATGCACCACTTGCCTGTGATCAAAATCCTGTTCAAGGTGAGTCTGTTGTTGCCTTTGGTCATCCAGCGGGTCAAGACTTCACAGCAAGTACTGGTATTATCTCCGGTCAGCGATTTGAACTCTCCGCGCAAGCGGAGTTCATTCAAACTGATGCAGCAATAAATCCCGGTAATTCCGGTGGTCCTCTAATTAGTGTCAAAACTAATCAAATTATTGGAATAAACACATATGGGATTGAAGCAGAAGGATTAAATTTTGCCCTTCCTGCGGAGCATTTTTGTAGAATCCTAGATCTTTATAAGGAGGGAAGTGACCCTTCTCCCGCCAAACTCCCTTTTATTTTTGCCTCTAATACTGACCGCAATCTTCACTTAAAAGTATCGGATTATATAGCTTTTGGGGTTAATAATTGCCAAGGCGGGCAGGAGACACAAAATGCATTTCGACCCATAGAAATTGGAGATGAGATATTACAGGTCAATGGAGTAGATGTAAAAAATCCTAGTGATATTTACACAGTTTTAAGAGGACCTGTTCTTGATCAACCTATTGATTTGTTAGTTCAAAGAGGAGGTAAAGAAATTTCTGTTCTTATTGAACAACTTTTTGATCGTCGCTCCAATATCTTAGACAGAGTAGGCGTTGCTTTCTCAGGTTTAATGATAGGCACAGATCTATCTGCAACTGATCGTTTAGAAAATGAAGCTTTTTACAACTACTGCCAATACCTAACAGTTCAGGTTGTTGATACCGGACCTGCTTATGGAGAACTTTATCGTTATGATCAAATCATAAGTATAGATGGACAAAAGTTTTTTGAACTGAAAAGTTTACATGATTATCTTCTAGATAAAGAAAAGGTAGAATTCATTGTTAGGCGTGTGGAATATTTTGATGGCACCAAATATATAGTAGATATTACCAAGGTTATTGAAATAGAAGACGTAAACTATTTAAATTTTTAAAATGGTGAGTATAAAAAAAAACTCAAAAGGTGAACTCCAACAGGCTACAGGTATTCGTTCACGTGTTAGCTCTATGTATACCCCAGGACAAAATTCAGTTTTTAAAATTAGTAGATCAAAGTTCTCAGACTTTCTAGATTGCCCTCGATGTTTTTATCTTGACCGTGTTAAGGGCCTACAATCACCTTCGATGCCTGGGTGGGCTCTCAATACGGCAGTGGATGAATTGCTCAAAAAAGAGTTTGATTTTTATCGAGCTCAAAAAAAGCCTCATCCTATCTTTGAGGAATACAAACTTAATTTTATTCCCTTTGAGCATGAAGATTTAGATACCTGGAGAAATTCCTTGAAAGGAGGAATTGGATTTGAAGATGAAGAAACTAATTTATTCATCCATGGTGGTATTGATGATTTATGGTTTGATCTTGATAGTGAACAAGTCGTCGTTGCTGATTATAAGGCTCAATCAAGCTCTTATCCTATTGAAAAAGAGAGCTATTTAGGCGGTGTTTATCACCAAGGTTATAAAATCCAGATGGACATATATGTCTACATATTAAAAAAGATGGGCTATAGCGTGTCTGATACTACTTATTTTATGGTCTGTAATGGAGAAAAAACCCCTGATCGCTTTGATGCCAATATGCAATTTGTGGTGAAATTAGTCGATTACCAAGTAGATACAAGTTGGGTAGAACCTAAAATAAAAGAAATGAAAAAGACCATGGACTCTTCTGAAATTCCAGAAACCAATCCTCATTGTGAAAATTGTGCTTATATTCAGCAAGCAGAGAAACTTTCTCAGAAAAGTGATAATATCTAAGCTAAATATAAGCGTTATGTATGCAGACAGCTAAGACAAAAGCCCTCGATAAAATTGAAAAATCTTTAAACCAAGACTTAATATGGTCAGACTCTAGTTGGGAAGTTTATCGTGAACCTTTTTTAAATGGTGAAAGACCTGATTTTGTTTGCCTTAATCCCTCTAAAGGAATTCTAATTATCAAGTATCTCAATTTTAGCCAGAATAATTATGACATAGAAAAAGATAGGTTCATTGATATTAAGACTAATAATTTTGTCAATATCCAAAATCCTATTAGCTACTTTGACCGTCTTCAAAGTTCCATCAGAGAATTATATCTTCCACGATTAGGTGAGAAGGCCTTTGCTTTTCGAGCGATTACCAGTTGTATTATATTTAATGAAGAACGAGATAAATCCTTAGATCTGCTATCACGCTTCTCAAATTTTAATAAATTTATAGACAAAAAAAATCAATTTACTCTTGGCTGTTTAAATAACTTAAAGCTCACTGATATTTTTCCAAACCATCAACAAGATCTTTCTAAATTGATGTCTGAAGAACTAGCCATGGATTTTCGTAATTGGTTATACAAACCAGATTTCGCAGAAGATCAACAAACCACGGTAGCACTTCCAAAAAGACAGTGGGATTTAATTCATACCTCTCCAAAATCTAAGTACCGAAGAATTAAAGGAAGTGCAGGATCTGGTAAATCATTTGTCTTATGCGGTAGGGCAGTAGAGCTTGCTAAGGAAAATAAAAAAGTATTAATCGTAACTTATAATATCACTTTGATTAATTATCTGCGTGAATTGTGTGATCGATTCCATACGAATGCACAAAATCACATTGAGTTTATTCACTTTCATGAATGGATGAGTAAAACATTTGATTTTCTTGGGATCTCTATCAAATATCCAAAATTCGATGAACAAGAAGAAAAGATGAAAAATTACCTAGAAATAGAATTACCCAACCAACTCATTCAAGCCTTAGAAGCAACACCTTTTATTGAGAAATATGATGCGATCTTAGTAGATGAGGGTCAAGATTTTAATCGGCAGTGGTGGAATACCTTACAACAATCTCTAAAAGAGAATGGAGAGATGCTGCTTGTAGCTGACACTGCTCAAGATATCTATATACGACAATTAAATAGCTGGATTGATGACCCCATGAAAAATTTAGGTATGGCTAGCCGATGGACGGAGTTAAATGATAGTTTTAGGATACCTAACAATGTCAAACCTTTGCTTAATAAATTTCAAAAAGAATTTTTTGAGTCTAAAAATATTAATTTAATTGTATCTAAACAAGATGATTTAATGGACTGCCAAGTTAAATGGATTGATACAGATCCAGATAGCTCTATTCAAAAATGTGTTGATGAACTTTTAGTTTTAGTGAAAGAGGATCAAAATCAAAAAAGGTCCTTTACTGATTTAACCTTCTTAACAGACAACCAGTTAGCAGGTTTAAAGGTAGTCGAAAAACTTAGAGCGTCAGATAAGTCTCTTAAAGTTGTTGATACCTTTAAAAGAAATGAGAAAGATCGAAATCAAAAGATCAGAAAAATTGCTTTTACTAAATTGGATGCCACGGTTAAAGCAACTACTATTCATTCTTTCAAAGGATGGGAGAGTAGGATGATTGTAATTTTAATAACTAGGGCCAAAACTCCCAAAGATCTCTCAGTAATTTACACAGGTCTCACAAGAATTAAGCAGCACCCCCTTAGTAGCTTCCTCACCATTTTGAATACAACTAAACGACTAAATAATTATCTTGTTAGTTAATCACTAAACTTTAGAATTTAGTATAGATCGATTAGAGTCTTTAAAAGCTTATCTAAATCCTCAATTTTAGTATCTTTTTCAAAACTTACGCGAACGGAATTTTTTAAATCATCAAAAGATAAATCAAGTGCCCTTAAGACGTGCGAGTAATCAAATTCTCCGGTGCTACAAGCCGATCCAGTGGAGATCATAAAATTAGGAAGTTTATTCATTAAAGTAAAAGCATCATATTTAGTAAAGGCAATATTTATATTTGAAGGAACTCTCGAGGTGGTTGAAAAACTATCTGATGGCTTAGCACCATTAATAGAGAATTGAATATTAGCTTTTTCTAGTTTTTGGATGAAATGGTTAAATAAAGAAAAGTGACTCTCATACTGATTTTTTAGAAAATTTGTATTTTGAAATAATTCAACACTCTTAGAGATCCCAGCACAAAGCGCAGTTGGTAGTGTTCCTGATCTTAGATTAGATTGTTGACCTCCTCCCACAATGATTGGTTTCAGAATAGATTTTAATTCTTGATTTAAAATAGCTAAACCAATTCCTTGGGGGCCATAAAACTTATGTCCTGAGATACTTACAGCGTCTAAACTTAGTGTTTCTAAATTTATTGGCAACCTCCCCATTGCTTGGGCTATATCAGAATGAAAGATTACTCCTTTTGATCGAGTAAGTTTTGAGATTTCTTGGAAAGGTTGCACCACTCCTATTTCATTATTTACATACATCACAGAAAGGAGACCAACTCCTTGTAATTTTTCCTCTAAAAGATCTAAATCAACTAATCCATTTTTTTTAACATCAAGGAATTCGACTTCAACTCCATTTCTAGATAAGTAGTCAAAGCTATTGAGGACACATTTGTGCTCTGTTTTGAGGGTTACCGCTTTTAGTTGATGTTCATATAAATAGTCTCTAAGTCCTTTAATGATTAAATTATTAGACTCTGTAGCTCCGGAAGTAAAAAGAACCTCATGGTCTTCACATCCTAAATTATTTTGAATACTTTGAATTGATTTTTGAATTATTTGATTGGCGTGTTGCCCCATTCTATGAGAGGAGTGAGGATTCGCATGGCCATTGCTTAAAATTTCATTAATTACTGATAAAACCTCTTGATCAATAGGGGTCGTCGATTGCGCATCAAAAAAGTAGTTGTTATTATTAACTTTTAGGATTTGAGAATCTTCAGACATGGCACATAGTATAATTTACAATAATAGGTATATTTAGAGTTAATTATGCCTATTTCCGGTCCTTTTTCTAGCAATTACAAACCTAAATTCTCTGGACATGAGACCTTCCCTTTGCGTTATACATGGATACCCAAGATTACTCAAAAATTAAAAGGTAATAATTCTGACTACAAAACGACAAGCCATATTTTTAATCACGATCAAGGAATTATGGAGTTCGGCGTGGGTAAAAATATGGTTAAATCTATTGATTACTGGTCGCAAGTTACAGGTATTACGGAGCGAAATAACGAAGGTCGCATCTTAACTCAATTTGGTAATCAGGTTTTTAAAATTCATGACCCTTTTATAGAAAATATTTCCTCTATTTGGTTATTGCATTGGAAGCTAGCTTCGCGGCCCCAATTGACAACTTGGTATTATGTTTTCAATTATCTTAATTCTCTTTCTTTTACCAAAGAGGAGTTAAATCATGAAATTATTCGTCTTACTAAAGAACTAATTTGGACTAATTCATCAGAGAATACTATCAAAAGAGATATAGATGTTTTTATTCGTAGTTACACTTTATCTAGAGACAAAAAAAATAATTTCAATGAGGACTCTTTTGAATGCCCACTATCAGAGTTAGGCTTAATTCGTAATTCGATGAATAAAGATGCATTTGATATACATTCAGGTGCTAAACAATCCCTATCGCCTGCTGTTGTTGCATACGCAGTTTATGAATATGCAAGTTTAAGAAATGAATCCTTAATACCTTTAGAGCGGCTTTGTAGTGATTTTGGATCTCCTGGAAAAGTATTTCGAGTTGATGAAAATTCGATGATTAAAATATTGTCTGAAATCGATCAAACTTCTCAGGGAATGATCAGCTATTCTGAGACTGCGGGAAATAAACAAATTCGAGTTAATAGCATGTTGGCTACTCCTGAGGCTCTTTTAGAAAGAATATATCAATGACTAAAAGCTTAGCTGATATTACTCAAATAAATTATCGCTACCAACGCTCTGCACGCATAGACCACGATAATTCTATTGAAAATATTCAAAGTTTTATCATCCATGAAACAGCAAAAAATACCCTATGTCGTATTTTAGAGAATAATCAAAATCAAAATACTTTTACAATTACTGGTCCTTATGGGGGAGGTAAATCTTCATTAGCTCTATTTTTAAGCGCCTTATTTGATCAAAATGATAAGATTCAAACATACACCAGAGATCAACTATCTACTTTCTCAGACCCAAAAAAAATTTATATCTTTGATACTCTAGATCACCTTGTAATAAAATTAGTGGGCCAAAAATGTGACCCAGTAGAGGATATAAAACAAGCATTAATAAATGGAGTTAAAAAATATAAATGGAAAAAGGATCCACCAAAAATTCTTAAACCCAATACTGTTAAATCATTAATAAGTTCAATAGTTAATATTTTTGAAAAATTAGAAGAACAGCAAAGTTCCTTAGTTCTCATTATGGATGAAATGGGTAAATATTTAGAGTATTGCTCAGATGAAAATCAAGACCTTCATATATTCCAAGAGTTAG
>MDTC01233150.1_pt1 | contig 11381 bp, 9 predicted proteins | sample 811181 | NCBI WGS metagenome assembly MDTC01 (sample SAMN05326644, study PRJNA326480) | marine metagenome | isolation source: seawater | place: Pacific Ocean: North | collected 2011 | reverse complement strand
ATTCTTAAATAGCTTGATCCACATTCTGCTGCTTCTATAAAATCAGATGACATACCCATACTTAACTCTTGAAGTCCTAAAGAATTGTTAAGTTCATACATTTTCTCAAAATATGTCTTAACTTTTCCACTTTGAGGGGGAATGCACATTAAACCAATAATATTTAAATCTAAATTTGAGGTACATTCGGAATAAAAATTTTTTAAATTATTAATTTCAATTCCACTTTTTTGTGGCTCATTTCCAATATTAACTTGAATAAAAATCTTTAACTTTTTTTTTTGTTTTTTTTGTTCCTCAGAAATTTTGTTAGCCAATTTAAAATTATCTAGTGAATGAATATAATCAAATAATGGTATTACATTTTTTACCTTGTTTGTTTGTAATTTGCCTATCATATGCAATTTTAAACTTTGCGATTTTTTCTTAATTTCTGTCCATTTATTAATTGCTTCTTGCACTTTATTTTCTCCAAAATGTATATGACCATTGTCAATAAGGGGAGTTATATTTTCAACACCAAAGGTTTTGCTTACAGCAATTATATTGATTTTTTGATTTTTGGTATTATCTTTTAAATGTATTTCTTTTTTAATTTCTTGTAAATTTATTATACTTTTATGCATATCAATCAATTTCAGTTATACACATTTATAGACTCTTTTAATAAAAATAAAATTTTAAAATTTAATAAAAATTGTTGTGTTATATTTAGAAATTATGAAAAAAAAATTGAGTTAAACACAATAGTAAAAATCAGAAATATCTGTAAAAAAAAAAACTTAAAGTTTTATTTAGCTAATAATTTAAAGATAGCAATTAAAGCAAATTTAGATGGTATTTATTTACCTTCATTCAATAAAAAACTAAATTTGAAAAATTTTCAAAAAAGAAAACATTTTAAAATTATTGGCTCAGCTCATAATATTCACGAACTTAAAATTAAAGAAAAACAAGGTGTTGATATTGTTTTTTTGTCTCCACTATTTCAAACTAAAAACTACAAAAAATATTTAGATATAATAAGATTTAACATATTGTGTAAAGAAACTAAAAAAAAAACAATTGCGTTAGGTGGTATTAGAAAGAAGAATATAAGTAAACTTAAAATGACCAATGTGATCGGATTTTCAGGGATTACTTATTTTAATTAACATGCAAGAAAATTCTATAAAAGATAAAATTCAAATTTTAATAAATAATTTTAATATCAAAAATTATAGTTATGTAATTTCAAAAATTGAAAGTTATATTAAAAAATATCCACAATACGTTATTTTATACAACTTATTAGGTTCTTCATACCAAAACGTAGGAAAAAATATTGAAGCTGAAAAAATTTTTATTGAAGGTTTAAAATATGATCCAAAAAATCAATCAATTAAAAATAATTTAGCAACAACTTATAAAAATCTACTACAATATAATAAAGCTGAAAAAATTTATGTTGAATTAATCAAGAGCAATCCCAACTATATAAATCCATATGTGAATTTAGGTAATTTAAAAAGAGATACAAATAAATTTGGGGAAGCACTAAAGCTTTATGAAACTGCCAATAATCTTTCACCAAATAATCTAATAATTTTATATTCGTTGGCATCTGCACACCAGGGCCTAGGAAATTTTGATACAGCAATAAAATATGCAAATAATGCTCTTTCAGTGAACCCTAAATTTACCAGAATTGATCACTTAATAAGCCAATCAATGACTTATACAAAAAGAAATTCTCATTTTAAAGATATGTTAGAAAAAACAAAAAATAATGATCTTAATGGTGAACAAAAAGTAAATTTATATTTTTCATTGTCAAAAGCTTGTGAGGATATGGATGAAATTGAAGATTCTTATAATTTTCTTAAAATTGGAAATGATTTAAATAAAAAAGAGTTAAAATATGATGTTAAAAAAGATTTAGAATTTCTCACATCAATTAAAAAAGTTTTTAAGGATGTTGATTTCAAAAATTTTAGTAGTAGATCCCAAGACAAAATAATATTTGTGCTTGGTATGCCAAGGTCTGGTACATCTTTAATAGAACAAATAGTAAGTTCACATAGTAAAGTTATAGGTGGAGGTGAACTTCCTATTTTATCTAAGATTATAAAAGACAACTTTATTGATTCTGGCGGACTTAATTTAGATAAATTTAGCAAAATTATTAAAGATCCTAATAACTTACAACTTATTGCAAATGATTATTTTAATTATACTCAATACTTCAATATTGGAGAAAAGTTTATTATTGATAAAGCACCATTAAATTTTAGGTGGATTGGTTTTATTAAAATTCTCTTTCCAAATTCAAAAATTATACACTGCTACAGAGAATCAAAAAATAATTGTTTATCAATATACAAAAATCTTTTTGAAGGCGGGTTAGGATTTTCATATAATGAAAATGATTTAGTAAAATTTTATAAGGCTTATCAAGATCTTATGAGATTTTGGAAGACCAAGGATTATAGTTCCATAATTGATGTTAATTATGAACAATTAGTTAAAAATAAAGAGTCTGAGATTAAAAAAATTATTAATTTTTGCCAGCTAAATTGGGAGGAGGAATGCTTATCATTTCATAAAAACAAAAATCCCATTAAAACAATGAGCACTGCACAAGCTAGAAAACCAATTTATGCTTCCTCTATAGGTAAGTTTGATAAATTTTCAGATTACTTAAAAATTATTAATAATGACTTGTAAAAAAAAAGCCCCAGTTAAAAACTGGGGCTTTTTAAAATTAAATCTTGGTTTTAATTAAAATGCAAATGAAAGAGCAATCTCTGTCATTTCGTCATTAGAACCATCTGATCCAGCCATATTAGCAGCGTCGTTCATATTACCAGCGATCTTCATTGATCCCATAGTATATGCTATAGCGAAACCTTCGATATCTTCAGTTACGTGTGCTGAACTTGCTTTAGCAAATTCAGTTTCAGCTTCACCATACGAAATTGATAGGTTATCGTTTACGTTAAATGCAATACCCCATCTCTGAGCGTATTCATTTGTTCCACCATTACCACCAGCATCTTCAGCTGACTCTTGGTAACCAATTGTTACAGGTCCGTAAGTGTAGTTAACGAATGCAGTAACATCTTCTTTGTCACCTTCATCACCACTATTAGCAAGTCCTGTTGGTATTTGAACTTCTGCTTTACCATAACCAGCACCCATAGCTAAGCCATCAACGCCAATTAAAGATCCATCAGTTGTTAAAGCAACATCGTATGCACCTTGACCAACACCAGAAGAAGAACCATCTGAATTACTTGTTCCAGATCCTTTTCTTGCTGCTGCGTTAATTGTAACACCACTAATAGTTTTTACGTAATTGAATACACCTGCACTTCCAGCTGATCCAACTCTTCCACTTGTAGTAGTATCTAAACCATCCCAGATTTCTTCCGCAGCTGTTGGTGTTTTATCATCAATAGTTGCAAGACCTGAACCTGAACCTTGGTCAAATGCTATTACACCCATATCACCCATATCAACTGTCAATCTTGCTGATGACATACCAGCAAATTGGTCAACTGATGTTTGCATGTATGATACTGTGTAACCATTAACATCACCAGAAGCGGTGAATGCTATGTTAGTTTTCATTCCGAATGGGTTACCAGTTACTTCTGTCCCATCTTCACTTGTGTAAGTCAATACAGAAGCACCACTAACAGTCATTTCAGCTGCATTTGCTGAAGCCATTGCTAGAGAACCAGCTAATGCTGTAAGACCAACTTTTTTTAAGTTATCCATAATTTCTCCTTTGTTTTTTCATATATGAATGACTGCACAATATTTTTTTATTGTAACAAATACACTGATTAATGCTAAAAATAGCTACTTTTTAGCTATGTGTTGCATATTTATCACGCTTAAAACGTCTTTTATAAATAGCAAATACGATCTATTAAGACAATAATACAAATTATGAAAAAAACATTTTCAATACTCATCACACTAATTCTTTTAACCAGCTGTGGAATCTACAAGCCTTCTGATGCAAGAAAAGTTCCTGTTAATGCTAATGAAAGAATAAAGAAAAATATAGAAGAAGGAAGAGGTTTTAGATTAAGCACTCTTTCAAAAAGAGGTGGAGATTTTTTATTTGCTTCTGCTAATCCAATGTGGAGAGCAACAATGGAAAAACTAACTTTTGCTCCCTTAAGTGTGGTGGATTATGGTGGTGGGGTAATTGTTACAGAATGGTTTAATGAGGGCAATAATGATGAAGAAATAAAAATAGCAGTAAGATTTCTTACAAATGAAATTAGATCAGATGCTATTCAAGTCATTATTCACACAAAAAAATGTGAAACATTTAACAATTGTAAAATTAATAAAATAGAAAATTCTACAAACACAGAAATAAAATTAGCAATTTTAAAAAAGGCAGCAGAGATTAAAAATAAAGATTTAATCAAAACTAAAGAAAAAAACACTGACGTTCATTTACCAAAAAACTTTTAAAGAATTAATTTTTAAAAATATAAATGACAGAGTCCTCAAGATATAATTTTAAAGAAATAGAAGATAAGTGGCAATCTTATTGGGATATAGAAAAAAAATTCAAAGCAGAAATTTCTTCCAAAAAACCAAAGTTTTATTGTCTCGAAATGTTCCCTTATCCGTCTGGTAAAATCCATATGGGACATGTTCGAAATTATACGATTGGTGATGTTTTGGCGCGATTTAAATTATTACAAGGTTTTAATATTTTACATCCTATGGGCTGGGACTCTTTCGGTATGCCTGCTGAAAATGCTGCGAAACAAAACAACTTGAATCCAAAAAATTGGACTGAAGACAATATTAAAGTAATGAAATCTCAACTTAAAAAGCTTGGGCTTTCTATTGATTGGGATAGAGAGATTTCAACTTGTTCAGCAGAATATTACAAACATCAACAAAAACTTTTTTTAGAATTGTACGATAAAGGATTAGTTTATCGTAAAGAAAGCTATGTAAATTGGGACCCTATCGATAAAACTGTTTTAGCAAATGAACAGGTTATTGATGGTAAAGGTTGGAGATCAGGAGCGATTGTAGAAAGGAAAAAGTTAAATCAATGGTTTTTTAAAATATCAAATTTTTCAGAGGAATTACTTGCTGATCTTGACAGTCTTGATGAATGGCCAGAAAAAGTTAAGACAATGCAAAAAAATTGGATTGGAAAATCTTTTGGTTGTGAAATTGATTTTGAAATTGAGGGATCAAATAAAGTCAAAAACATCAAGTGCTACACTACTCGTCCTGATACTCTTTTTGGTTTTTCGTTTTTAGCTTTATCAGTTGATCATCCCCTAGCAAGTTTATATGAAAATCATAAAGATTTTATTAAATTTAAAGAGGATTGCTCAAAAACTGGAACAACAGAAGAATCTATCGCCCAAGCTGAAAAAGTGGGTTTTAAAACAGAATTATTTGCTATCAATCCTTTAGATAAGGGTAAAAAAGTACCCGTTTATTTTGCTAACTTTGTTTTAATGGATTACGGTCTTGGTGCGGTATTTGGTTGTCCAGCACACGACCAAAGAGATTTTGATTTTGCCAAAAAATATGGTTTAGAAATTAAGACTGTTGTTAAACCTAAAGATAAAGACTCGAACTTTTCCGTCTCAAAAGAAGCTTATACTGGAGCAGGTTCGTTAATTAACTCAAAATTTTTAGACGGTTTATCTGTACCAAATGAGTCGATTAAAAAAACTATTGAAATTTTAGAAGAAAAAAAAATTGGAAATAAAAAAGTTAACTATAGATTAAAAGATTGGGGAATTTCTAGACAAAGATACTGGGGTTGTCCAATACCTATTGCCTATGATGAAAGTAATAAAATTATAAAAATTCCTTTAGAAAAATTACCCGTTTTGCTACCTGATAATGTAAACTTGAATGCAAGTGGAAACCCTTTGGACGCCAATGAAAATTGGAAAAACATTCAAATAAATGGAAAAAAATATAAACGTGAAACAGATACGCTTGATACATTTGTAGACTCATCATGGTATTTTTTAAGATTTTGTTCTGCTACAAAGACAAATATTGCATTTGATCAAAAGGATATTGATTACTGGATGCCAGTTGATCAATATATTGGTGGGGTAGAGCATGCAATACTTCACCTTTTGTACTCAAGGTTTTTCACGCGAGCGTTAAGCTTAAATGACAAAAAAATAAAGATTAAAGAACCTTTTAAAGGTTTATTTACACAAGGGATGGTTTGCCATGAAACTTACAAAGATCAAAATAATAATTGGGTTAGTCCTGAAGAAATTGAAAGTAATGATGGAAAAAATTTTTATGTCAAAGGCGATAAAAATAATATTGTAAAAGTTGGCCCTTCAGAGTCTATGTCAAAATCTAAAAAAAACACAATTGATCCTGAAAAAATAATAAAGATTTATGGAGCTGATGCTGTAAGATTATTTATTTTATCAGATAGCCCACCTGAAAAAGATGTTCAATGGTCAGAAAGTGGTATGAATTCGTCTTTTAAATTTGTGCAAAAATTTTGGTTAATGACTGAGGATACTATTAAACTCACAAAAACAAAAAAGGATTCTTTTAATAAAGAACTAGAAATTTTTACTAATCAATCAATTAATAAAATTAACTTTGCTTTGGACAAATTTAGATACAATGTAATCATAGCAGTTTTTCATGAAATTTATTCATTCTTTAAGAAAGTCCTAGATGAAAATAAAAATTATGAAAATTTAGATTATAATTTAAAAAAAATTCTAATAGTAATTTCACCAGTTCTTCCTCATTTGGCGTCAGAGTGCTTAGATAAAATTGATAAAAATTCTATCGAAATTAAATGGCCCAAAATAAATCAAGAATATCTCAATAAAGAGGAAACAATAATAGTTATTCAGGTCAATGGAAAAAAAAGAAGCTCAATTAATATTAAAGAGGAAATAGATGAAAAAAACCTTTTTGATAAGATTAAAAAAATGCAACTTATTGAAAAATATATTAAAAATAAAAAGATAATAAAAACGATTTATATTAAAAACAGAATTATTAATGTAATTGTAAAATAATGAAAAAAATTTTTGTTATACTTCTCTTTTTAACAAGCTGTGGATATCAACCTTTATACCTTAATAATAATTTAAAAAAAAACGAATTTCAAAAAATTGTTCTTAAAGGAGATAACGAAATAAATAGAAAAATAGTCAACAGACTTCAGATTAAAGAAAACGAATTTGACAAAGAACTAAATGAATTATTGATAAACTCATTATACAATGTGAGTGAAACATCAAAAAATTCTAAGGGTATAGTTGAAACTTATAGGTCAAAAATTACAGTCTTGATAAATATCAAAAAAAATAAAAAAATTGTCAAATCAAAAGAATTTTCTAAAGATTTTTCTTATAGCAACAGAGATAATAAATTTGAATTAGTTCAATATCAAAACAAAATTAAGAGTAATTTGATAGATAAAAGTATAGAGGAAATTAATTTATATTTGAATATAGAATGATTTTAAAAAACTTTGAAATATCAAAAAAATTAGATAAAAATATAAATTTCTTCCTATTTTATGGTCAAAACACTGGATTTATTGAAGAGACAATAGATCAATACTTCAAACCAATTTTTTCTAAAAATATTTTTTATTATGATGAGCTGGAGATAATTTCTAATACAGATTCTTTTAAAGAAAAAGTTTTAAATAAATCATTTTTTGAAAACGAAAAACTTATTATTATTAATAGAACTACAGATAAAATATTAATGATTATAGAAGATTTAATGGAAAAAAATATTGAAGATGTAAAGATATTACTAAAGTCGGATAATCTTGAAAAAAAGTCAAAATTGAGAAATTTTTTTGAAAAGAATAAAAGTACTTGTGCAATAGCATTTTATCAAGATAATAATCAAATATTAACTAATATTACTCAAAGATTTTTTAATGAGAAAAAAGTAAAAATTTCTTCACAAAGTATTAATTATATTGTGGAAAAATCAAGAGGAAGTCGAAAACATTTAAGAAATGAATTACAAAAAATTGCAAGCTTCTGTGAAAACAAATCATCTATAGAATTAAACGAAATTTTAAAACTTATAAATTTATCAAACAATTATGATGCCGCTGAGTTAGCTGAACAATATCTTGTCAAAAATAAGAGAAAAACTTTGAACATTCTTAATGAGAACAATCAATCAATAGAGGATAATATCATATTTCTTAAAACACTTCTTTATAAACTAAAGAGACTAAAAAAATTAAAAACAGAATTAGATATCAAAAAAAATGTGGATACTGTTATATCGTCATTTAAACCACCAATTTTTTGGAAAGATAAAGAAATTGTTAGACAACAATTAAAAATTTGGAATTTACCACAGTTAAAAAAATCAATTTATAATATAAGTCATTTAGAAGTTTTAATAAAAAAAAATTCACAAATATCAAATCAACTAGTTAATGATTTTATAGTGAAAGACTTAGAAAAAAATTAATAGTTTAATTTTATAATCTCAATAATTTTATTTAATTGATCAATTTCCTTATAAGAAAAAGTAATTGAGCCTTTGTTTTTCTTACTATTTTTGATAACAACGTTTAATCCAATTTTTTCTGAAATAGATTTTTCCAAATCTTTGATATTTGCATCTTTTGAAAAAGTAGGTCTTTGTTTAGTCTTTTTGAAAATTTTAACAAAGTTTTCAGTCTGCCTTACTGATAATTTTTTTTCAATTATCTTGTTGGCTAAAAATACTGCGTTTTCTAGTCCAACTAAAATTTTTGCGTGACCAGCACTTATTGATCTATTCTCAACAAATTTAATAACTTCTTGTGGCAAATTTAACAATCGCAAACTATTTGCAATGTAGCTCCTACTTTTACCAATAAATTTAGAAACTTTCTCTTGATCATAAGAAAATTCATCAATTAATCTCTTATATCCTTGCGCTTCTTCGAAAGGATTTAAATCATGCCTTTGAATATTTTCAACGATAGCAAACTCTAAAGATTTTAAATCATCAGCTTCAGTAACAACAACAGGGATATCATGAAGTCCAGCGTTTCTAGCTGCTAACCATCTTCTTTCGCCTGCTATAATTTCAAATTTGGAATTTTCTATATTAGATCTTCTAACTATTATTGGCTGAATTACACCTCGCTCCTTTATGGAATTTGTTAAGTCTTCTAGATTTTCTTTGTCAAAATTTTTTCGTGGTTGATATCTATTTGGAACAATTTCACTTAAAGATAATTTGTTAGTAGCGGGCTCAACTTTAGTTTCACCTATTAAAGAAGACAATCCTCTACCTAATCCCCTTTTAATTTTAGAATTCATTATGCGGCACTCCCTATTTTATTTTCTTGATTTATAAATTCATCAGTAAAACTATAATATGACTTACTACCTAGACAATTTTTATCATAAATTAAAACAGGAACACCGTGCGATGGGGCTTCAGATAATCTTACATTTCTTGGAATTACAGTTTGATAAACTTTGTCTTTAAAATAATCTCTAGCCTCTTGTTCAACTTGTGAAGATAGTTTATTTCTTCTGTCATACATTGTTAGAAGTATCCCTTGTATTTGCAATTCTGGATTTAAGTTTACTTTTATCCTTTCAATAGTTTTCATTAATTGAGTTAACCCCTCTAGTGCAAAAAATTCTGTTTGAAGAGGCACTAATAAAGAATTGGAAGATACTAATGCCATTACTGTTAATAAACTCAAAGATGGAGGGCAATCTATAAGTATATAATCATATAATGCTCCAGAATCGTTTAAATATGCGGTTAATTTGGCTTTTAAAATAAATGCTCTATCACTGTCCCCAGCAGTTTCTACTTCAAGTCCAGATAAGTCAACGTTTGATGAGATTAAATCAAGGTTTTTAAATTTTGTTTTTTTGATTACATTAGAAATCAACATAGTGCCATTAAGAATTCCATATATGGTTTGATCTGATTGTTCTGTATTTGATAATCCTAATCCGGTCGTGGCATTTCCTTGTGGATCTAAATCTATGACTAAAATTTTTTTTCCTTGTTGTGATAACGCAGAAGCCAAATTTATTACTGTTGTGGTTTTCCCTACCCCACCCTTTTGATTTATTATTGAAATTATTTTCATGAAAATTTTTTTTTGATTTTTTTTATATTTAAAATAAATGAATCATTACTTGTTATACTTTTTCTTTCTTCATATTCTAAATCCCACTTTTTAAGAGTTTCCTTTAAAGTTTTTCTACCTGTGTTTCCCATGAAAAAAATTATATTTTTATAATTTTTAAAATTTTGGTTTACTAAATCAAGAATTACTGGCATAGGCTTGAATGCTCTGGACATTATTGTTCCGGTATTAATGTTTTTAATTGTAAAAATGTCTTTTTGAATAATAACAGTGTTTAAATTTAATTTTTTTGAAACATCCCTTAAAAAAATGCATTTATGGTAACTTTTCTCATAAAGATGAATTTTCATATCATTTTTGATACACTTCATTACAATAGCTACTATTAAGCCTGGCATTCCGCCTCCCGTACCTAAATCTGAGGTTGTATTTTCATTTAAGTCAACAAAATCAGTAATTTGTGCAGAATCTATTATATGCCTCTCTCTAATTTCACTTTTGTTTTTTATTTTTTTGCTTATTATATTTATTTTTTGATTTTTTTCCTGAATCATCGCAATTAAGCTTTCTAGATCATTAAAAGTTTCACGTGAAACATTTAAATCAGATATTTTAGAATAAGAATTTGTAAATTGATTATCCATTAAGCTATATGCTTAATAGACTTTCTTTTAACATGTGACAACAAAATATATACAGCAGCAGGTGTAATTCCATCAATTCTTAAGGCTTGACCCATAGTTTTAGGCCTTATTTGCTTAAATTTTGACTTAACTTCATTAGAAAGACCTGAAAATTGATCATAATCAATATTATCAGGAATTATTAAATTCTCATCCCTTTTAAAAGCCAAGATGTCAGCCTTTTGTTTTTTCAAATAACCTCTGTAATGTGAATTAATTTCGATTTGATCATCAATATCAGTACCATGATCTGATATTTCAGGCCATATATCTCTAATTTTACTCATATTGACAGATTTTTGAGTTAAAATTTCTTCAGCTGATCGAAATACGCCATCCTTAGCTATTTTAATTCCAAATTTAGCAGCTTTAGAGGGAGAAATATTCAAATTAGACATCTGCAATGATATTTTGCTCAATTTATGAAATTTATCCTCAAATAACTCTTTTCTTTTATTTGAAATTAAGCCAATATTAATTCCTTTGTGAGTAAGTCTTAAATCAGCATTATCTGATCTAAGACTTAATCTATATTCAGCTCTAGACGTAAACATTCTATAGGGCTCAGCAACACCCTT
>MDTC01127259.1_pt1 | contig 11382 bp, 13 predicted proteins | sample 811181 | NCBI WGS metagenome assembly MDTC01 (sample SAMN05326644, study PRJNA326480) | marine metagenome | isolation source: seawater | place: Pacific Ocean: North | collected 2011 | reverse complement strand
TAAATTCTTTTTATTATTGGTATTTGCAGTTATGATTTCCACTTTTTTAACCTATCTTTTTTATAATTCTTATGTGATAGAGAATATAATAACATTAGATATGCTCGTAAAGGTTGATGACCACTTTGGGCTTAATGCAGATGCAGATGCAATAAAATTTGGGATGATAATGCCCGGCACATCCGGCGAGAGGTCTATTATGGTAAATAACAGTGCTGCTTATCCGTTAAAGGCTATAATTCTAAAATCAGGCTATATTGCAGATTGGGTAAAAGTTTCTGAAAATAACTTTATTTTGAAAGAAAACGAAAATAGGCAAATAATTTTTGAGGTTTCTGCTCCTGAAAACGCTGATTATGGGAATTATACCGGGGAAGTTAAGATTATTTTTAAAAAGACTTTGTTCGGTAAATAAAAGCAAATTTTCTTGCTACATCCCTTAACTTCAAAAAATCAGCTATTTTTTTCTTTGAATTCATCATATAAAATAGCCTAAAATTACAAATATTTATATATCAATATGATATATTTATGATATAGTCAAGAATATGGCAAAATTATTGCATATTAGGGTTGGAAAATGCCTGAAGAACAAAATGCAGGATTTGATAGATAAAGGTCTCTTTAGCAACCAGGCTGAGATTGTAAGGGAAGGCCTTAGGAACATTTTATTCAAATATGAAGAAGAACTCAGAAAAGGCAACAAATTGAAGAAAAAATAAAATGGCAAAGGTATCAAATAACTTAATTGCAGTTTTGATTGTAATATTTGGGATAATAATGGGCTATAATAATTGGCTTATTTATACAAATGCGGAAGTAATTGCTGTAACCGGGCAAGCTACAAAAACAGTTTCTATAACGCTTACTTTAGTATCTCCGGAAAATGCCAATGCAACCATAACATCAACAGCTGTTACAACTGCTACTGAGGATTCACTTTATACTTACCAAGTAACTGCTACTGATTTGGATGGGGATTACATAAACTTTTTTGACAATACCACTTTGTTTGACATAAACCCGGCAACTGGCTTAATCAGCTTTACACCTAAAACAAATAATGATGCTGGCAACCATACAATCGAGATTTTTGTGTTTGACTTCCAAGGGGGCTTTGCCTCGCAGGTATATAACTTATCAATTACTGCAGTTAATGATAAGCCTGTTCTAGATTTTATTGGAACAATAACCGCTCAAGGGGGTGTAGTAAGCACTTTTAGTGTCAATGCAATAGATGAAGAAACTGCCAGCTCAGATTTAATATATAATGTAAGCGGCGTTTCTTTTGTAAATATAAGCAGCAATACAATTACCTTATCTCCTGAAGCAGGGGATGCTGGAGAGCATTCTATAAATATTACTGTAAGCGACGGTTCTTTAACAGACTCAGAAAATGTTACAATATTTGTGCTTGATTCTTCCATTGAAAATAGCGCGCCAACAATAGAATCGTATTCACCCGCAGGCTCAACAGCAACTATAACAGCAGACAATAATCAGACTTTTAACATTAACTTTACTGATAATGACGGCAATAATACAGCAAGCATTCAATGGTTCTTAAATGGCCTGGAAGTTACTGGGGAAAATAACAATTCTTATACTTTTATAGGAAACTTTACAGACGCAGGCACTAATGCAGGCTCACATACAATAATGGTTGATGTATTTGATGGATTAGCAATTGCCTCGCATTCCTGGACCTTAAACGTAAATATAACAAGAGATGCTGATGGAGATGGGATTCCAGATTATCTTGACAGCTGCCCATTCTTTTCCGGCACCTGTGATGCATTAAATTTGGATGGCGATAACATCAGCGACGCTTTTGACTTTTTATTGGGAAATATCACAATTATAGATAAAAACATCCCGTTAGATTTTCAGGTTAATGGCTCAACAGACCTAAACAAGATCTTCAATGAAACACTGCCTGTCAAATTTATAACTCAAGTTGTGATAGACAATATAATATATAATCAGCCAACAGTGGAGTTTGATTTTGCGTTTAGCAATGAGACAAAGCTTAATTTAAATGATATAACCATAAAACATTTCGATACTAACAACACTGGAAGTGTTTTGATTGCTGGTATTAATTTGATTTCTCAAAATTTAACTAAGACAGTATATATGAAAAAGGTCAATGGCAATATAAATGGAGTGTGTATTAAAGATAAAATAATATCTTCTGTTAGCGAGATAACATCAAATTGCAATGCAACTGCTGAAACCCAAGTAGAGTGTGACGGGACAGAGCAAAATAGCTATACCTGCACCTTAAACAGCACTACAAACTACTATAAAATACAGGGCCTTAACCATTCTGGCGGAAAGCAAATAGATTTTACCAAGCCAGCTGAACCATCTGCACCTGCTGAAGAAGCGGCGGCAGCTGCATCGTCTGCTGCTGCAGGAGGAGGAGCAGGAGGCGGAGGCGGTGGTGGAGGTTTAGGAGCTGGTTTTGTTCCTGAAAAAATTCCATCCCCAATAAAACTAGATACAGATTTAATAAAAGCCAGTTTAAAGGAAGACCAAATTATAACAGAACCACTAAGAATAACAAATGATGGCGATACAAAGCTGGAACTCAATTTACAAATTAGCGGTGTAGAAGGATTTATATTTTTAAGTGAGGATTCCATTGCATTATATCCCGGTGAAAGCAAGTCAATAAAATTAAAAATAATCGGCATATCAGTTGGCGCTTATAGCGGAAAATTATTAGTTAAGGGCGATGGAATAAGCGAGATAGTAAGGATAATTATCGATGTAGAATCAAAAAATATTTTATTTGACATTGCTTTAGACCTGATAAAATCAGAAATATCAATTGGGGACAATTTAAATGTAAAAATAGGCTTAATCAACCTAGGAGTTCCTGGAAGGGTGAATGTTAGATTATATTACACAATAAGTGATTCAAATAATAATGCAGTTTTAAAAGAAAGTGAAGCTGTGGAAGTAGAGACACAAAAAGAATTTATTAAAAATTTTAAACTGCCTTCTGATGCAGCAATAGGTGACTATACTATTTCTGCGGAATTACTTTATGGAGAGAATACAGCTATTTCCAGCACTTTGTTTAAGATAACTAAAGGACCGATAAAAATAGGACCAGTAAAACTAGAATTTTCATTAATTTGGGTATTGATAATTTTGACAGTAATACTGATAGCTCTAACTATTATTAACTTAAAAGAGCATAAAGAAATCAAGTACATTATTAAAATAAACGAAATTTTGGATAAAATAAAATACCGGCCTAAAGAAAAAAAGAAATTTACTAAAAAGGACTTGGATAAGCAGTTACAAATATTAAAAGCAGATTTAGAGGAGGATATTATTAGCGAAAAGACTTATGATAAGCAAAAGAAAAAGATTGGGGGATTAATTAAAAATGGGAAAAACAAAGTTTGAAATTGAGATAATGATTAAAGAGAAGTTAAAAAGTAGGATCCTATAATCATCACTAAATACACTATAATTCCCTGAAATTAAGGTATTCTTAAATGGATGTAAAAATTTTATACCCGATTTGCTTATAGAATCTTGAATTAAGTGAATATTTCCAGAAATAAAAAATGAAATTGTTGGAATGAGTAATAATTTTGATAGAGTGATATTGAAATGGAGATTCGTAAAATACAGTAGTATAAAAAATAGAAAACTTGCCATTAATAAACCAAATATAGTGTGAGAAATTCCCTATGCTCGTCTTTTACATTATACGACTTCACGTATTTTTTGTCTATTAATGATATGATCCAATATGAAGGGTAATACAAAATAAATCTAAACAAAAGTCCTAAAATAATTAAAATTGATGAATAAATGAATAAAAATAAGTTAAGCATATCTAATATTTCCTTATTTCAAACCAACCCATAATACCTTCTCAACCCAATAATCTTCCTTCTGTCCAAGTCAGCAACAATTAAACCTTCTTTCCCTATAATTTTCGAATAAATCTTTGAAGGCCCGCAGATAACACTATATTGTGCGCAATCTTTATTTGCACTATCACAAGAAATAAAATAACAGGAATTTTCAAAGGCCCTTACATATGGAATCTGCAGATAACTTTCCAATTCCCTTCCATAATTTTTAATATAAGACGGGCAAAAAACAATCCAAGCTCCATGTCTGCTCAATTGCTTAACATATTTCGGATAAGTAATATCCCAACAAATTATTATCCCAATCTTGCCGAATTTAGTCTTAACAACTTTATTTGTTTTTCCTGATGCAACTTTGCCTTTTTCATTCCTGAATAAATTCACTTTGTTATACCTATAAATCACTGCACCCTTATCATCAATAAAAAATGCAGAATTATACACATTACCCTTCTCAAACAGATTCGTCCCAAATATACAATGTATTTTGTTTTCTCCGCAAGATTTTTTTATAATATCAATATATTTCTTAAATGGAATTTTTTTTATTGAGTTTTTATTTTTTGAATGAATTAAACAACTTTCCGAAAAACAAACAATATCAACTTTCTTAGAAGCAGCTTTCTCAATAAATTCAATTATCTTATCCAAATTCTTTAATGCATTATTTGTTACTGTAATTTGCGCAGCAGCTACTTTTACCATTTTAATCTAGTGTTTGATAATCTCTATCAACAATATCCTTTATTTTCTCTGCTTTTTTCTTTCCTATCTTCTCAACTTTCTCAAGTTCTTCCTGCTCAGCATTAATAACATTCTTTACGCTCTTAAAATGCTTAAGCAATGGTTTAGATAAACCAGATCCAACTCCGGGTAAAGAACTTACAATATATTCCTGTTGATCTTTAATGCTCATTGCCTTTTTCTGAGGATGCAAAGAAAAATCCTTGTCAGTTTCTTCCTGCTCACGTTTAGCTATTATATTAAGAAGTGAAGCAGTATCCTTAAAATTCTTGGTATAAAGGATTGGAACTCCAAATCCAACAGTTATTGAAGCAAGCATACCCCTTATCGCATTTGCATGAACATTCCTCACTGAATAAATGTCTTCAATACCTTCTATAATCAACAATGGCCTCTCAAAATTATTTTTTAGACTTTTAATTTGCGGCAGCAATCTCCCGTCAATAATACTCTCAACAAAATCCTCAACAGTTTTGAACTCAACACCTACTCTGGAGCTTAAGATATAGTCCGCAGAAGGCAGGGAATCAAGTTTCAGTTCAACTTCATTCTCGATTAGTTCTTTAATGACACCAGATCCCCTCTCTCTGAAATCAGCAAAAATCTTTATCTTGTCAGATTTAACATAATTAGTAATTTTTTCTTCCCGAGCGTTAAGAATCAAGGTCAATTTGTTCTTCAAACTTTCCAGATTCCTATACATCCTTTTTTCCTTATGATGCGCTGACCACCTATAGCCCTCATCCATGGTGCCTTTTGTCATCAAAACAATGCATTTTCCTTCACCATGTCTTCCTGTCCTACCTCTTCTTTGTATCTGACGAATAGCAGAAGGTATAGGCTCATAAAAAATAACAGTATCTACTTGAGGTATGTCCAAACCCTGCTCCCCAATTGAAGTCGCTACTAAAACATTAAACTTTCCATCTCTAAACTCATCCAGAACAGCTTTCTGCTCTTTCTGGCTTAACCCTATACCCTCCTTTTTTAGCTGTCCAACAAATAATTTCGCGTTTACATTTTCTATTGAATTTAATTTCTCTACCACATTCACAGCATTGTCTCTATATTGATTAAAAACAATTATTTTTTTATTAGAATCTTTCTTAATTTCTCCTTCAACAATTTTTTGCAGTTCAATTAACTTAGGATGCTCAATCTTTTCCTCATACAGTTTTGAAACCTTGATAAAGGCAGAACGGAAATTTAAATCCTTGACAATATTTTTGACAGCCTTAACTTTGGTAGTGCCTGCATCATTATTGAATTTCTCCATATATTTGTGCAGCGGAATCACTCCCTGCGTCTCTAAAAGCTCCAAACCATGGCTTACTTTCATTATTTCAGCTAATACTGAAATAGCAGTCCACATAACAGGATCTCTTTCCCCTGTAGAAGCGCGCCCTCGCAATTGCGCTTGCAACCCAAGCAATTCAGTTTTACTTACAAATTTTAAATTAGTTCTTCTTAGAATGCCCCATTTTTTCAGCTTCTCAAGCCTGTCTTTAAGGAAATTCTGCAGATATTTTTTAGCCTCTAAAAATACTTTGGGTAATTCTACCTCAACCCAATTAATCTCAATATCATGAACATAAGGCTTTACATCAGGGTCTTTGTCTGTTCTTATTTCAATTTCTTCTATGTACAGATTCTTGCAGACTTCTTGAATCTTTTCCATATCAGAGCCAGGACTAGCTGTTAATCCTATAATCCTTGGATATTTTGATTTTTTATGGTATTGCTTAGCAACCCATGTGTAAGAATAATCCTTGACAGCATTATGCGCCTCATCAGCAACAATCAAAGAAATATTTTCCAGGTCAATCCTGTTGTTTATTATATCATTCTCAATACACTGAGGTGTGCTTACAGTCACAATAGAACTTTTCCATAACTCTTCCCTTTTCTTTGGCGTAACAGAACCTGTAAACAACGCTATTTTACCCTCATCCAAATCAATGCAATCCTTGACCTCATTATAAATCTGCTCTGCCAGTGGCTTAGTTACTGTCAAAAATAAAATTTTGGAATTCGGAAAAGAATTAAGGCGATGAACAGCCGCTAGTATGGCAGTTTTTGTCTTTCCCAAACCCGTAGGGAGTATAATCAGGCAATTACCTTTAGCGCAGGAAGCCATAATTGTTTCCTGATACAGTCTTGGAGTAAAATTTCTTATACTTGCCATGTGTTTAAAGAATACGTTTTTATTTATATATATTATGTACTTCTAAAAATGCACATCCTTGATATACCCCTTATTATGCAAATGGTAGCTGAACAATATGCCTAGAACAAATAACACAATAACTACTTTTCTGCTACCATAATAAGTTCCAATTGTATAACCTATCATAAATCCTATTAAGATGATATAATATGGCATTGTAATCTTCTTTTTCCTTTCATACAGCAATCTCCCGCCAATCATGCCGCTTAAAAAAATAACAATGTAGCTTATAACTGCACTCATTGTAGTGGCCCATAACGCAACTATTAAGCCCAGGACCATAAGTACAAAAAAGAAAAATTCCGCCCAGCTTTTGAAAAAAAAGTGTGTCATTTTTATTTATTATTAACTTGGTTGTGCACCGCCACAATCATGTGTTGGGGCGGGCTTATATTGATGTACATCCTGTGGTGGGGAGGTTTGAAAGACTAGCGTAGCTAGTCTTTCCATGCCTTATGCTCAAAAAATATGTAATATAAAAGCCATAATACTACCCCAATAAAAAGTGAGGATATAATCACAATACCTATACTTATGCTGGAGTTTAATAATATTGCCATTGCTATAATGACTGTTGTTGTAAAGGCATAAATCATCCTGCTGCCAAAAAAAGTCTTGCTTCCATCCATCGGAGGTATAGGTAGCAAACTGTAAAGCGCAAATGCAATATTAAAAACAATGATCTTTTGTATTAGTGAATTAACTATAACTGCACTCAAAGCCTTGAATATTACAGCAAGAAACATCGTAGCAAATATTCCTGACAATGCTATTAAGCCAACAGCTACATAATTGATTCCATACCTGAACCAACCGAGCCTGTGTCCGGCCATATGGTGCACAATAAAGCCTCCTGGGAGTATCATCCAAACTAACCCATTAGTCAAAAAAGCCAGTATTAAGCCAAATAGCAATCCAAAACTCCATATCTTCCATTCTAACCTATACCCTGTACCTAAGGACCATAGTCTTTGTGCAGAGATATGAACCAACAAGGACAGGGCAACTATCAAAATAGCATTAAAATAATTAAATAGCCCTATTCTTAAACTAAAATTTGTCCCATAACCCCATTCTTTGAAAGAAATGATAAACGCAACAACCAAAATAGCAATAATAATACTTCTTATCTCTAAAGGTGTGAATTTAAAATACCTTTTTATCTTATCTATCATATCAACTATTTCTGCCATGAACTTTATTCTTGTAAATATTATATATAAAGATATTGGTTTATAAGAGCAGTAAATAACAATTACCCTATCTTAACAGAATAAGTAATACTTGGCTTCTTAATCAAATCCAGAATATCTTCTTCATGTCCTGCTCCAATTATTGCAAGTATTTTCTTATCCGGGCACTCTTCTATTATTTTCTTCAAATTCTCAGCCATAACATGGTTTCTTTCTTCAATAAGGACATTGTAAACATTAGGATACCTTTTTTTAACCTTTCCAACAAGATTTTTAATGACTTTTTTGCTCGGAACTTTTGTTAAGTCAAACTCAATAACATTTTTCCTTACAAAAAATGCCTTAACAATATCCACAAGAAAATTCCATTTCTCCTTCCACGTTAAACTTTGTGAAAATCTTTTTAACGTAATTTCTATATCCTGGTCAATCAAAGCTAGCTTGATTTTATGTTTTTTTGCCAGTCTTACAGCTTTTTTCATCTCAGACCCTGGTGCAACCCCAACCATCTTTCCAAGCTTTTTTTCAGCCCATGCACCTATTAAAGCAAAGATAAAACCCTTAAATCCAATTCTTTTGATATCATAAATCCTTAACCTGCCTGGTTTCTTGAATAAGCTGTATAATCTCATTCTGTCAAGCTCTAAGGCAACTATATCTGGTTTCCCCCCTACAATAGCCTTTTCTACATCTTCTAAACTCTGCTTTGCTATATGCGAAGTCCCGATTATTGTAAGATTCTTGTAATTCATATTGCTTTAAAGGAGCATCGTTTTTAAAAAAGTTCCTAATCCAAAACGAAGATTTTATACAATGGGAAACACAATGCTTAGAAATTATTCGAATTTCCAGCACCACATAAAGTGATTTCCGAGTTTAAAATTCCCAAAATTCTTCGAATTTCGATAATTTTAAATACTTGTTCAATTTATATTAATTCAACAATAGTAAAGGTGATGTTGAATGCTTAAGATGAAAAAAATAACTGAAACTTTTGATATGAGAGTATTTACTGATACAGGAGAATATTTTGGAGATATAGAAGAATCCATTATAACCCAGAACAAGGTATTTGGGTGGCGTGTAAGGGCAACAAAAAATTCTTTCCTTAACAAGGTTCTTGGTTCTGCAAAGGGTGTTATTGTGCCTCATCAGCTTGTAAAATCCATGGGAGATATAATGATTATAAGCCGTGCAGCAATACCTTCTTATTCAGAAGACGAAGAGCAGCAAAAGGAAGAATAATTTTTTTCTATAGGATATCTGCTGGAAAATACTTTAGTCTTGCCAGCACATAAACTACATACATAGAAATCATTATTATTTACGCTTTCTTAATTGCTGAACCAATCATAATTCCAGCTACTATAATAGCAGAAGACAAAACAACCCAGTTTGCATCAGGAACATAGCCAAGCAAGCCAGAACTGAATCTTACAATTATTAATGTGGCTATAAAATAGATTACACCCATAGCAACAAGAATTAATGAGGCTATTACTGTCACAATCAAATTCTCAAAAAGGCTATCTTTATGCATAACCTAAATAATTTCTCCATAATTTAAATATGTTGTGTTTTTCAGATGCCTTACGTTAAAGAAAATTATATAAACCCAGCTCTATTAATAAGGTCTATGTCTAAAGAAATTTTTCAGGAAATAGGAAAAAAGACAGTACACATAATAATTTTAATAGCGCTTATATTCTTTTTTGCAATAAAAAACCGGGCAGGACATCAGGCAGCGCTTCTGTTCCTTACGTCCTTATTGATAATCTTCCTGGTTTTGGAATACCTTAGGCTGGACCTTAACTTAAAGATTCCCTTCTTCCATCAGTTCATAAGGCCAAAGGAAGAGCATAGTGTTTATGGAATCATATTTTTCCTTTCATCTACAATAATAGCCCTTGCTGTCTTTGACACTGTTATTGCCCTTGCAGCCCTATTGATGACAACTTTTGGAGATATGTCAGCAGCAATTGCAGGGAAAAAATACGGAACAACAATGCTTTTCAGGAATAAAACAGTTGTTGGATTTGTAACAGAATTAGTAACAAACCTCATAGTAGCAGTGGCGATAAGCTTGTTTTTCTCAATTAATATTTACATTCCAATAATTATGGCATTTGCAGCAACTATAACAGAAACACTTGTTGACGAAATAGAGGATAATCTTGCAGTCCCAATAGTAAGCGGCTTTATTGGCCAGATTCTTCTTTTAGCAATTTAACCTTTTTATTCATCTCATCCATGCCTATAATATTTACCATCTCAGCCATAGCCTTTAGGCCCAGTTCTAAAGATGCTTTATCGCATACTTTATCATGGATATAAGGGTTTATGACCCAGGCCTTATCTGCACTAGAAAATGGATTTACAAAATAAATATTCAAAAATTCAAAATCAGCTAATTTCTTCCATTCGTTTATTACAGATCTGATATTAGATGGGTTGTTTAAGGTAACAACTCCAAAATGACCCTCATTTTTTATTCTACCAGACGCATTATTATCAAGAATTGGTGCAATGATAAAGCATTTTACCTTATCCTTATAATTAATAACAAAATCAAAACCTCCTTTATCTTTTTCTATCTTAACTATCTCTCCCTTTATAGCGTCCTTATTCTCCAGAAATCTTATTGTCCAGTCAGCCAGAAAAGAATTGACATTTCCCATAAAAACAAAAATAGAAATAATTATTTATAAAACTTATGCCTACTCATTCTCAACTCTTGGAGCAAGGATGAAACTTAACATGACTTTATCAACTGTCTTGTATTCAATCTTTAACGGATAATCATTGTTGAAATAAATAGAAACCTCATCAGCTATCTTACTTCCGTTTATCATCTTTTTAAGGTATTCAATACTGTACTTTGCCTTTACTTTTTCATCACCATCTACCTTTATTTTTACGTTATCGCTCTCTTTGACCTCAATTTTTGCCTGACTTAAATCTCCTTCTGCGCTAACAGCAAATTTCTTAGGCTCTGCAATAAATGTAACAGACTCTGCAACAACATCAACATCCTCAATTGTCTCATTTAGAATTTCAGAACCAAGTTTTATAGCAACTGGGAACTTTAATTCCGGTATTTTCTGTTCTTTCTCATCAAGTTCTATTATTGGTAGATTAAATGTTCTTAAATTATTTCCTTTCAAAATTATCCTTAATTTGTTTTCTGGGTCTAATTCAAGAGTAAGCATGTCATCTGGCTTTGCCCTTCGCATTATCTGCTTTAGATTGCTTAAATTAATAGCAATCTCAACATCCTTTTTTACATCATATTCTGTAAAAGAGCTGCTCAACAGCT
>MDTC01026822.1_pt1 | contig 11384 bp, 10 predicted proteins | sample 811181 | NCBI WGS metagenome assembly MDTC01 (sample SAMN05326644, study PRJNA326480) | marine metagenome | isolation source: seawater | place: Pacific Ocean: North | collected 2011 | reverse complement strand
TTAATTATAAAATCATTTACAGAATTTAAAATATATGGATGAATAACAAGTTTATCCAAATAATTTCTATAAATAGTTTGTAAATTTAAAGGAATTCTATTATATTCATGATCAATTGCACGTCCTTTTAAATGTCTAAAATCATTGTATAATTTACCAGTTATATCTCTATTTAATTCAGAAAATCCAATAGGTATATCAATATGTTGTAAATATAGACGTGAAGTTTTATAAATCAAATTCTTTTTAAAATCAGTATCTAAAAATTTTCTATATGATAAATTTATTATTTCAAAATTATTTAAAAATAATTCAGAAAAGTTATAATTAACTTTATTTGGACTTTTCATCCAAATAATTTGAAAAGGGATTTGTTTTAAATCTGAAAGTCTCATACAAGAAATTATACATTTGATAAGATTACATAAAGCACCATTATTACAACAAATAATTTTGTCCATTAATATACTTTTTGTTTAAACTAAATTATTCCAACCCATTTTTTTAGGATCCCATCCTAATTTGATTCTGTATTCTCTACTAGATTGTATTTCAACAAAAACTGTTTTTTCATCTCCTTTAAGTTTTGCAATAACACCTTTGGGGAATTCCTGAAAGTTGATATCTCTTTCATCAAAAATCCCTTGTTTCATCATTTTGGATAATGAAGGTTGATCAACTTCATACCATTTTTTGTTGTTTTTGTTTTCTTTTAAATCGTTACGACAATTTGTACCAAATTCTTGAAAAAAATCAATCATTTTTTGGTCAAATTTTACAAACATAATAGCCAGCCAGGGTTTTTGTTCTTTTCCTCTAATATCATATGAAATATCAACAATTGAATTATTATTCATCTCCACTAAAAATGTTGGAAATTTTTTGATAATAGTATCAACATCAATCCAAACTATAGACTCTTTATGTTTTTCTAACATTTCTTTAATAAAAAAAGGTTTATAAGCTACAATATTATTCCAAAATTCTTTTGTGAATGATTGATGTAAATTTAATTTAATAATATCATATTTTAAATTTAATTCACTTAATTGTTTTATTAAATTTTCACCAAGTGGTTTATAAATCTCATCATCTGTATAAAACGATACGAAAATCATAACATATATATAATAAAATTTTTAAAACTTAAACTACTTAAGATTTAATTTTTTAGTTAAACTAATGGATTTACTGTCTTGTACAGAACGATTAAAAATTATAAACAATGGAACTTTATATAATAAAGAGCCATTATCTGAACCATTAAATTTAAAAGTTCCGCTAAAAACTCATCAATTAGTTATGATTAATGCAATGAATGAGTTGGAATCGTCTGTAATTCAAATTGATGAACAAAGAGAATTGAATACAAAAATTGGAATATGTGCCGATTGTACAGGAGCAGGTAAATCATATGATGTTATTGGTTTAATTCAATATAAACCAATTCTCAATTCAAAAGAAAAGGTTCATGTTCAATTTGGAAATTTGGTGCATTTTAATGTAAAGCCCCAAGAGACGGAACCTATAAATATAATTATAACTCCGCATCAATGTATGAATCAATGGAGTGAATACATTGAGAATGTTTCAAATTTAAATTTCTATGTAATATCAAGAAAAAGTCATATAAAAAATTTAATTGTTTCAAAAATGTTAACAACATTTAATATTATTTTAGTAAGTTCAACAATGTATAATCATTTTATTAGAGATGATTTTTTTAAGAATAAGAATTGGAATAGAGTTTTTGTAGATGAAGCGGATACTATAAATATACCAAGTTTTGCAGAACCACAATGTAATTTTATTTGGTTTATAACAAGTTCGTTACAAAACCTGATGTTTCCAAGTGGACAATATTTTACAACAAATGAAAATCAGACTAATGGTAGAATTATAAGAAAATTTATTGATGGGATATATAGTAATTATGGATTTATTAGAGAGTCTTTTAGACAAATGGAAAAACCATGTGCTAATATCATTTTTAAAAACATAGTTTTAAAAAATCATGATTATACTGTAAAACAATCATTTTGTATCAGTGATCCTATTATTAGTATAATAAAATGTAGGTCTCCTCATTATATGCATATGTTAGATGGTATAGTGAATAGAGAAATTATATCAGCGTTAAATGCTGGGGATGTTCAAGGAGCGATTGAGCGTCTGGGATGTGAAATCAATACTGAAGAAAATATTATAGATATTGTTACAAATGTATATGTGAATAAACTATCAAATATAGAAAGACAAATTTTATTTACTAATGATTTAGTATTTAATACAGAAAGAGAAAGAGAATTACAAAGAAACAAATTGGTTGCATTAAATAAAGAAAAATCTGAGATTGACAATAAAATACAATGTATAAAGAAAAGGATTGAAGAATCAAAAAAGTCAGTATGTCCAATCTGTTTTGATTCATATAATCAACCTACTATAACAAATTGTTGTCAAAATGTATTTTGCTTTGAATGTATTGCAAGATCAACGGAAAGATATAAAAGGTGTCCATTGTGTCGTGAAACAAATAATAATTCATTTATAGTAATAAATAATGAGCAAGCAAAATTAAAATGTCATGAATTTCCAACAAAGGAAGAAGCGTTAATAAAATTGATAAAAAATAAAGAAAAAGGAAAGTTTCTAGTATTTAGTAATTATGATGAAACATTTAGATTAATAGAGAGAAGATTTTCTAATGAAGATATAACTCATTCTCAATTAATGGGAACTCAATATAGAATAAAAAATTTAATAAAAAGTTTTAAAGATGGAGATACGAAAGTATTAATGTTAAATAGTTCACATTATGGAACTGGTTTAAATTTAGAATTTACAACTGATTTAATATTTTATCATAAAATGACTTCGGATATGGAAAGACAGGTGATAGGAAGGGCGCAACGAATTGGTAGAACTGAGCCATTAAGAATACATTATTTGTTTCAAAGAAATGAATATAATTAATTAAGTTTTTTGGAGTTTAAGTAAAAACTTTTTTGATTTGACTAAGTTTGAAGCGCTTTGTTTTTTAGCAATTAACATTTGAATTAAATTTTCAAATTGGCGATCTTGAGGGGTTGCACTCAGATCTCTACGGATTTTTTTAGGGTCTAAAACTGTATTACTCATAACACCTGTACTTTTTGTATGTTTATAATAATTTGTAGGAATTTCAAAATAAGCACAATTAATACTGTAATTAATACCTCCATTGGGACTTGAAGAAAAATCCCAATTTGATTCGCTTGGATTCAAAATGAGATTATTATTAGCATCTTTATCAGAAACTTGAGTTGAACCTGGTTTATGACTCCAAACTTTTGCGAAATTCATAATTTTTTTGATTCTGTCTGTTGAACTATGATTTTTTCCAATTGTTAAATTAGCTAATTTAACAATTTCAGGAATTTCCGAATCAATTGTTTGATTTATTAAAGAAATAACTTTTGTTTTTTGTTTAGGAAATTTCAAAGAAGATAATTTTCTATAAACAAAAATCATTCTATTATCCTGTCTAGCAAAATGATAATCTCTACCTGGAGAAATCATTAAAAACCCTTTATAATGATGAGGTTTACATTCATATGATTCTCCCTTACTAAGTGGTATCATTCTTATAACTGAATTATCATGTAAAACAGCCCTTTTGACACTACATTGAACTCTATTTATTTTTGAAATAATATTTTCAATATCCTTTTGGGTTTTAGAAGCAAATGTTCCTGGTTGCGGTTTATTAGCAGGACGTTCTCTAGCATACAAATCGTTTAACATATAACTATAACAATTATGACTTTCTAATGCATTATGTTGCATCCATTTATGAGGTTCATATGGGGGTTCAAAACCTGAGTGAGCAATTGGTTTTCTATTTAGCTTTATTGATTTTTTAGGTTTTCCTAAAGTAAATCTTTTCTTTATTTGTTCCAGAATTTGAGATGTCATGATATATTATAAATATATTAATTTTATCTTTTATTAATTTTAAAATTTATTAATTAAATGAATTGTAATAAGACTGTCATTATTTATTAATTTTATCTTTTATTAATTAGAGATTTCATTATTTATTAATTAAATGAATTGTAATAAGACTGTCATGATATATTAATTTTAAAATTTATTAATTTAATGAATTGTAATGAATTACAAATTGGTAATAAGAATGTCTTTTCAATAGATAAACAAAATAATTTAAATAATGATTCAAATCAAATATGCATTTGTAATAAACTAGTTATAAATGATAAAACAATATCTTTTGATAATAATAATTTAAAAGAAACTGTTGAAATAAATAATTTAAAATCTCATGGTTTAGTAAATTTACCAAATAAATTATCAACAAAAACTTTTAGTATTGAAAATAAAAATTCAGAATTAAAATTAACATCTTTAATAAAAGAAAAAAGATTTAAAGTTAAAAATATTAATAAACTAATTTGTGATGATATTGAATACATTCCAATTAATTGGAATTTTTCAATTAAAGATGGAATATCTGTTGATATTAAGTATCGCGTTTTAGTTTATAGTAAATGTAATGAAATAGAAATTATTAGTTTAGAAATATCAACTTCGTCATTAATAACGATTGAAGAAAACTCAGTATATGGAATACACAACATATTGGCACATCAATACAAATGTCCCATTTTTTTTCTTGATGAAAATGATAAATTAATTAGTGAAGACCAATATAGAATGAAAACCTTATGTTGTATTACTGGATCAAATGAAGTATATGATATTATATGGTGTAAATACAAAGGAATACCTAAAAAATTTGCTACATTAAGAAATGATGTTTTTAATTATGACAATAATTTATTTCAAATTGAAACAAAAGATGTTAAGCTTGAATTAAATAATAGTAAATCAAATTATAAGATTAATTTTAATACAAATTCGAGTGATCCTATTGATATATGTATTATCGATCAGGTTATTAAAAAATTAGAGTCAATAGTAACTACTTCTTTAACATTAGATATAACAATAAATATAGAAACAATGGATTCAGGGATATTAGGTTCCGCTGGTCCAGGAAATAGATATATTAAAAAAAATGGATATTATCTTCCTGAATGTGGATCAGTAACACTTAATAAATTATATTGGGATACTGAAAAATTACATTATAGAAATAATTATAACGTTTCTGCTTATTATACTTTGTTACATGAAACGTGTCATGTATTAGGTATTGGTCCATTATGGGTTTATAATGAGCTTTTAAATCACGGACCCTGGTATAATACAAATCAATGGTGGTATTCGGATTTTACAAGATCATTATATGTAGGAGAAAATGGTTTGCGTGAATATAAGTTAATTCAAGAAAGAAAACATCCAAATCATGGAATCTTACAAGGCATACCTATTGAAGAAGATGGAGGAGTAGGAACAAAAGGAGGACATATAGAAGAAGGAGACAACCGTCATTCAAAAAGATATTTTGATGGGGTTGAACATTTTGGATTGGATAATGAATTAATGAGTGGATGGGCAGAAAGTTCAACAATAACAGAACCTCTAAGCCGTATTACAGTTGGGTTTTTGGAAGATATAGGGTATTCTGTCAATTATGATAACGCTGACTATTTTTGAAATTATTTAAAGAATATATTACAATATATGTAATATGAGCGACCATAATGAAAGAATTACCCAAGCAATAATGGAAGTTATCGCTGAAAATATTCAAACTCATATTCAAGATAATGAAATGGAACATATTCCTATTGAAGTTCCTATGCGACAAACAAACAATACAGAAGGGCAATGTAGCATTTGTTTAGAACAATTTAGTGACGAACAAGATATTGTACAAATCCCATGTGAACATAAATTTCATAGAACATGTATCGAAACGTGGTTTGAAACACATACAACTTGTCCAATATGTAGAAGAAACTATCAAAGTGAAACTGTACATCGTCTTGAAGTAAGAGAACTTATTACACAAAATACATTTATTTTACATTTAGAAGGACGGGAGTCGATAACTTCTTATTGGAGTTTAGATAGCACACCACTTGATTTATTTTTACACCTTAGACGAACTATTCAATTTTCACAATCACAACATAAACTTGTGTTAATATTTAATGATATAATATTTACATGTAATGAATCACTTGATTATTTAGTACAAAGTTGGCGATTTTTTGGAATAATTGGAAGTTTTAATATTCAAATAAAAATTTTTTAAATTGGAGTAAATTCTTTTGGTTTTCCACATCTGAATAACCAATTAAAGCATCCTTTTTGTGAGGATAGGAATTTATTGTATTCTTCAACTTTAGTTTCAACATAAACTTTAAAAGCGTCTGCATCTTGTTCTAGACCCATTGATTCTATAAAATCTGTGGGATCAAATTTATCTAAATTTATTCCATTTTTGAAATTATCTATCCAAAGTTTTGCAACTTTTGAAATTGATATTTCTCCATTTACATAAATGTCTTCTTTTATTAATTCGGGATAGTTGGCTAAATAAACAAAAGGATTGAAGTTATCTCTAATGAATCCTTCTTTAAATCCAACTGTTATATACGCTAAAGCGGCTTGAATTTCATCAACAATCCCATTTGGATTTTTGAATACTGAAGCAGCAGCGGGGTATGTTGCCAGGTATTTCAAAGCGTTAAAGAATGGAAGTAAAACACGTTCTCCAGAAAGAATATGAGTTTTACCTACAAGTTCATATTCTTCTTTACCCACTATTTCAATATGTTGAATCCATTCTTTATCATCGGTTTTTGATTCAACAACTTGTTTTACAAGGTCATCATGGGTTGCTACATATTTAATATAGTCAAGTTCTTTTTCTTCTCTACCAATTTCAATAAAATGTAAGGCTGCTTTTTGTAAATGAGTAATTTCTTTTTTGGAATACATGGCATCTATCTCATCTTCGTAAGCCATTAAATAAGCATATGCATCAAAACCGTCCTTTTTAATATCAGGTTTTTCAGAATCTTCAATATGATCTAAACGAGTGGTGATGTAGTATTTACAATATTTATCAATATCAAAAGCATTCATTTGACGCTTTGAAGGTTTAAGTTTAGTAGTAAAAAAATCTATTTTACCATCCAAAAGATCTGGATTAGACGCTAAAGAAATATAGGGGTCAAATGTAGTTTTATAATTTTGTTTTTCAGCAAATTGTTTCTGAAATTGACGACCCAGTTCAACATCAGTCTTGCAAAATTGTATAGTATCATCATGTGAAGCAATAAACAATAGAATTTCACTCATTGTATAATATACGCAGAATTTTTTTTTAGTAATTTATGGAAAACATAGAAGACATAAAAGACATAGTTATTAAATGTTACACCGAAATTTTAAAGAGATTTCCTCATGAAAATGAAATTAAACAAGTAATTAACGATCATAAAAATGAATTAAATTCTGAATTTTTAAAGGAAATTCTTTTACAATCTAATGAATATAATACTTCTAAACAAGGACATATAATGTGGTCTGCATTTTTAAATGAAACGTATGAAGCTGTTTTAAAGTTAAAGGTTAAACCTATTCCAGAAAAAAGTTCTAATGTTGTTGTTATTGTTGAACCACGAAAACATAAACTTTTAGAATATACTTTGACAAACATAATGCATATGTTAAATGGTAAATGGAGTTTAGTTATTTTTCATGGTCCTTCAAATGAAAAATTTGTTAGAAATATAGTTGCAAAATGGAATTCTTTAAAAACTGTAAAGTTTATTAATATTAATAAACATAATATATTACCTTTACCTCAACAAAATGAATATGATAAATTTTTAAAATCTCTTAAATTTTGGAATTGTTTAAAAGGTTTTGATTATGCATTATGTATTCAAACAGACACTTTAATGCTTGACTCTAATATTAACGAATTTATCAACATGAATTATGATTATATAGGGGCTCCATGGAAATATGATGATGTTAATGGAGGTCATTTAGAAGTTGGGTGTGGAGGATTTAGTCTACGAAAAGTTTCTAAAATGATAGAAATTATAAAAAGCCATGAAACTTCAAGTAATGAACCAGAAGATATTTTTTTTAGTAAACATATAACAAATAAACCAAGTTTAACAATCGCTAAATACTTTTGTACAGAACATATTTTATGTGAAGAATCGTTGGCGATACATAGACCTTGGTTATATGAAGATAATATTTATTGTTTACAAAAATTAAAAGATTATTTAAATATTGTTTAATATTATGGATTGTAAAATAGTTTCTCTAGGAAGTGATTGTGTTGCCAAAAGAAGACTTGAGGAACATATATTTAAAGAAAAACTTCAAAGCGAATTATTTGATTGGGTTTTATCTGATTTATATACAGTTTGTCAAATTATGGAAAATTATATAATAAAACGACCAATTTTTTTACCTGAAAAATTTCAAATTTTAACAAAAACAGTTGACGATAAATTTGCTGTTTCTCATACAGAATTTAATTTTGTTTCATTACATGATGCTCCAATTGAATTAGGAGATGTCAAAGCTATACACGATGTAAGTTCAAAATATCAACGAAGGTTAGATAGATTTATCAATGAAATTTTAATGTCTAAAGAAAAGGTTATTTTTATTGGAGTATATGACAAAAGCAATCCAATTCAATATGGAAATATGGTTGTAGATAATACACTAATTGAACGGTTTTTTAGAATGATTCATACAATAAATCCTTTAAATAACCATGAATTATTCTTAGTATTAGATTCTGCGTCAAATGTTACATTAGATAGCCCGAGATTGCGTATCATAAAAAGTGAAGAATATATTAATATGATTGATTATGAAAAAGATTGGTATCGTTTTTATTTCAACTGGGACAAAATTTTCGAAGATCTTAATTTGATTCAGCCCCAAGTTTCTTCATATCCTCTACAACATCCTCTGTAGTCATTTTCATATGAATTTTTGTATTTTGAGGAAAAAAGTGATACTTTCCGTCATTCCAGTATGTTCCTTTGATTATGGGGTTCCATTCTTGTGAATACGTTGGTGTTATTTCAATTTCTTGCCTTGGAGTTCCACTTGGAGGTTCAAGAGCAATATGAGAGTTTTTGTCGTAAATCTTCCACCCCTGAAAAATCTTAGAAATTTTTTCAGGTTTCTTTTCAGAAACTTGAGGAATTGAGATCAATCCCACTCCAGATGGATGAATAATGAAAGATTCTGTAGAGTCGTTAGTAAGTGGGGTCTGTTCTTCAATCGTCCTCTTCATCTCAATTATTTGATTTTTTAGGTCTTCTATTTGTTTTTCGAGTTGATAAACAGTTGTAGAAAGTTCCACTTTTTCTTGAATATGTTTGTTCATAACTGCGTCAATGTTGCTTGTAAAGTTAGTCGCCTTCTCAAGACATTTCACGAAGCTGTTAAGCGTTCGCTTGTCGGTAAATGTAATCTCGCATTGCACACCGCTAACATTGAATTCGTGCTTGTAGGAAGGCATCTTTGCTTTTCTTATTCTATACATTTTTGTTCTTTAAGACAAAATTTACATTTATTTGCTCTTTTAGTTTGTTAGATTTAAACGCATTTTTTATTTTAAATTCAATTAAAGAACAAAAATGTATAGAATAAGAAAAGAAAAGTATGACGCTGACGCAAGCGCAGCTCGACAACCGTTCAAACCAGCTCAACCCGAACAACTCGGCGTACTGGCAGTCGCGGAGCCACGGCGCAAGTTCTTCGGACGATGGTTCTTCGGACTATAGTTCTTCGGACGAACGTCCGAAGGACGTGCTCATTGATGATGAGACGAATTGGCCCATTGCAATAAAGTATTTGGGTATTAAAAAGTTTGATGTAAATAAACTTTCAGTGAATAAAGTAATTTCCGCTTGTTTCATAAATTCATATAAAATCAATTATGATGATCATAATAAATTAATTATGCAAACTCCAGCAGTCTCTGCTCCATTTGGTCTCAATACTTATTATACCGATGGCAAAATGGGTCCTGTAAAATACAGCATGGATATCTCGTTTCGTGGACATTTTGATGAACTAGACCCCAAAATTCGAATTTTTCACGACAAGATGATTGAAATTGACAACTTTCTTATTGATACTGCTGTAACAAACAGTGAAGAATGGTTTGGCAAAAAGCACTCAAAAGAAGTAATAAAGACCTTTTATCACCCACTTGTAAGGCCATCAAAAGATCCTACTAAATACGCACCCTCAATGAGATTTAAGATTATGACCCGTAACGGAATCATTGATGTGGATACGTGTAAAACCTTCAGAAAAAGAAACCTTCATAATATTCTAAAATCTGGTTCCAGAGTTCAAGCAACCATTGAAATCGGTGATGTTTGGTTTGTGAACAAAACAAATTTTGGTATTATTCCAAAACTTATCATACTAAATGTACTTCCCAGTAGTAACAATTTCAGTTTTCTGGAAGACAGCGATGACGAAGACACATTAGTATAGAAAGTAATAGAAAAAGTAGTTGTATAGTATTTTATGAACTTATTTCTTTAACTTTGATATTGTTACAAACATTTGATAAACTAATATCGTAAAATACAGATCTAAAAAAAATTGAAGTAAATTATTTTTTTATTCTTTTAATATAAAGATGTCGAAATCAAGTGGAAGAACTAATGCAACTACTTTGTCTGAATTAAGAGATACGTTAAATAAGCTTAACTCTAATAATTTAGTCTCACCCGAAAACAAACAGATCATGAATTTATTTACTGATAACCTGATCGCTCAAAAAATTATAGAATTAGAAGGAAACCTTTTAGTGAACGATATAAATATCCCAAATATCTTATTTACAAATCAACAACGCGTAAAAGCTTTGATAGAACTTTCCGAAATAAAAAATAGAGCCTTGTTTTCAATTGATTCAGAAATACGTAAATTGAAATTACAAAAACATTTTGCAGGTTTAATGGAGACTTCTAACGGTACAGTAAAGAGTAAAACTAGTATATATTCAAAACTAGGAAACAAAATCAAAGAGTTGGAACAATTAAGTACAAACACAAAAATCCAATTAAATGTACCCGAACTGACCGAAACAAAAAACGCTTTAAAAACCCAAATAGGCACTTTCTTAAGTTCCAATAGAAGAAATACAACAGGTATACAAAACGCAAAAACCAAATTAAAAACACAAATAACAAAATTACCAAAGAATAATAAAAATAAAATAACATCATCATTAAAAAGATTAAGAATCAATAATAGTATGAATAACGAATTACAAAAATATATAAATAAAGAGATGAAAAGATTAAAAATACCTGAAAAACTTGAAAGTAATAAAGAAGAACCAGAAGTCACTTCCCCTGAAACCTCCCCCATCAACCCCAACACCAACCCCCCCATCA
>MDTC01057663.1_pt1 | contig 11385 bp, 10 predicted proteins | sample 811181 | NCBI WGS metagenome assembly MDTC01 (sample SAMN05326644, study PRJNA326480) | marine metagenome | isolation source: seawater | place: Pacific Ocean: North | collected 2011 | reverse complement strand
CTGTGGCACTGTCCCTGAGGTCACCCTCGCCAGCCATTAACTGGCACTGTGTCCTTATGGAGCCCGGACTTTCCTCTATTATAAAAAATAATAGTGACTATCCAACTATCTGGCGATAGATACTTATAAATTTAAACTTTAAAAAGCAAGCTAATTTTTAAATTTTTTTGCTAAAAAATGGCTAATATCAAGGGTTTTTTGATCAATTTTACCGCTCACTTTGCTAGGTAAAAATCTTCTTTGAAAAGCTTTGATAATTTTCTTATCAGATTTAGAAGATTTATTTTTTCTAAAATACCTGTATCCAACACTATGAATATTTTTAAAAAATAAACTTCTAAATTTTTTAATATCAACTTTCACAGTTTTTAAATTTTTATTTTTATAAAAAACTCCAAGGTTTTTTTTTACTTAAAGTTTTCCAAGGAAATTTCTCACCAGGATCTTTTTTTCTAAGTGGTGCAATGTCTGAGTGTCCTAGAACAAAATAACTTTTAATTTTATATTTTTTTTTTAATTTTAAAGAAAGTTTTGTTAGCTTTTTTATTTGTTTTTTTGTAAAATTTTCGTATCCAAACTGGTGTCCTTTATTAACAATTTCAATTCCTATTGAGTTTTTATTAAGATTTTTAAAATTTTTCCATTTTGATTTCCCTGCATGCCATGCAACTTTTAAGTCATCAACAAGTTGAATTACTTCTCCTTTTCTATCTATCAAATAGTGACAACTAACTTTGGAGCTTACATCAGTTAACCTTTGAATAGATTCACGTCTAGATTGCATCCCAGTATAATGAAATATCAAAAACCATATTTTGTTGGGTTTTCTTGTTTCTTTTGAGCAATTAAGTGAATTAATTTTAGTATATATCATTATTTGGCTATTTTATTGACAAATATAAACAATAAATACAATTAAATCTCTTAAAAAATTTAAATTATAGTTTTTTTTAATTTAATTTTTGTGGAATATATAGGAAAACTATATATATAACTTGTAGTAATTATGAAAAACTCAAAACTACTTACAATTATAACTATAACTGTCTTTTTTTCTTTTTCTAATTCTTATGCGGAAACTGAAAAAGAATGCTTTGAAAAAACAAGCAGAGCGATTTTTAAATTTAACCAAGGTTTAGATAAAACGGTTATTGGACCTGTTTCCAGAGCATACAACAAATTGCCCAAACCAGTAAGAAGCGGAACTGGAAATTTTACATCAAATATCGGAACACTCTTAAGTATTCCTAATCACTTATTACAGGGTAATGTAAATGGTGCAGGAAATGCATTTGGAAGTTTTTTGATCAATACTACGGTTGGAATTTTAGGATTAAATGATGTCGCTTCATCTTTAAACATAGAAGATTCAGGTGAAAATTTAAGTCAAAGTTTAGGTGTTTATGGTATAAAAAATGGATGTTATTTTGTTTTGCCCGTGCTTGGTCCGACTACAGCAAGAGATACTTTTGGGATGATAGGTGATTCTTTTATGGATCCATTTGCTACAATGACTTGGAGAGAAAAAGAAGTGATGAACACAACTGGACAAAGAAGTGACTACATTGCCGTTAAAGGAGCTACTGCCGTAGATTTTAGAGGTAAAAACGATAAAAATTTTGAAAGTCTAAAAAAAAATTCAGTTGATTTATACTCAGCACAAAAAAGTTTATATCTACAAAATCAAAAGAAAAAAATTAATAATTCCGAAAGTTCTGAAGATGATGACTGGGGAAATCTAGAAAAATAAAAAGTAAATGAAGAAATTATTGCTATCGCTAGTATCGGTAATTGTAATTATAAGCACAGCAGCTGCAGTTACATACAACTCTGATCCTAAAATCTTTATAGAGGAACTTGTGCAAGATGCTATTAATATATTAAGTGATAAAGATTTAAATCAATTAAAAAAAAGTGAAGCAATAAAAAAAATTGCAATAAAAAATGTCGATATAAAAGGTCTTGGATTATATACTCTGGGAGATATACGAAAAACTCTTAATAAGGAAGATTTAAATAATTATAGTGAAATATTTGAAAAATATTTTTTAAAAAGTTTAACTTCACGATTAACAGATTATTCTAATAATAAATTTGAGGTATTAGAAGCTGATAAAAAAAGTTCCAATACAACAATAGTTAAATCAAAAATTGCTGAAACAGTTAATCAACCTGAAATAAAGATTGATTGGAGAGTATATACCAAAGACCCCTTAAAACCATTAATTAGAGATTTAATTGTTGAGGGTTTAAGTTTAGCTAGAACTCAAAAAGAAGAGTTCTCGTCTATCCTCAGTTCAAATAATAATGATATTAATGTTCTAATCTCAAAATTAGAAGAATTCGTTAAAAACTAAATTTTTTTTTGGTGGGCCCGGTAGGACTCGAACCTACGACCAATACATTATGAGTGTACTGCTCTAACCAACTGAGCTACAGGCCCTTGTACAAAATAATAAATACACGGATTCTAGACATTGTTCAAGGATGTTTATTAAACGCTGCAAAGATTTTTTATATCTTGTGTGTCAGAGAAGATTAATAAAGTTTCACCATTTTTAAAATTAAATTTTTTTAAATCTTTAGGAAAGTACATTAATTGCTTGTCATCTAATAATAGAAAAACTTCATATCTAAACAATTCATCTAAAATTTCTTGGTTTATTTTTTTTTTTAACTCTATACTTTTTTTAATTTCTAAAAAGATTTTTCTTCTCATTTTAGACTCTATAATTAATTCTTTATCAAAATAGTTATAATGTATTTCTCCAAGAAAACTAGATTTATATGCTGTGTGATTTGCTATTGCCATAGGATATTTAAAATCAAGAAAAACAAAGTCATCACAATTTCTTCTTAAATAAAGTAAATTTTGAACTCTTACTTTATCATTCGATAATTCTCTCATTGTCCATTTATTTATTTGTTTATAAGAATAGAGACTGAAATCATTTTTAATTTTAGAATTAATTAAATATACTGTTGTTGGTAAAAATGAAATTAAAAAAATTAATATAGATATTTTTTTTTTCTAAATACTTTTCTTTTTTTAAAATAAATTCGATTTTATACATAAATAATAGGGCAATAATTAATAAGATTGAACCGATAACGGCGATATCCGCTCTAGTAATTAAATGCATAAGAAAAAAAAGAAACAAAATTTTATAAAAGTAGTTTAATTTTGACTTCATGATGTAGCAGAGTAAAGTTATTGAAAATAAATTTTCATATAATTCCATAGCTCTTGTGCCACTCAAAACTAGTAGTCTTGGCTCTGGAAAAATATCCATTCCAAATCTAGCAAGCAGATAATAAAATACGAAATTTAATATTGATATGATTAGAACAATATTTAGTAACTTTTTAATTTCACTTTTTATATTAATGTTGTTAATCAAATAGTAAAATAACGGGAAAGAGACTATTAATAATATTAAATTATAAATAGGCTGCAGATGAAAAGCTGTTTCAAGCTTATCCCTATATATAATATTTTCAAAGAAAAATTTATGTTCGTTAAAATCAACTTCAGGAGAAATACTTTTCAAATACAGTATTGTTATTAATGGAATTATAATCCAGCAGTTATGAAGTAATTTAAAGTTTATGATTGAGTACAAGAAAGATACTCCCACTATAAACCACGCGGATTTAATTCCGATCAATAACATTAAGCTTGAAATTATGGCTAAAAATAAAATTTTTCTAGTTAGCAATAGCCAGATAAATAAAGACTTTAAGGTCATTACAAAAAAAGTTGCTGTCGCTGTATGACTTGATATCCAGCTAGATGAATTAGCGTACAGAATTACTGTTTGAAAAAAAGACAAAACTAATAAAATCATTAAAATTTCATTCATATCTTTGATAAGAAAAAATTCTTTGATAATTTTAAAAGTAAAAAAAGCAGAAATTGAAGTAAAAAAAATATAGACTGAAAATCCGATGTTATCGTTACTTAAATTGAGCTTCAATTTTGCAAACAATTTATAAATTATTGATAAATCATCATAGAACGTTCTGTTGACAAAAAAATCTAGTGGAAAGTTTGTTAATCCTAGAGCTTTTGTCCATAAAAATATTTCTACAGATTTATAGTTTCCAGAATAGTTTTTGAATATCAGTGAAAAAAAAATAATAAAGAAAAGAGCAATTAAACATTTATCTATTATTTTTTTTTAAAGAACATATTCGTTTATATTCTATTTTTTAAGTTGTTAAAATATTATTCTAGCTTTTTACTTAAATATAGTTAATATTAAATACTATTAATATGACAACAAAAATTCTTTTTCTTGATCCTCAAAAAAAAGCAGATTACAGGATCTCTAAAGATACAAGTGGCGGGTATGGTACAGGAAATAATTTTGGTTACTCACTCGTACCAAAATTACTTAAGAGTTTGTGTAAAAAATACAGTGATTGGCCACCTGTTTATTTAGCTTATTGCTTTTCGGTTTTAAAAGAACTTGATTATGAAGTTAGTTTTTCTCAAAAACTGCCCGACGAAAAAGAAATTTTTGACTACTATATTGTTACATCGTCAATAGTTTGTTGTGAAACAGAATTAGAGACTATTAGAATACTCAAGAATAAAAATAAGAAAGTCTTTGTTATCGGTCCTTTTGCAACTAGCATATCTCAGCCATATATAGATGCTGGTGCCACAGTAATATTAGGTGAACCAGAGTTTTATTTTTTACAAAAACCTAATCTTCAAGAAGATTCTAATAAAGATAAAATTTCTTTTAATCACAACTACACCTTGGATGATCTACCGTACCCACGATGGGATAAAGTTACAAAGAATTTAGGAAATGTAAATAAATTATTTGGTAACTTCAGAAGTGTACCTATTTTAGCTACAAGAGGTTGTCCTTATTCATGTAGAAGGTATTGTGTTTATCCTTTGCAACAAGGCACTAAAGTGCGTCAGAGAAGTGTTGAAAAAATAGTAGATGAAATGGAGTTTTGGAAAAATAAATATGGCATAAAAATGTTTATCTTTAGAGATCCAGTTTTTTCTATAAATAAAAAACATACCATTGATTTTTGCCAAGAACTAATAAATAGAAAGTTAAAGATTAAGTTTGTTATTGAAACACATCTTCGAATTTTGGACTCTGAATTAATTTTAACTTTAGTAAAAGCTGGCCTTAAGGGTGTTAAGGTGGGGGTTGAGAGCGCAGAAACAGAAGTGTTAAAACAAGAGTCGAGATTTACTGTATCTCAAGATGAACAATTAAGTAAAATCAGAGAACTAGAGAAATTTAAGATTATGGTTTCAGCAATGTTTATAGTAGGATTTCCATCCGATACAGACAAAACAATTAAAAAAACAATAGAATATGCAAAACACCTAAATACTTCTTATGCACAATTTAGCATTTGGACTCCATATCCAGGGACTCCAGTTTTTTTAGATTATAAAGACAAAATAATTGAAAAAAGATATGAAAAATTTACTCAATATGAACTTGTTTATAAACATTTGCTTTTTAACAAAAAAGAAATAAGGAAATATTTAAACGACGCTTATTCGAATTATTACTCAAGATTTTCTTGGTTATTCAAATTTACGAAAGGATATGTGGGTCTTTAAATTATGAAAGTTTCAGTATTAATACCATTGTTTAATGAAGAAAACACTATAATTAAAATTTTAGAAAAGATCAATTTAGAACAGAATAAACAAAAAGAATTAAGTTTTGAAATTATAGTTATTAATGATGGTTCAGTGGATAATTCTAAAAAATTATTAGAAAATAACACGCATTTATACGATCACTTAATTTCTTATGATAAAAATCAAGGAAAAGGTTTTGCTTTAAGAGAGGGAATAAAAAAAATCTCTGGTGAAATTTGTTTAATACAAGATGCTGATCTTGAGTATCTGCCTGAAGATAATTATAATAAACTTTTAAAGCCTTTTCAAAATAACAAAGCGGATGTTGTTTATGGATCAAGATTTAAAGGTGAGGGTTCTATGAGAGTTTTGTTTTTTTGGCACATGGTAGCAAATAAATTAATAACATTATTTTCAAACTTTTTTTCAAATTTGAATTTTACAGATGTCGAAACAGGATATAAATTATTTAGAACTGATATTTTAAAAAAGATAGAATTAAAAGAAAACTCTTTTTCGTTTGAAATAGAAGTAACTCAGAAAATAGCAAAAATTAAACCCAAAATAATGATATTTGAAGTGGGAGTTAGTTACTTTGGAAGAACCTATAGTGAAGGAAAAAAAATTACTTTTAAAGATGCTTTGACAGCTTTTGTTTGTATTGTTAGATATGGTTTATTTAAGTAAAATCTTATCTTTTAAGAAACTTATCTACTAAAAATAAATATATTCTATAAGGCAAGATTCTCAATACTTTAATAATTGCAACCAACTCAATTGGAAAGCTTATTTCAAACTTTGATCGGATGGCTAAGCCTTTGTACATTTTATTCGCTGCATATTCCGGGCTTTTAATAAATGGCATTGGAAATGTATTTTTATCAGTTAATGGAGTTTTTATGAAACCAGGAGAAACTAAGGACACTCTTACATTATATTTTTTAAAATCAAAATAAAGACTTTCTGTAAAATTCGTTAAAGCAGCTTTCGAAGGGCCATAACCAGTTGAATTAGGAAGACCTCTATATGCCGCAACAGAGGAAACAATTGATATGTGCCCTACTTTTTTATTTTTAAAATAATCTTCTACAGCTTTGACACAATTTAAAATTCCGAAAAAGTTTATATTCATTATTTTTTTAATTTGTTCTTTGTTTATCTCCTTTTCTAGCTTAGGTTCGTAAGCACCCGTGCAAAATACACATAAATCTAAATCATTAAACTCATTAAGGATTTTTGAAAATGCTTCTTTTATCTTTTGTTCATCGGTTACATCTAAAGGGAATGAAGATATATTCTCGTTTTGAGCTAATTCTTTTAACAAGTCTTCTCTTCTAGCAGAAACAGCAACTTTCCAGTTTTCTTTAGCAAACTTTTCAGCCAAAGCTTTTCCTATGCCACTACTTGCTCCTGTTATCCAAATTTTTTTCTGAATTTTAGACATTTTAATTTAACTAAATAAGAATACTCAATATTATTTTTCTAAGAAACTTTTAAGTTGTTTAGATCTGCTTGGATGTTTAAGTTTTCTTAGAGCTTTTGCTTCTATCTGCCTAATTCTTTCTCTAGTGACTGAAAATTGAAGTCCTACTTCCTCAAGCGTATGATCTGTGTTCATACCTATACCAAATCTCATTCTCAAAACTCTTTCTTCTCTTGGGGTTAATGAAGCCAGAATTTTAGTAGTTGATTCCCCTAAGTTAGATTGAATTGCTGTGTCTAGAGGTTTTAATGCATTCTTATCTTCAATAAAATCACCTAAACTACTATCCTCTTCATCTCCTACTGGAGTTTCTAATGAAACAGGTTCTTTAGCAATTTTCAGAACTTTTCTTACTTTTTCTAGAGGCATTGCCAGTTTTTTTGCTAACTCTTCTGGTGTTGGCTCTCGACCAAATTCACTCATTATTTGTCTTTGTGTTCTAACTATTTTATTTATTGTTTCAATCATGTGAACAGGAATTCTTATTGTTCTTGCTTGATCAGCGATTGATCGTGTTATCGCTTGTCTTATCCACCATGTTGCGTAAGTTGAAAATTTATATCCTCTTCTATATTCGAATTTATCAACTGCCTTCATAAGGCCTATATTACCTTCTTGGATTAAATCTAAAAACTGAAGCCCTCTATTGGTATATTTTTTTGCAATAGAAATCACTAAACGAAGATTTGCTTCAACCATTTCTTTCTTTGCAACCCTTGACTCTCTTTCACCTTTTTGAATTCTACTTACTAGTTTTTTAAATTCACCTACTGATAAACCAATTTTTTTACTAAATTCTACAAGTCTATCTCTAATTTCACCAAAATCTTTTTTGAATTTTTTGAAAAAACTTTTCCATGTTTGATTTTCAGCAAGAAAACTTTCAAATTTTGGATTTATTTCATTACCAATATAAAATTTCAAAAACTCTTCTCTCGAAATTTTATTGTCCATAGCTAATCTTAATAAAACTCCTTCTAATGCAACAATTTTTTTATTTTCTTTATAATGGGCTTGAACTAATTCTTCAACTACGCTTGGCGCTAATTGTAAATTTTTAAAGTTATCTACTAAAACTAATTGTATCTTTTTAAAATTCTTATTTTTAGAAGTGGATAATTGTTTTGACTCTAGTAAACATTCTAATTTTTCTTTTTGATATTTTTGTAATTTTGAGTAATTTTTATTTAAAGACTCCAATATATTTAAGATTTTTGGTTTTATCTCTTCTTCCATTTTAGCTAAAGAAATATTAAATTCATCTTCATCAACTTGCGCCTCACCTTGATTTGATTGATTTTCGTCCTTTGATTTATCTTTTTTCTCTTCTTTATTTTTAGATTCTTTTTTTATTTTACCATCTGCATTTTCATTTGAAGACTCAAAATCTTCATATGTTGAGTCAATATCAATAATATCTCTTACTAAAAGTTGATCATTTTCTATTTCTTCTTTCCATTCAAAAATTTTTTTTCCCACAATCGGACTTTGAGTCAAAGCATTAATCATTACATCTTTTCCAGCTTCAATTCTTTTGGCTATGGCAATTTCACCCTCTCTTGATAAAAGTTCAACACCACCCATCTCTCTAAGATACATTCTTATTGGGTCGTCACTTTTTTCTGAACTTTTTTCTTCTGCTGAACTAGTGTTTTCTTTTTTCTTTAAACTTTGAAATTCTGATTTTTTTTGAACTAAAGTTATTTTATTATCTGCAATAATAATAAAAGCTTTTTCTATATTTTCGTTTGAACTTCCTCTTTTACCTAAAGATTTACCTAATTCCTCGTAGGTTATGAAACCCCTGTTTTTCCCTTTTTCCAGAAGCCTTTCGAATGATTTTGTAATTAATTTTTCAGCCATCAAATACGGTTTTAAATTGAATGATATATATAGTTCCCTAATGTAAAAAAATCTATCTCTTTTTAGTCTCTATTTAGTTGATTTTTAAGCCTAATCAATTCTGAGTAAGAGCTATCATCTAAATTATTTATTAAATCTGCTTCCAGAGATTCTATTTTTTTTATTTTATGAATTTCCATAATTTGCGACAAAAGGTCATCAAAAATTTCGCAGATTTCGTCTTCATTTTTTTTATCAATTATATTTTTTATATTAGAAGTTGAAATTATTTCATTAATTAAATTTTTATAATCAATCGAAAGATCTTTTATTAAATCTTTATAATCTTTATTATTACTTAGATAATCCATTATTTTATTTTTCAATGTATTGTTCTTTTCTGAAACAAAGGAAAATTCCGATATCTCTTCAATTTTTCTTAATGCTATTGTAGGGTGTTGCAAAATTAAATATAAAATTGAAAATTCGATTAAATTTTCTTTAGAATAATTATTTTTTTGATTAAAAATTTTTTTTGTTTCATTTAAAATCTTTAAACTTTGCTTTTTGTAATTTTTTTTATACGGTTTGTAATTTTGATTTGGAGTAAGACTTTTAATTTTTTCTAAAAAATCTTCTAATATATATTTTCGTAATGTTTCATCTTTTATTGAAAAACATAGTCTTTTTATCTCTTTTTCAAATTTTGAAATAGCAAAAGGGTTGTTTTTATCTACCTTGTCAGAATAAATATCCCAAATATATGTTTGTATTATTTTTTTTTCATTTAAAAATTTTATAAAACTTTCTTTACCTTTTTTTTTAATATAGTCGTCTGGATCTTCTCCTTCTGGCATAATTGAAAAGTAAATTTTATTATTTTCGTTAATAATTGGAAATAATCTTTCTGCTATTTTAATTGCTGCATTTTGTCCGCTTTGATCACCATCTAGACAAAGTATTGGGTTTGTAAAAAATTTCCATATAAGCTCTATTTGATTTTCTGTTAATGCGGTTCCAGAATTTGAAATAACATTTCTAACTCCAGCTGCGTGTAAGCTGACAACATCCATATAACCTTCTACAATTATTGCTTCATTTGTTTCAGATCTAAGTTTTTTTGCTTTGTCCAAATTAAATACCATTCTACCTTTTTTATAAAATTCGGTTTCTGGTGAATTAATATATTTTGCAAGTTTGCTTTCTTTTATGATTCTTCCTCCTAAAGCAATTGTATCTCCATTAAGGTTGTTAATAGGAAAAATTATTCTTGAATTAAATCTATCAATAAATTTTCCACTTTTGTCATGTTTGTAGTAAAGGCCTGTTAAATTTATTTCTTCTTCTGAGTATTTTTTAATCAATACATCATAAAAATTATTTTTCCATGGAACATATCCTAAATTAAATTCTTCAACTGTTTGTTTGGTAAGATTTCTTTTTTTTAAATAATTTAAAGCTTCAAAATTTTTATTTTCAAATAATTCTAGATGAAAAAAATTTACGTAATCCTTAAAAATATTTTTATAGGATAGAAATTTTTTTTCTTTTTTTTCATCAAGTTTAGAAAATCTATATTGCTGCATTCCTGCTTCTGCCGCTAATATTTTAACTGCTTCTCCAAAGCCCACTGATTTTGTTTTCATTGTAAAATCAAAAATATTTCCATGTTCTCCAGTGCTAAAACAGTGATAAAACTCTTTTTCGTCACTAACTGTAAAAGATGGACTTTTTTCATTTTTAAATGGGGATAATCCAATAAATTCTTTCCCTCTTTTTTTTAGTTGAACACTTTTTCCAACAACTTGAGAAACTTTTAGTCTCAACTTAATCTCATCTAAATATTCTTTGGGATATTTCATTTAATTCAAAAGTTCTTTAATTACTGAACTTACTTTTGCAAAGTCTAATGTATCAGAATATTTTGATTTAAGAACACTCATTATCTTTCCCATATCTTTCATTGAAGTGGCGCCGGTTTCTTTAATTGTATCTGAACAAATTTTTTTTGTTTCTTCATCGTTTAGTTGTTTTGGTAAGAAAACATTAATTACTTCTATTTCTTTTGACTCCAACTCAAGAAGTTCGTGTCTGCCTGCTTTTTTGTAAACTTCACAAGACTCGTTTCTTTGTTTTATCATTTTTTTTAAAATTATCATTATATCACTATCAGACATGTCCTTTTTTTCTTTGGTTCTGTTAGCTATTTCAGCATCTTTAATGGCTGAAACTACCAATCTTAAGGTTGGGTAGGTGTTTTTGTCTTTATCTTTTAGAGCCTGATTAAGCTTTTTTTCTATTAAAGTTTTTAGTGACATAATTTTTTTTAGAGTTACTTTAATCACAATTCTTCTTCAAAACAAAAAGAACTTTCTTGACGATTATATTTCTATTTCATATGTTTCGCAAAATCATGTTTATAAGTTTTTTT
>MDTC01021790.1_pt1 | contig 11385 bp, 8 predicted proteins | sample 811181 | NCBI WGS metagenome assembly MDTC01 (sample SAMN05326644, study PRJNA326480) | marine metagenome | isolation source: seawater | place: Pacific Ocean: North | collected 2011 | reverse complement strand
CCTGCACCGCGTCGGTGTAGGCGCCGCGGCGCACGCCGAAGAGCTCGGACTCGGCGAGCTGCTCGGGCAGGGTGCCGGCATTGACCGCCACAAAGGGCTTGTCCGCGCGGGGGCCTTGCTCGTGGATAAATCGGGCCAACGCCGTCTTTCCGGTCCCGCTCTCCCCTTGCAGCAGCACCGGTCCCGACACCCGCGCCACCCGCCGTCCCAGCTCGAGCACCCGGCGCATCGCGGCGCTCTCGGCGACCAGCCCGTCGAGGCGGGTCTCCCGGTCGCGCCGCCGCAGCCGCACCACCTCGCGGCGCAGGCTGCGCTCACGCAGGGCGCGCCGCACCACGTGCACGAGCTGGTCCGGACCACAGGGCTTGGAGACGAAGTCGCACGCACCCTCGCGCAGGGCGTCGACCGCCGCCGGGATGGACCCGAACGCGGTGATCAGCACGACGAGCTGGCGCGGGCGGGCCTGGAGCAGGCGCTCCAGCAGCTCGGGACCGCGCAGGCCTGGCATCTCGACGTCGGTGAGCACGAGGTCGAAGCCGTGTTCCACCGCCAGGGCGAGGCCGCTGTGGGGATCGGTCGCCCCCACGACCTCGAACCCCTCCGTCTGCAGGATCTCGGTCCAGAGATCGACCACGCCGGCGTCGTCGTCGACGACCAGGATGCGCTCGGGGGGGCTCATGGGGTTCCTCCGGGCCAGGTCACGCACACCTCGGTGCCCGCGCCGGGCGTGGAGGCGTAGCGCACGTGGGCACGATGGCGATCGGCGATGGAGCGCACGACGGCGAGGCCCAGGCCGGTGCCTCCGCCGTCGGGGCGCGCGGTGAAGAAGGGCTCGAAGACCCGGGCGAGCACGGCGTCGTCCATGCCGCGTCCGCTGTCGCGCACCCGCAGGGTGGGGCCGTCGGGCTCGTCCTGGACGATGACGTCGACGGAATCGCCCGGGGCGCAGGCCTGCAGGGCGTTCAGCGCGAGGTTGAGCGCGACCTGGTGGACCTCGTCGGCGTCGGCAGCCACCCGGACGGAGTGCGGGGGCTCGGCAAACCGAAGGGTCACCCCCCGCGCGCGGGCCTCGGGCTCGAGCAGCCACATGACCTGCCCCACCGGATGTTCCAGTCCAAACGTCGTGATCTGCGAGGGGCGTCGCCGGGCCACGTCCTGCAGGCGCTCGACGATGGCGGCGATGCGGGCGGCGTGCTCGCCGATGAGCCCGGCCTGGCGGCGCACGTCCTCGGTGGCCCCCGGGGAGCGTCCGAGCAGGGCGGCGCGTCCGACCAGCACCTGCAGTGGCGAGCCGATCTCGTGGGCGAGCCCGGCGGCGAGCTGTCCGACCGCGATCAGCTTGTCCGCCTCGCGAAGCTGCCGTTCGAGCCCCTCACGCTCCCGCGCCTCCGCCGCCTGCGCGTCCCGGGCGCGGATGAGCTGGCCCTGGAGCTTGAGCAGGGTCTGACGCACCGCCTCGAGCTCGTCGGAGCGTTGGGGAGGCAGCTCCATGGGCTGATCGAGGTCGGCGCCGAGGACCTCGGTGGCGGCGGCGATGCGGGTGAGCGGCCGGGTGATCTCGACCCGGAGCAGCAGCAGCATGACCAGCGTGGTGCACAGGGCGAAGGCGAGCACGGCCCCGGCGAGGAGCGCGGTGGTGGCGCGCATGTCCGCCTGGAGCTCGAGGAGCGGGCGGTCGACGACCAGGGTGCCGATCCGATCGCCAGAGTCGGTGCGCAGGGAGACGCCGAGCAGCAGGCGCGGGGGACCCCCGCCGGCGTCGATCAGCTCGACGACCTCGTCCCGGCCGCGGGTCTGGCGCACGACGCCCCGGACGATCCCGTCGTCCACGCTGCCCAGGGAGGCCTGGCGCGGCGCCTCGTCCTCGGGGTCGAAGACGAGCACGTCGACCCGCCGGGCGATGAGCTCCAGGCGGCCCAGCAGCTCCGCGATGTCCGGATCCTGCCCGTCCCGAAGCGCATTCTCGACCGATACCTGGAGGCTGCGGGCGAGCACCCGCGACTCCGTCACCTCGTCCGCGACAAGCTGCTGGCGCTCCATGCGCACGAGCAGCCAGCCCGCGAGGGCGGAGGCCAGGAACACGGTGCCCGCGGTGACGGCCACGAGTCGGGTGGTGAGCTTCACTGCACTGCCGGGGTCTGCGGCCGGAGTCGACCGGTCGCACGACCTGCAAGTCCGACGCCAACGGCCTCACCGGCCCTATCCCGCCCGGCCGCGACCATCTCGCCACACCCTCGTGGCACGATGCCACACGTCCGCGGAGTCCCCCCGTGCTGCAACCCCTCTACGCCCGCTACCTCGACGAGACCCACGCGGCCCTGCGCGAGCAGGCCCGCCGCTTCGCCGCATCGCAGATCGCACCCCACGCAGAAGCATGGGAAGAAGCTTGTGAATTCCCGCGCGACCTCTACCTGCGCGCCGCGGAGGCCGGGGTGCTCGCGCCGACGTTTCCAGAAGAGCACGGCGGCGGAGGCGGCGACGTCTTCCACGGGATCGTCGCGGCGGAGGAGCTGCTGCGCGCCGGGAGCACGGGCACGGTGGTCGGCCTCGGCAGCCTGCAGATCGCCCTGCCGCCGGTCCTCTCGCTCGGCACCCCCGAGCAGGTCGCCCGCATCGTGCCGCCCGTGCTCGCCGGCGAGGAGATCGCCGCCCTCGCCATCACCGAGCCCGACACCGGCAGCGACGTGGCCGGCATCCGCACCCGGGCGGTCCGCGACGGCGATCACTACGTGCTGGACGGGGCCAAGACCTACATCACGTCCGGGGTGCGCGCGGACGTGGTGCTCACCCTCGCCCGCACCGGCGACGATCCCCACCAGGGGCTCACCTTCTTCGCAGTGCGGCGGGGAACGCCCGGTTTCAGCGTGTCTCGCGCCCTGCGCAAGACCGGCTGGTGGGCCAGCGACACCGCGGAGCTGTCCTTCGAGGGCTGCCGGGTGCCGGTCTCCGATCGCATCGGTCCCGAAGGATCGGGGTTCATCGCCCTGATGCACGACTTCTCGACCGAGCGGCTGATGCTCGCGGTCCAGGGCTACGCGCTCGCCGAGGCCGCGCTCGACGAGTCCATCGCCTGGGCCCGTCAGCGCAAGGCCTTCGGCCGGCCGATCGGCAAGTTCCAGGTGGTCAAGCACAAGCTCGCCCGCATGGCGACCCAGGTCACCTCCGCCAAGGCCCTCACCTACGCCGTCGCCGACCGGCTGCGCGACGGCCAGGCCGGCATGGCCGAGATCGCGATGGCCAAGAACCACGCGGCGGAGGTGGCGCAGGAGGTGTGCTGGGAGGCGGTGCAGATCCACGGCGGCATGGGCTACATGCGCGAGGCCAAGGTGGAGCGCTGGGCGCGGGATGCGCGGCTGCTGCCCATCGGCGGGGGGACGACCGAGATCATGAACGAGCTCATCGCCCGGGGACTCGGCCTGTGAGGATCGCCTGGCTGGCGCTGCTGACCCTGGGGTGCACCGGCACCGGGCCCGCCAGCGACGACACCGATCCGCCCGATCCCTACGCGGATCTCGACCTGCCGGTGCTCGGCCAGCCCGCCGCCCTGCCCACCAGCGGCTGGACCCGGGTCGAGGGCGTGGTGGAGTACGCCGAGGTCAGCGTCCGCGAGGAGCGGATGCCCGGCCCCCAGCTCCTCGGTGAGCCGACCTGGGAGGTGACCCGCGACCGCCTGTGCGAGTCCACCGATGATGCGTACCGTGAGGCGACCATCGCCGATCAGCGGGTCGACCCGGGCATGTGCGACGGTCCGGCCTTCTGCGCCTGGGCCGGTGACCGCCTGGAGGATCCGGCGACCCCCGGCGCGCTGCGAGACCTGCTCCTGCGCCGGCTGCCCGCCTGCCAGGATCAGCGTTCGCTGCGGATCATCCAGCAGACCCGCGCCGTCGACCTCATCGCCGAGGTCACCAGCTGGGACACCACCGGCGAGGCGCCGATCACCCCCGAGATCCTGACCGAGCTGCTCGATGATCTCGAGGCTGGCGAGCTGGTGGACCTGCCGGCCTACCTGCGCGCCCGGCGGGGCCTGGTCGAGCACGCGGACGCCCTGCGGACCGTGCTCGACGATCGGCGCCGCCAGGCGGTGGGCATGGAGCACCGCGACGCGATCGGCCGGGCGCTGGGCGCCTTCGAGGGCGAGGCGACGGTCTGGCGCAACAGCTGCCCCGACGCCGAGACCACCGGCTGCGAGACGGTCTACCTGGCCCCGCTGCAGGCGGACGCGGACCCCGGCAAGGCGCTGCACGACCAGGCCGCCCAGGGCACCGGGGGCCTGCGCGCGTGGGTGAACGCCTCCCTCGCCGCCGGGCTCACCCGAGAGGAGCTCGTCGGCGCCTTCCGCGGCTGCCTGGAGCAGGCCACCTGGAACGCCGGCGCTCACCAGGCCTGCGTCGAGCTCTTCTCCGAGTACGACGTGGACGCGCTCATCGCCGCGGCTCCCCGGCTGCTGGAGCGGGAGCTGATCCTGCACCCCGCCGCCCGCCGCAACCTGGCACTCGGCGCCCGTGGCCGCGGCAAGGCCCAGCTGGACGCGCTGGTCGAGGTGGGCCTGCTGCCCGCGGACCACGGGCTTCCCCCGCCCCGGGACTTCACCGGTGCCGAGGAGCTGATGGTGCGCGCCGGGGTCGCGGTCTGGACCTTCAGTGTCACGGGCGACTCCCTGACCCCGGACGCCGCCATCCACCGCTACGCCCACCTCGCCGGGGTCGGCCCGGTCCGGGTGCACGTCACCCCGCGCGACGACGCCTACCGGGTGATGGTCTGGTGCGGCGGGGAGCGCTTCGACGCCGTGCTCCGCGACGAGCCCGCCGACCAGCGCCCCATGGCCCGGGAGATCGCGGCGCTCATGAACACCATCGCCGAGCACCGCGGCCTCTCCCGGCGCCTGCTGGTGCAGCCCGGCGGAAGCCGCTGGACCGACCTCGCGGTGGTGGTTGGCGAGCCCGAGGCCCTCGAGGCCGGGGTGCGCGCCGGCTACCTCTCCGCACCCGTGCCCGACGCGCGCGAGTGGACGCGCGAGGTCTCGGTCCAGACCGCGGTCTACGACCCGACCGTGGTGGACACCGGCACCTGGTAGGCCGCAGGATCGCAGGTCTGCCGCCGAGCTTGGGATAGGCTGCCCCACCTCGGAACATCCAGTCAGGAGCATCCATGTCGAGCGACGTCGACGCCATCGTGATCGGCTCGGGAGCGGGCGGCCTCGCCGCAGCGGTGGCCCTGGCCCGGGCGGGCAAGAAGGTCCAGGTCTTCGAGCAGCACTACCTGCCCGGCGGCTGGTGCCACTCCTTCCCGCTCGAGGGCTTCCAGTTCAGCCCCGGCGTGCACTACATCGGCGCCCTCGACGAGCACGGCTTCCTCCGCCAGGTGTACGAGGGCCTCGGCGTCAGCGAGGATCTGGTGTTCCTCGAGCTGAACCCCGACGGCTACGACCACGTGCAGATCGGCCAGGAGAAGTTCGACATCCCCCGCGGCCGGGAGCTGTACGCCGAGCGCCTCAAGCAGCGCTTCCCCAGCGAGGCCGCCGGCATCGACCGCTACCTCGAGGACATGCACGGGCTCGCCAAGGAGCTCATGGGCGGCCTGCGCATGCGCGGCCTGCGCGACGTGCCGAAGTTCGCCACCTCGCGCACGGTGCGCTTCGGCCACCGTCCCCTCGCCCGCTACCTCGACGGCATCACCAAGGATCCGCTCCTGCGCGCGATCCTCACCATCCAGGCCGGCGACCACGGCATGCCGCCGTCCACCTGCCCGACCGCCATGCACGCGGCGATCGTCGCCCACTACTTCAAGGGTGGGTACTACCCGCGCGGCGGCGCCCGCAGCCTGCCCAAGGCCTTCCTCAAGCAGCTCCGCCGCCACGGGGGCAACATCAAGCTCCGCACCGCGGTGGAGCGGATCCTCGTCGAGGACGGCACCGCGGTGGGCGTGCGCCTCGCCGACGGCACCGAGGTCCGGGCGGACGTGGTCATCAGCAACGCCGATCCCGGCATCACATTCGGCGAGCTGGTCGGCCCGGAGCACACCCCGGCCAAGGTCGCGAAGCGGCTGCAGAAGACCACCTGGAGCATCTCCGGGATCTCCCTCTTCTTTGCCGTAGACATGGACGTGCGCGCCGCCGGGCTGGACTCGGGCAACGTCTGGTACAGCAAGACCCCGAACATCGAGGCCTTCTACGATCTGGTCAAGCGCAAGGACCTCTCCGGGCTGACCTCCTTGCCGGGCGCGTTCCTGACCACGACCACCCTCAAGGACCCCTCCAAGCGCCGCGACGACCTGCACACCATGGAGGCGTTCTGCTTCGTGGGCATGGAGCCCTTCGCGAAGTGGAAGGACTCGACCCACGAGGACCGCCCCGCCGACTACGAAGCCGAGAAGGCGCGGCTGACCGATCTGATGTTCGACACCCTGCACGACATCACCCCCGGCCTGCGCGATCACACCGTGTTCCACGCCCTCGGCACCCCGCTGACCAACCGCTTCTACGTCAACAGCACCGAGGGCAACCTGTACGGCACGGACAAGCGGCTGCGCCAGATCGGGCCCTTCGCCTGGAAGACCCGCACCGCCATCCCGGGCCTGCACATGGTGGGCGCCTCCACGACCGGCCACGGCGTCGCCGGCGCGACCATGTCCGGCCTGTTCGCGGCCAAGGACATCCTCGGCTGCCGCCTCGACGAGCTGCTGGACGCCAAGGGACCCAGCCTGCAGACCTACCCCTGCGAGGATCCGACCAGCTGGCCCCAGGAGCTGCAGCCCCAGCGCGGCCCGCGTCCCGGCATGACCGAGGCGGCGCCGGTCGGCTGAGCTATCGGCGTTGGAAGACCATCAGCGTGGGTGCGACCGTGCCCGCGTCGAGCGCTTGGCGCAGGTTGGCGAACAGCGTCGGCCAGTCCGCCCCCATCAGGTGGCCCAGGTGGACCGCGGGACGGCGGGCGCCCTGGCTCGCGATCGCCTCCTGGACGAGCTCGGTGAGGTCCTCCTCCACCTCCTGGTGCAGTCCGGCGGCCTCGGCGGCCTCTCGGTAGGCCTCGACCCGGGCCAGGTGGTCGCTGTCCGGTCCGCTCGACCAGGGCACCGGGTAGTCCAGGGGCTCGTCCTCCTTGCGGACGATGTCGTAGACGACAAAGCGGGCACCACGTCGGAGCACTCGGGTCGCGCCCGCGAAGAGCCGGTCCTTGGCGGCGATGTTCATGCCCACGTGCAGCAGGGTCACGCCGTCGAAGTGCTCGTCGGGGAAGGGCGGCTGCAGAGCGTCGCCGACCTGGAAGCGGGTGCGGGCGGACAGTCCGCAGCGGCGGGACAGCTCGGTGGCGACCGCGACGAAGCCCGGGGTCAGGTCGAGCCCGGTGACCCGGCAGCCGGCCTGGCGGGCCAGGGTGCGCGCCGGTCCGCCGATCCCGCAGCCCAGGTCGAGCACCCGGTCCTCGGGCATGGTGCGCAGGGCGCGGCTCACCTCACGGGTGGCGAGCGCCCCGCCCAGGTGGAACTCGTCGCACGCAGCGAGGGCGTCGGGGTCGAGCAGGACGGGGTCGAGGCCGGCCTCGCGCACGGCCCCCAGCACCCGTGCGAGCACGTCTCCGCGGTCATAGTGGCGGACGGGCTCGGGGGAAGACAGGTGGGACATCAGGGCCTCCCTGCCTTTTCACGTAGCACCCTCCGGCGCTCACTGCAGCGGTCTGCTGCGGAGGCAGGTGGCGATCTCGGACAGCACGCCCTCGTCCGGGTGGCCGGCGCGCCAGAACAGGCGGAACCAGTCGGAGCTGGCGCGGACCTCGGGCACCAGCTCGACCAGGCGACCGGCGGCCAGGTCCGGGCCCACGAAGTAGCAGGGCAGCACGGCGATCCCGCGCCCGCGGAGCACCCAGTCCCGGATGGCGCCGATGGTGCCGAGGTGGCGGATCCCGGCGAAGGACCAGGCTTCCTCGGGAGGGGCGCGATCGCGCCAGTAGCGGAAGAGCGGCAGGTCGGGGCCGATGTCGACCAGGGTGTGGCGGGTCGCGTCGGCGACGCCGCGCAGGGGGCGCTCGGCGAGGAGCTCGGGGGCGGCGACGAACTGGTAGGCCTCCTCGTGCAGGGGTCGGGTGGCGAGCGCACTCTCGACGAGACGCATGCTGCCGATCACCGCGTCCACCTCGCCGTGGCGCAGGGCCTCGAGCAGGGCGGGGGTGTCGCCGAAGACCAGGTGCACCGTCCACTTCGGGTGGGTCTCGGCCAGCGCGTCGAGGGCGGGCAGCACCCAGGACAGGCCCAGCTCGAAGCGGGTGCCGAGGGTCAGGACTACCGGGAGATCCTCGTCTTCTCCGAGGATCGCACCCCGGCAGGCCAGGGCCTCGGACAGGGCCTTGCGCGCCTGGGGCAGCAGGCGGTGGCCGGCTGCGGTCAGGCGGATGCTGCGGGAGGTGCGCTCGAACAGGAGCACGCCGAGGTCCTCCTCCAGCCGCTTCATGCGATCGGAGAAGGCCGCGGGGGACAGGGCGACGGCGCGGGCGGCCGCACGAAAGCTGCCCCGCTCGGCAGCGGCGAGGAAGCAGCGCAGGGACTCGAGGTCGGGCAGGCTCACGCGGTGGCAGTCCCCCTGGCGGCCCGGTGGACCTCGCCGACCCGGGCGCGGGCCTCGTCGCCGAGGGGACCGGCGACCTCGTGGCGCGAGGCCCAGGCGGCGCTCGCCGGAAGACCGGCCGCGTCGAGGCCGGGCACGATGATCTGCTCGATGGTGGCGCGCAGCAGTGCCCTGGCCTCGCTCCCGCTGCACAGGCCCAGGGTCTCGCCACCGACGGGGGGCGAAGCGTCGGGCAGGTGGGCGAGCTCGTGGGCCTCGAGGTGGGCGAAGGCGACGCGGAGGTAGGCGCCGACGCGCTCGAGGGCCTCGGGGTCGTCGGTGGGCACCAGCTCGGGCAGGCGGCGCCAGCCGAAGTTGGCGTGACCGCACTCGTCGGCCCAGATGGTGGTCAGCAGCTCGTGCAGGGGACCGTCTGGGAGCTGCTCGCGCTCGAGCCCGATGAGCGAGACGGCGACGGTCTCGGACAGGCAGCAGATCGAGATCAGGTTGCGCAGGGCCGCCTCGCGGGGGCCGACGTCCTCGTGGGCGGGCACCTCGGCGTCCGGCGGGAGCTCGGAGCGGGCCTGCCCGCCCAGCGCCTCGACCACCGCCCCACAGAGCACGCCGTGGTGGCGCTCCTCATCCGCGAACCCACGACAACGGGCGATCGACGCCTCATCCAGGCCGGCCGCCTCCAGCTGGGTCGCGAGCGCCTCGAAGACCACCGCCGAGCGGTACTCGTTGATCATGCGCGCCCGCCAGGTCCCGATGGCGAGGGTGCGCAGCCCGGGGGCGACCTCGAGCGCGGGGGCGTGCTCGCGGGCCTGGGCGCGCAGGTCGAGGATCGGGTGGCTCATGCGACGGCCCGGGCAGCGGGTGCGGGCATGCGCGGCGGGGCCGGCGGGCCCCACGGGGTGCACGCCATGCTCTGCGGCCAGTCGAGCGCCGAGCAGCACGACCACTGGGCACGCTGGGTCAGGTCGTCCTCGGGCCAGATGCCGGTCTCGTCGATCTCGTCGATGAGGGCCTCGCAGCAGGCGGCGGTCCCCTCGTCCGGGTTGCGGGTGTCCTCGCCGGCCTCCGCGCGCTCGTTGAGGTCCTTGAACAGCTCGGCGCAGGTGGGTTCTTCGTCGATGGGCTCGTCGGGGACGTCCTGGCTGGTCGGGACCGGGTTCTCGGGGATGACGACGCCCACCTGGGGCGCACAGCCGACGAGGACACCCAGGCCAGCGATGCGTGCGGTCGCCCAGAGGGCGCGGCGAAGGTCGGAATCCATGTGGCCTCCTTGTGATCCCAACCTAGGGTGCCGCGAACGACTTGGAAATCAGTATTGTCGATACGAGTTCGTTCGGGAAGGACGAACGATCAGCCCTCGGCGTCGAGGGCGGCGTGGGCCGCTGCGAGGCGGGCGACGGGCACCCGGAACGGCGAGCAGCTCACCGAGTCGATGCCGATCCGGTGGAAGAAGGCGACGCCCACGGGATCACCACCGTGCTCCCCGCACACGCCGACCTTGAGGCCGGGACGCCCCTCCCGTCCGCGCTCGACCGCCAGGCGCACGAGCTCTCCGACGCCGTCGATGTCGAAGGTGACCAGGGGATCGGTCTGCAGGATGCCCTCGCGCTTGTACGTGGGCAGGAAGGTGTTCATGTCGTCGCGGGAGAAGCCGTAGACCAGCTGGGTGAGGTCGTTGGTGCCGACGCTGAAGAAGTCGGCGTGGGCGGCCACGCGCTGGGCCTGGGTGCAGGCGCGGGGGACCTCGATCATGGTGCCGACCATGTAGTCGAGGCGGACGCCGTGCTCGGCGAGGACCTCCTCGGCGACCTCGACCACGAGATCGCGGACCCGGGCCAGCTCGCTGGGGAGCGCGACCAGGGGGACCAGGATCTCGGGCTGCACGTCGATGCCCTGGCGGACGGCCTCGCAGGCGGCCTCGAACAGGGCGCGGGTCTGGGTCCGGTAGACGGTCGGGGTGCTGATCCCGAGGCGCACGCCGCGGTGGCCGAGCATGGGGTTGGTCTCGGTCAGGCGATCGAGGCGGGCCTGCAGGGCGTCGACGCGCACGCCGAGCTCCTCGGCCACGTCGCTGATGTCCTCCTCGCGGGTGGGGAGGAACTCGTGCAGGGGCGGGTCGAGCAGGCGGATGGTGACGGGCAGTCCGTCCATCTCGCGGAAGATGTCGACGAACATCGTGCGCTGCATGGGCAGGATGTCGTTGAGCGCGCGCTGGCGGGCCCAGGGGTCGTCCGCGAGGATCATCTTGCGGATGGCCCGCAGGGCGTCGGGCTGGAAGAACATGTGCTCGGTGCGGCACAGGCCGATGCCGACCGCACCCAGGCTGCGAGCCCGGCGAGCATCCGGCGCATTGTCGGCGTTTGCCCGGACACGCAGGCGAGCGCGCGCGTCGGCCCAGCCCAGCAGGGTGGCGAGCGCGCCCTCGTCGGTGTCGGGCTCGATCATCGGCACCTGGCCCTCGAGGACCTCGCCGGTGGAGCCGTCGATGGTGATCCAGTCCCCCCGGCGGATGACGCTGTCGCCCGCGTAGAAGACCTGCCGGCTGTAGTCGACCTGGATCTCGGTGCAGCCGACCACGGCGGGCTTGCCCATGCTCCGGGCGACGACCGCGGCGTGGCTGGTCTGGCCCCCGCGCGCGGTCAGCACGCCCCGGGCGATGGTCATGCCCTGGATGTCCTCGGGGGACGTGTCGTTGCGGACCAGCACGGTCGGCTCGCCGCGGTCGAGGAAGGCCTGGCAGTCGGCGGCGTGGAAGACGACCCGTCCGCCAGCCGCGCCGGGGCTGGCGTCGAGGCCGGTCGACATTGCGGACATGAGGAGAGCGATGAAGGAGG
>MDTC01135221.1_pt1 | contig 11388 bp, 9 predicted proteins | sample 811181 | NCBI WGS metagenome assembly MDTC01 (sample SAMN05326644, study PRJNA326480) | marine metagenome | isolation source: seawater | place: Pacific Ocean: North | collected 2011 | reverse complement strand
TAACCCTTTTTAACACATCTCCAAAATAAATCATCATCTTCCATACCCCATTCCCAATAATCAGGATTGTATCCATTCACATCAAGAAATTGTTCTTTAGTAAAAAGTATTACACCACCAAAGTATTCTACATCTCTTAAGTTATAATCCCATTGTGATAAATAACAAGCAATATGTCTTGGATAATCTGTTGGATAACTATAATCACACTTATCATCTTCAGGTAACATATCAACATCATGCATAGCAACATAATCACAGCCATCTTCTATCGCGGCAAGAAATGCTGCATTCTTCGTACCACTACGATTAAATAATTTATCATCTACTTGATGACCAACATAAACTCTGAAATCTATATTTCGTTCACCAAGAAACTTTTCTAAATGTGGTACTAATCTATCAAGATGTCCTTTACGAACACCATCACCTGTATCTCTATATGGAACACATATTCCTAATTTATGGCTCATCGTACTGATACCTTTCTATAGTTTTCAAATTCTTCATCCTTAGTAATCTTATATCTAAGTGTATTTAATCCCTCTATATTTATATCAAACAAATCTGTTCTTACTTCATTAAAAAATTTTAATTGATTTATTCTTGTTAATTTATCAATCCACTTCATACCATTCCAAGAATTTCTTTTATGTGATAAAACTTGAAATCTTCCCTCTCTTCTATGTGGAATTGGTATAGAACTTTTTTGTTTACCACTATATTCTATTTGTTGGCATCCGTTTAATTTACCATGTAAATCATTACCACTCAAATCAATAACTTTATTATTAATTATATTTTTAAAATCATAACATACCAATAGTTTTTCTGGTGTTGTTTTTGTTATTGGTAAACTCTCATCTACTATTTCATTTATTTCTTTTTCATCTAATGATTTATTCCACATCGATACATTAGATATCATTCCTCTAAAAAACATTGATTTTGGATTTGCACATCCAACATAAAATGGTACATCAATATAATTGTAAGTACTATCTATAATTTTACTATCAATCAATTTACCATCAATATAAAAACTCAATACATTATCTTTTTTTGTTAAAAACAATTGTACCCAATGCTCACCTGTTATTTCAGAATTTATAGAAACTGATTCTTTGTTCTTTGTCCATACTTCAGATTTGTATCTATTAAAACTTGTAAACGATAATCCACTATTGTAACCTGGTTGTGATACAAAAAAGTATTCATCGTAATCATTTTTATTATTTTTATCAAGAATAATATTTTCTGGCTTACCACTAACATAAATAGTAAAATCATTTTTCCAAAAATTATATAAATGTGGTGAATCAATTTCTACATAATCAGAATCACCATTAAATTTTAAACAATAATGTAACTTACTATCGTTACCATATATTTTTGTATCTACTGGTAATTCTTTTTGAACACACCTATATAACAAATCATCATCTTCAAATCCCCAACCAAAATATTCATTGGAATAGCCATTGATAGTTTTAAAATCATCTTTATTAAATAATGTAACTCCACCAAAGTAAGATGGAAATTGTAACTCGTAATCTTCATTACTTAATTGTGTTGCCATATGAATTGGTTTATCCACATAACTATAATCTGCATCTACAGGTAACATATCCACATCGTGGAATACAAAATAATCACACTCATCCTCTAACAACTCAAATCCTATATTTAACAACTTACCTCTGTTAAATGGTTTATCATCATTTTGTTCCACCACTATTATTTTAAAATCAATACCTTTATCTATTAGGTACTTTTGAATATATGGAACAAATCTCTTTAAGTGTGATTCCCTATCTCTGTAAGGAACTATAACACCAAGTTTATTCTTCTGACTCATCTACACTTCGTTCTCTATCTAATGTAGGCCTATTAGAACTACCAATAGTTCTCTGTTGTGCAATCTTGAAGAACTCATTCAAGTACCATTCCAATCTCTCACTCCACATAGGAAAATCAACATCAAGTATTGAATCCTCTATAGTTTGAAATGATTGTGCAATACTTTCAAGTGCCTTAGTGGCTCTTTCCTCGTAATTGTTTTTTTCACTCATTTTCTAACTCCTCATGTTTTTTAATTCTATTCCAATAATAATCTAACACACTTTTATAAACTACACCCTCTGGCCCATCCCACCAAATTTTATCAAGTACCTTATCAATACTCCCCAACCTATCTACAATATTTGGTACATGAGATTCACCTTTGTTCTGAGAATATAATTCTTCAAGTATCATAATAAATACAGGCCATAATTGCTCTTTTGGTAATGAATCTATTGCCTGTTTTAATTTTTTATCAAATGCTTCTAATTGTTCTACATTATCTTTTAGTAATTCAAATATCATGTTACTACCTTTATCCATTCGTGTCTATCTTGAAATGTTTGTCTATCAAGTATTTTATAACTTAAATTATTTAATCCAATAGTTTTATAATCTACCTCATCAGTTCTTATATCTTCAAAAAATATTTCTAAGTTTGCTTCAATATCAGGGTCAAACGAATCATACTTTTCTAAAATCTGATTATCACCTTTATGTTTTAAACATTTGTATCTACCATTTTTCCTAACTGGTATCGGATATTCATTCCCAAGTTTTATAGTTTCTGTTTTGTATGGTAAAATATTATTAGTAGAAACCATTAAGTTACAATGGTTACCTGTTACATCAAAATAAGTGTTTCTATATCCTTTGGAAAAATCTATACTCACTAATGGTTTTATATCTACCCCACCAAAATATTCTTGTTCTATTTCTTCATTTGTTAACACCTTATCATAAATCTTAACATCAGCAATATCCCCAATAAAAGGATTCTTATCTGAGTATGAATTACCAACGAACCAAGAACGAGTTTCATAATCAAACAACTCTTCTTGTAATTCTTGTCTGTTAAATTTATCAATAACTTGTACACCATTAACATACATTTTTAGTTTTTTAGTTTTAGTATCTAATGTCATGGTTACAAAATACCATTCATTACCCTTAACACTTCTATCTACAATGTAATTTAATTTATTCTTATCCCAAACTTGTGATTGAAATTTACTTTCCATCATTTTAGTAGATGTGTTATAAAATATACCTGTATGATGTCCTGGTCTTGATATGATACCCTGCATTCGTTCACCTTTATCATGTGGTCTAACCCACACACTAAGTGTATATGAATTATTAGTTAAGTTTAATAATGTTGGACTACCATTTTTTATAACTAATGGTGAACTACCATCTAATGTTATATATTTTATTTCTTTTGATATTAATGAATTGGATACTTTTACTTCACTCAAACTATATCTTAATTGTTTTGTTACTCCTGAAATATCATATTGAACTTCGTGTTGTAATCCAGCCTTTTCTATTCTATACATCATATCTAAATCTTCTACACCATAACCCCAATACTCATTTGAATATCCATTAACTTCAATAAAATCTTCTTTTGTAAATAAAACCACTCCACCAAAAAATTGTTCATAAGGTAATTTATAATCATACGATTCAAGTTCAGATGCTAAGTGGATTGGTATATCATCATAACTATAATCACAATCATCATTGATTGGTAACATATCCACATCATGAAAACAAAAGTAATCAAAATCATCTTTTACTAAATCAAACCCAATGTTCAATAACTTACCACGATTGAAAGGTCTATCATCTTCTTGTTCAACTACAAATATAGTGTAATCTATATTCTTATCAGATAGGAACTCATCCATGTGTGGCACAAAGATATCTAAATCTTTTCTTCTATCTCTATATGGTATTATTATTGCTAAAGTATAATCTTCCACTAAAACCTCAAACTAACATCCCTAATGTAATCCCAAGATTCATGATTAGGAAATTCATTCATATTTTGAAATTTAAAATTTTTATCATTAATATCTATCAAGCCACCATGATAATTAAGATAATCAATAAGTAAACCATACTCCCAACCATAAGTATATTTCTCATCAATACCCACTATTTGTTCCAACCTTTTCTTTAATGATTCATCCCATTTGTAGTGATGTACTTGTGTAAATTCCCATAGGTAATCACATCTTTGCGGATGGTCAATGCCTGATGCTATTTCAGAGTTATCTCTTGTTCTAACTTCCTTACCATCTATAATAGCATAATGTTGTCCACTCGATACTTGAACATCTCCCTTTGCAATTACCACTTTATTAGGACATGCCTTTGAAACTAAAAACCTAAACATACCACCAAGTGGAAATTGTTTTGATATATCAATGCCTTGTTCAACTTTCTTTAAAGAACCATCAATAGAAATTCTATCAAGAAAAGCACCAGTAACAAACTTCCAATTATTATCTTCACAATTATCTATAATATCGTTCAATGGATTTTGGTATTGATGAAATTCATCATCATCAGATATAATCCACCAATCATTTGGTTTTAATGATTTTATTTCATTATAGATATCGGTAACCTTTGTCCAATGATAAAGTGGGAAATTATATTCTTTATATATCCCACACCCAATATCATTTGTTATTTGCACTAACCGTTCGTAATCTTCATCTGATAAACTATTTCTATGTACTCCTATAAAAATATCATTCACTTTATCTTTATAATGATTTAACATATGTTCTATTGTATTTACATGATGTCCACTTATTGTAACTAAATTCATTTCTTCCTCACAATCGTAAGTCCTGTCGAACTTGGTTTATCTTTTATAATACCATGATTAAAGAAATTAAAAACTTCAAATTTTCTTTTATCTATTGTTTTAATAAATTCACTCGGGCCTGATAAATCATCTCCCTTGTGATTCTCTACTTCAGAAAAATTATCAACATAATTTTTATCTGTATCGTGGATTGTAATGATACCACCCTTGTTCATAATCTTTGAGTATAAATCAAAGTCTTTTTTTACACCCTCAAAAGTATGGTCAGCATCAATATGTAGATAATCTATTTTCATTTCCCTTTTAACAAAAAAATTATAATAAGCATCTTCCGTAGTTTCTTTTATAACTTGTGGCCAAAAATTAATATTAAGAAAACTATCTTTATCTTCCCAATCTACTTCACCATTTATTCCATTCATCGCATCAACAATATATGTTGAACCAATATCACCATAATCATATTTATCATCACCTGTAAATGTACCATCTTTATGTAAATCTTGTCTTGCTTGTGATATTATTCTTGGAATAAAACCACCACCACTTCCTAAACATACACAAGTTTTTGATTTGTAAAATTGTACAATAGAATAAATTAATAACCCATCACCCATATGTAAGTCTGTGGCACCATGTGTCCAACGATATGGTACTTTTCCAGTTTCACCATTATTAGTGATGAAATATTTTATTGCATCGTAATTTAAAATGTTTCGATTCATAAATAACCTTATATATAAATATAACCTTTAACAACGATAATGTAATTTTTTTTAGAATGGATTCGAATTACTTCCTTTATTATGTACTAAAAAGGTTTTACCAAAATAAACATCTAATGGTTCAACATCAACCTGTACAACTTCAAATCCATTATCATTATCTATATTATTTTCTAATGAAGTTATTTCAACTTCATTTCCATTCTTATCCATCAAAGAATCTCCAACTTTCATATTAGGAACTAATTGCCACATCCACTTTTCAGAAAGTTCACCAACAGCTGTTTTTGGTTTATATAACATTTCATGTTCACCTGTGATTAATTCACTACCACTATTAATATTCCAATAGTTAAATGAAAAATCAAAGTTAATATCTTGAACACTTGCGGAATGTTGTGTGAAATTATCTGAATCATCAAACCTACACTTTCTCCAATCCTTTTCATCCTCATCTATTTGTCCTGGCATATTCATTGATAATACCCAATCACCAATTTCTAAATCCTCTACAAGTTTTGTAGTACCATCTGCCATTTCAATTGGTGTACCAACTAATAAACAACTTGGTGAACCACCATAAGCATCTACTACCGTAATTGATTTATTTCTATATGTGTTATAATTTGTAGCATGGTCGTTGTATCCATCCGTTTGTCCATCATCATTATATCTACCACGAAGTGTTAAAGTAACATTATTTGTACCTGCTGGAAAGAAATCAGTAGCATCACCAGTACCCGTATTGGCATTTGATATCGCACCTGCTGTTACAGTAGCCTGATAACCACCAGCTGGTGAAGCTATACCATCACTACTTAGCCAATCAAAGTTTTCAGTTCTTGAACCAATCTTACTTAAAAACAAACCACCTGCATTGGTAAATCCCAATTCATAAGTTTCAGAAGTACTTTCCCAAAGATATGTAAAACCAGTATTATTATCTACACTATCAATAGAGAAATCCGACATCTTTGTTTCACTTGAACCATTATTTTGAGCACCCAAAGAAGTATTGGCGGTAGTATATGAATCAGTTCCATCTACGGCCCTCTTTAATTTTCCTAATGATAAATCTTGATTTGCTGTTGTACTCATACCTATAAATATTACTCGTTATAAAGTTTTAACATTTTCTCAACCCATTCTTCTTTATTATCAAACTTTTCGGTTAAATATTCTCTAAGTGGATTTAATATATTTCTTCTTCCATCTAATGATACTTCACATAGTTTTTTATATTGTTCTTTAAACTCTGTAGGATTTGAAGCTCTAAACTTGTAATCATATTCTGGTAACCAATCATGTGCTAATATTGGAACTTTACCCCAATCAACTGCTTGAAATATTGAATATCCAAATGGTTCGTAAATATGAGCCGAATGTGATATACCCCAATCCCTTTGGTAAAATCTATCAAGATGTTCCCATCTGAAAACAAACTTTCTCCATAGTTTTGTATTAAGATTTAAATTTCTTTCCCACCATTGAATATCTTTTTTATCCGTATAAACATCAGCCTTCAACCCATCTAAAAAATGTGGACACTTTCTTGATTCCATTCTCGCAGCAAAACCAATTCTGTTATTATCAGTAACATCTTTATTGTGTTTAAATTCATAATAGTTTGGTATGTGTAATAAATGATTAGGATTCTTTTTTAAATTAGGTTTAGATACACCAATCCAAAATGGATGTTTGGCTGATTCTACGATTTCATTTTCCCATTGTTTCTCCATATGAAAATGAAATGATTTTTCTAAACCCAAAATAACTGGAGCCATTATTGCTTTATGTACATCACAATGTACGGCATTAGTATGAATTTTATCTAAGTTTTCAGAAATATAACGATGTGGTGAATAATACCCATGTAGAATATGAATTCTTCTAGCACCTTTCATTATCTTTTCAAATTCATCCATATCATCACCTTGCCAAAAGTATTCAAGTTCTGGTGCTGGTGTATATGATTTAGGTGTTGTCCAAGTATGATTCACATCTTGATTAGTAGCCTCTTTAAAATTTTTCTTCATTTGTTGATGAACACTACGACCTTCACCTGTATATTGATTTTTCTTTACTTTATCTTCAAACTTTTCATGTTGTTCTAAACTCCATTCAACATTAGGACGATTTCTATGAATCATCAACTTTGGTGTTACATCTAACTTCGGTGCTATTTCTTTTATCCAATTATTAACCCAAACATCGGCACCACCACCAACTAAAGTACCACCTCCTGTGGTATAATAAACATCATATTCTTTAATCTTTTGCATTGTGTACTAAAACTCCATTTACAAATATTGTATCAACATCTTCAACATTCACATACATTGCCTCTAATTCTTCATTAATAAGTATTGAAGAACTAACTTGAACAACTTTTTTATTATCACTTAAAAACCAATCACCAACTGATATCTCATCAGCAGTTTTCCATGACCACCTATTATCTGAACCACTTATCCAAAATGAATGCAAATCACTAACTTTGATACTATTATTTATGTGATAATAAGAATCCAAATAAGTATAAGTCATATCTTTTACAAAAGAACTTGTGTAAAATCCTGTAGATAAACTATGTGTTGTATATGTCCTATAATCAGTAGAATCAGATTCATCTATCATATCATGGTAACCAAAAGAAACAACTTCATCTCCAACTTCTAAATCATCCATTTGTATAGATGTACCATCACTTTTACTCACCATAGTGTTTAGAGCAAAACAACCACCACCTGGCCCTCCTGGTGTATAAGTATCTACGATTGTTATTGCTGTTCCCACAGAAGTATTGTAATTTGAAGCAGATACATTAAAACCATCCGCGTATACATAAGATACCAATACGGTATCATCATCTCCATCTGCATCTTGAATAGTAGTAAATGAGGCTGAACAATTAGCAATTGCATTATTAAAAAACATATCACCAATTTCTCCAGTATATGGTGAATTAAAATTTAAACTCCATGTCCAATTATCCGCATCACCACCTAAACTACTTGTCCATTGTGTACCACAATTTTGAACTCTTGCAAAAAAGATACTTGAAACTGCCTCGTTTACAGTCGTTCCACCTGTTGGTGTTTCTGTAACTCTTCCTGTTGGGTCTACTACTGGCCCTTGAAATTTATCTACACCGAAATCACCTAAAGAAAATTCTGTAGGGTCATCATCATTTACACCTAATGTTCCTTGATATCGTTTTGCAATTTGCCTCATATCCACACCATGTGTACCAGCATTAGTTTTTACTTCTTCAGCTGAACCTGAAGTACTCCCAACACCTGCGTGTGACTTAAGGGCATATGCTAAAGCATTAATTGTTAGAATTGAACCAGTAGGTGCGTATGCCATTACTTATCCTTTGTTAATTTTTTTACCAGTTCTTTTAATTCATTTATTTCTTCTTGTTGTTCTTGAACTGCTTTAACCAATACAGGTACAATCTTTTCATATTGTACACCAAGATATTCTTCCTTTTCTTTAGTTTCCACTTTACCAATAACCTCAGGTAATACTTCTTCAAGTTCTTGTGCGATAAATCCTAAATCTCGTGTACTACCTTCTTGTGCTTTTCTTAATCCCCAACCAAATTCTACACCTTTTTCATTCCAATCAAACTCAACAGGATTTAGTTTTTGAATTAAATCTACTCCTTTTCTAATTGGTATTATATTTTCTTTTAACCTTTCATCAGAACTAACATAAGCTATTATATTACCAGTAGCTGCAATGTCACCAGTAGTGTGTAGTGTATATGTGGTTTGTGAGTTAATATCATTAGTACCAACATTTAAATGTCCACCAACTGCCATCCTACCACCAAAGTTAACTCTGTTTACCTGAACTGCTAAATCTCCAATGATTTCGTTTTCAGCTCCGAACTTAGCATGTGAATATTCAGAAGCATATGATTGGAATCCTTTACCAGTAACAGTAACTTTAGTTAAATATTTTTCTTCATTAATAGCTTGTGTTCCAGCAGTATTTCCACCCCATTGAATCACTTCATCAGAACCACCAGCTAATGTTGTTCTTTCATAATGTGTTAATACAATTTTAGCAAAATAGAATTGTTTAGTAACAATAGCTCTTATATCGTTCAATGTAGATGGAATAGGTGTGGCAGCTGCTGAGAATGAAGTAAATGTACCTAAAGGCTTTACTCTTGTTACCAATTCAGCATTACTAATTGAAGTAGCATCAGAACCATCACATTGATAAATTTCAAAATCTATACCTACTCTTACCGTACCACTAGCACTTATTGTATCAACTGCAACATTTACATTTTCAATCTCAATAAATGTGGCACCTACTTGTGAATTACCTATTGCAAATATTTTACCCGCACTAGCACCACTTGAATTCCATCCTAAAGCATCTAAGTATACTGCATCTCCAACAGTTGGTTCTTGACCAGCCCCTTGATTACCCATATTACCTTTAGCAGTACCTATAGTTTGTGTAGCATCTTTTTTATCTTCATTATCTGTATAATCATTTCTTGGATTAAAGTAAGAACCTGTTGATGACATTTTTAATGTTACAGGTATACCAACAGCAAATCCTGAACCCAAAGCAGGTTGTTGGAATATAATAGCTGGATTATTATCAAATTGATTGGTTACAATTTTAATATTATTATTTGCAGTAGTACCAAATGCAATTATATCACCAGAATCATTTATTCTTACATTACCCACTCCACTTTCACCAACACTAATACCATCAGTACCAACATAAACTCCTGTACTGGTTGAAGTGACTGTACTTCTACCATTATAAATTTGGTTAGTACTAATAGTAAATCCACTCGCGGAAGTTCCAATAAATCCACCCTCAGCAGTTATATTCTTTGCTACAACCGCTCCAGCATTAGTAGCTGTGAATTCATTATCATCACCAATTGCAATACCCTCTGTTCCAATATAAACACCATCAACATTATTATCCGCAAATGTAGTTTTTCCAGCTATTTGAATATTTGGACCTGCTGGATTTAAAACAATGTTTGTAGCAGATAAGTCATCACCAATAGACCATCCACCAATTGTTCCACTACTTGAAGTTAAAACACCAGCAGCTGTAACTTTAAAAGGTGTGTTTGTACCTAAAGAAATTCCATCACTACCAATGTGAACACCATCATTACTATTATCTATACTTGTTTTTGCACCTATTCTAATTTTTGAATTACCAGGGTCAAGTGCAATAAATGTTGTACCAGTACCAGCAGATAATGTAGTACCTACAGTCCAACCTGATATAGTGGAATCACTACTTCCATTTAATGATACATTACTACCAATAGTAATAGAACCAGCATTACTATCACCATCACCATCAATACTAATTCCTGTACCAATCTTTATGTGTTGGTCTGTTCCACTTATTACTATTTTACCTGCTGCGGCTGCCGCGGAAGCATCAGTTATTTGTAAGGTGGATGTTGATAAATTAAATGTGGTAGAAGTGATATCAACATCATCTGATTTTATTACTAAATTTCCACCAGTACTTTGTATATAATTTTCATTTGCAGTAGTGTTAGATTTGATTATAAAATCACCATCACCTTTGAAATACACACCTTTTTGAGTTTGGTTTGCTGAAGTACCTGTTAATCCACCTGCTTCTATATGTCCTACATTTGAATTTGAATCACCATCAAGAGTTATATTTCCATTTGCCAATGATATTGATTTATCAGCACTACTGATAACTAAATCAGTAGTATTTGCTGCTAAATTAAATGTTTCTGCTTTAATATCTAATCCAGAACCATTGTAGTATAAATAATTATTACCACTTGTTGCAGTACCAACTCTAAATTTAGCAGAGGCCGTTGAGTGGTCATCAATCATAAAGAATCCAGCCCCAGCAGTTTCACTTGTGGCATCTGCTGACCTGATAAATCCATCATTTGAACCATCTCCAATAACCAATCCATTTGTTATT
>MDTC01061990.1_pt1 | contig 11388 bp, 7 predicted proteins | sample 811181 | NCBI WGS metagenome assembly MDTC01 (sample SAMN05326644, study PRJNA326480) | marine metagenome | isolation source: seawater | place: Pacific Ocean: North | collected 2011 | reverse complement strand
TTGGCTTTGGTGTACACGCTCTTGCTATGGGAGCTGTTGCGGGTGTAGCTAAGGGTGCGGAGTTTGGGGTAAATCTAGCACAAGATGGTGTACAAGGGATAGGAAATTTTATAGATCAGAAGACTGCTGTAGTATCACAAGTTGGAGATGTAAGTGATTTTGAAGCACATTATGATCCAACTTCTCAAACAATTATTAATCCGAAGGATGAGGGTAGAGTACTATCAGATAAAATAGCTCAGCCCGTAAAACTAGGGTGGTCTAAAAGTTTAGAAACAACGAATAAAATGGTTAAAGATGGTTATCCACCACAATTATTTTATTATGCTAAAACTGGAGATGAGAGTATGCCAAATAGATTAATTAATGGTGTTGAAATTTATTTACAAAGATTAACTAATATACAAGATAATAATAGATTTGTAACACTAAGTGTTCCATTCTCTGGTGATGTTAAACCGGGTGATAGACAAGCGGAAACAAGTGAAGGATTATATGATATTAGAAAAGGATGGCAAATTCCAAATATAAATAAAACCGGAAATATTAATCAAAATACACCAGCACTTGAAAGAGCTGTTATGGGTGTCAAAAATAGAATAAAAGACAAATTAATCCCACATTATGAATTGAATATGATTAGAAATTTATTCAAGAATATAGATGAAAAAGGAGTACCAATTGATAAACAATTAGATCAATATATGTTAACAATTGAGAGATATGCTAATATTAGAATTAATGATTGTATGAAGATAGATGAAAATTTAAGTATTAATGATACTTCTATGGCTATTCAAACCGATCTAATAATGAAATCAACTACAGTAGATGAAGAATTATGTACAATAAAAACAAAATATGAAGGGAAACAACAATATGGTAATTCAGATGGAATAGTGGTAGTCCATGAAGATAAAAAGATATTATTACAAATAGTAAAAGCATTAACACTTATAATTTTAAGTGGTAGATTTAAAACATATAATCCTGAATTTGACCGCTGGGAAGAAAAAGAATCAATTCCAGAATGTGATAAAGCTTTACAAATGATAGAAGAGCATAAAAAGAAGATTGATATGGATGGAACTTATGATAGATTACATTTCCATAAATATCAATCAATAATGAAAACATTAAATGGTCATATAGGCTATACAATAAGTACAAAGAATTACAATGTTGAGTGGTTTAGTAATCAAAGAGATAATATAAAACTTTTAGAATATTTAACTACTGATGCTGAAAAATTTAGAGTAAAAGATCAATTAGATCGTGTAAATAGATACTCCGAAAATATTAATTCAATACACGATAAACATAAAGATAAAATAGTTATAATAAGAGTTTTACATACAATGTTAGAAAAAATATTTAAATTAGTATGTATTAGATCGGATCCAACGAATACCAGCCAAGGACGGGACTCAAAACAAATAGGAAATGAGAATCAACAATATAATAGTAAAATGTCATTAGATGGTGGTGTTGGTTTTAATCTTAATGATAGAATGGATGATATTATGATAAAATTAGATAAAGAATTCCCAGGAACAAATCATTTAGCAACTTTTAAAAGTTTTTATAATTTACTTTCTCCAATAATATCTAAACAAGATGGAAATTATCCAATATCATTTAATAATTATTTGTTAGATAATGAACACATTGATGATTATAGAGTTGATACATTTGATAATCAAAATAAGAAAGCACAAGATATATTAATATTATTATTTCCATTTGAACTTAAACAAGAAGGGCAAGTAGAACCGAAACAAAGAGAAGAATTAGTATTAAAAGATTTTATAATATCAAATGATTTTATTAGTAAAATAATTAAGATGAATATTGGTTTAATTTGGCCAGGAGTTAATACTACAAATTTAAATGGTAAAGATATGGATCAAATATTAGCAGATAAAGTATTATTAAAAGATTATATTGATCAATTAAAATTAGATTTACCACCAAATACTACTGGTAATCCTAATGATATAGGAAATATACGTAAGATTGTAAATGGTATTTTTAGAGTAGATAGTGGTTTACTTAATAAAAATATAGTATTATGTCTATTGATGATAGCAAATCCTCAATTATATGGAACAGAACAAGAAATATATCTTGATAATATGTTACAATTTAGAATAATATTAAAAATATTTATCAGTATGTTGTCTGTAACGAATGATTCACAAGTATTTAATATTGAAGATCCAGCTGAATATACTCCTGATTCAGATGTAAAGAGAAGAAAAATGTCAGATCTTCATGAAGAATATAAAGAAAAAACTATGATTGATGAAAATACAAATATTATTGATTTTGGTGCTGAAGGAAGATTAACTCTAGATAATAATAGTATTAATTATAAGAAACATAAAATTTACAATATTTCACCCATAACTAAAGATGAAAGTGGTAATTATAAAGTAAGTGATGTAAGAGGATTAAGAGAAAGATATATAGATTGGTTTGTTTATGGCGAATCAATCGATGATTATGAATCACTATTAGAATTAAATGAGATTCTTGCGTTTAATGCTATACAATTTGTAAATATGGGTACAATTGTTACTGAATTAGAGAGATTAAAGGTTAATAATAAAAAAATGACAGAATTAATACAGAATAATCCCGAATTAAGTGGCGTATCAAGTACTATAAACTTGATGAGTATGCTAGGTTATCAATATAATCAAATGATAAAGACGCAAACAGCAGGTTCATCTCCAGAAAACTTTAACAATTATTTATTAGGGATTAAAAATAAACCTCCAGAGTTTTTTGAAACTAAATTAGGAAAAGTATTGGGAACAGATAAAGCTGTTGTTAAAGAACAAAATGATGTAAGGAATACTAGTAAAGATAAAAAAGTTGAAGAACAAGCAATTCAAAAAGCACAGACAGGTGGTTCACAGAGAAGAAATAAAACTCACAAAAATTTACAAAGAAATAATTTGAGACAAAGAACATTAAAAAGATCTGTAAAGAGACCATTACAACAAAGGTCTTTACAAAGACATATAAGAAGAAATAATAGAAGAACAATTAGAAGATAAATTATATTTTAACTAATTTAGAACCAAGTTTGGGATTTTCTTTTATTAATTTACATTTTTTTTCATTTACATAATCAAATGTACAATTATGTGAATGAGGATTCAGATGGGCTTGACAAAAGCATTTACCACATTTACATGTAAATGATATCATTCCTAACTTTTTTTTACAAAATTGACATTTATTTTTCTTTTTTGCGATAGTAGGTTTTTTTTCTTCAGTTTTATTTTGTTCATTTTTGTTCATATTGATATATAGATTATTATTGTGATATATCTATATAATCAAATTTATGTTAGAATTATTAAGTGAAGATATATTATTAATTATTTTAAAAGAAATAATTAGTGTTAAAGACAAATATCATTTTGTGATGATTAGTAAAGAAAAATATTATTTATTAAAAAAAGAATTAATTAAATATAAATTAATTTACTATTTAAATAATGATTATCTTAAATTTTATGATTTATTACAAAATAAAGATTATTCAAATGATGAATATTTTATGAACAGAATAATTTTAAAAGCTTTTATGAGAATACCTATTTTAGAAGTATCAAAAGTATGTTCAATGTATGATTTAAGATTTATATTTGAATTAATGTATAAAGGATATGGTTTAAATTCAAAAGAAATTAAATTAATTTCTATACCTCATTTTTATGTTCATTTTTATAGTGTTATTTTGAATTGTTTATCAAGTAATAGAAAAGAAACTTTAAAAAATATTAGTAAATCAAAGTTTTTATTTTCATTACAAAAAAATCCTAAATTTAGTGAATCTATTCGTTCAAAAAAAGATTTTATATGGGATTCAATAGTTGATTTTTAAATAAATATAATCATAACTCCAAGTATAATAATAATCTGAAGTATCATAGTAATAAATTTTGTAATTTTAGTTACTGGTGCTATATCTCCATAATTAGCAGAAGATAGTGTTGTAATAGTAAAGTATAAACGGTTGAAAATACGATCAGTTAATTTTGTGTCATTTTTTTCATCAAGACCATAAAAATGATTATGGTCAAATAATGAAAAAATAATAACAAATATTGTTATTATTAATAATACTAATTTAGCACATTTTTGTATACGATTTATATTAAGATTAAATGTCATTTATATAATATACAATATTAAAATCTAGAATATAATATAAATGAGAATTGGAATCATTTGTGGTAAGGATGATGAAGAACATTTAGATAAAAATTTTAATAAAAAAATTCCATCAAAATATAAGATAAATGGTAAAGTTCATACAGATATAGCATTGGCTTTTATTATGAAACAATCATTTCCAGAACATACTATAGATATTATATTACCACAAGAAATAAGTTCAGCTAGATTACAAAGGAATTCTATCAATATACCAATTGGTTATGATGTAATTAATGCTATAAATGATGATCCATTTATTAAAAAATTTTCAGGTAAAGTTGGGATTGATCGTCTAGATAAGATTTATGGTTCAAAAAAAAATAAAATATTTCCATCTTATGAATTTATGGAATTTTTATGGGATAAAAAAAAATATTTAGAAAGATTACATAAACATAAAATACCAGTTACTCCTAGTATTTTTGTAAAAGATAATGTGAAACATACAAAATTAATTGATCAAATTAAAAGATACAAATGGAAAAAATTTATTATTAAACCAATCGGTGGTACAATAGCATATGGATTAGGAATTTTTGAATTAAAAGATTGTTTAAGTAATCCAAATTTATTAAAAGAATATTTTGAAGAAAATAATAAATATTATGAAAGATATATTGTTCAAGAAAAAATTGAAGGTTTTGGTGTATATGGTGAAATAAAAAGTTTTTGGATTAATGGTAAATTTTCATATGCTGTAAATACACCTGGAGCAAAATCACCAGATGATAGTTATGTTGTTAAAGAAATTATTGATCCAAAAATAAAAGAACACATAATAAAGGTAGGATCAAAAGTAATAGAAGCACTTCCTAAAATTAATTTTAATAGAAAAAGAGTTATACCTGCTATGGTTAGAATTGATTTTACTTGTTGTTTGAAAAATAAAAAATATTCACCAAATAACTTTTTTGTAAATGAGATTGAATCTGATATTGCTGGAACTTATATAAATTTTCCAAATGTAAAATATCCAATGTTACATGTTTTAGCTGATGCTTATATTAAGAAGATTCAAGAAGTTGGATTAAAATAATTATTGAGTGATCATTCGTGGAGCAATGCTCATACACATTAATTCTTGAAATAATAATTTGCATGCGTAAGGAATATAAATTTTTGTAAAATTAGAGAAATTATTACATTTTTTACATTCATAAATATTATCTTCTTTATTTCCAGGAATAATTAGATTACATTTGTTACAGATATAAACATTATATTTATCTGATACATCAATAATTCTTTCTTTCAAGAAGTAAGCAGAACCATGAGAAATCATACAATCTCTTTCCATTTCACCAAATCTTAGACCTCCATGGTTTGCTCTACCTTCAGATGGCTGCCTTGTCATTGCAACAATTGGACCACTACTTCTACTATGTACTTTATCACCCGACATATGTTTTAATTTTTGGTAATATGTTGGACCCATAAAGATACTTGTTTTCATTTGTTCTCCATTAATTCCACCATATAATATTTCATTACCTGTACCATCAAATCCTTGTGATTCAAGTATATTAATAACATCTTCAATATTAGTATTATTAAACCCAGTCCCATCTCCCTCATAACCTAGAAGACTACATGATTTACCTAATATACACTCAATTAATTGTGCGATAGTCATTCTACTAGGAACAGCATGTGGATTAATAATAATATCTGGAACAATACCATCTTTTGTAAATGGCATATCTTCATGTAAATAAGTCATACCAACAGTACCTTTTTGTCCATGCCTAGATGAAAACTTATCTCCAATTTCGGGTTTTCTAGAATTTCTAATTTTTACTTTGCAAAATCGATAACCTTCACTATTAATATTAATATAATTAGAATCTATGTACCCTTCTTCATTATTTTTAATTTGTGTACTACTATCTCTAAATTTATATTCTTTATTATTTTTAATTGGCATAACCTTACCAATAATAATATCATTTGGATCTATTTTTGTATCTTTTTTTACAAATCCATTACTTTCTAATTTAGAATAATTACATGGCTTTGGATATAATAATTCATTTTGATTTGGTGAACAAAATATATCTTCATCTCCAGTTAATTGATTTTTTTCTTCTTCGTCTTTATAGGTTCTATAAAATGTTGAACCAAATAAACCTCTATCAATAGCACCTTGATTAATAATAACCGAGTCTTCTTGATTATAGCCAGTGTATGTTGCTATCGCAATAATAGCATTAATTCCACTTGGCATACTATTAAAGTTAAAATATTTCATCATCCTAGTATTAATCAATGGTTTTTGAGGATAATATAAAACATGTAAGAAAGTATCATATCTTTTATTTAAATTTGTCGCATGAATACCAATTGCTTGTTTACCCATAGCTGATTGATATGTATTTCTAGGAGATTGATTGTGATTGAGGAATGGAATACAAGAAGCAAGGGCTCCTAAAATTAAACATGGATTAATTTCACAATGTGTATAATTACTTTTAGTAGTTAACTTTTTATAGTCCATTAATATCATAGAATTATCTGTTTCACATGCGTCGATATATTCTAATATCCCACCGCCATGTGGAAGAAATAATTCATTCCATTTAAGATTTTTAATATCATCATAAGATATATTATCTATGTTTTCTGATACTTTGATTAGTGGACGAATACATCTACCCTCATCTGTAAATATATAAATAGTATATTCTGTAATTGACCAATAAATAGAGTTATGAGGATGTATTATGCAATTGCTTCGATTATGTTTAAATACTTCAATTAATTCTTTTGGTTTATCTGTATAACCAACCCATTTTCCATTTATAAGTAATTTAATATAATCTAATTTATTATAACTATATATATCAAGTGATTGAAATGGAATAATGAAATTATTAATTAAATTATAAATAATATCTGTTTTATTTATTGTTGTTATTTCACACATCATTGATAAATTTTTAACAACCCCAACAGATTGACCCTCTGGTGTTTCTGTAGGACATATATATCCCCATTGTGTACTATGTAATTTTCTAGGAGGAATTAATTTTCCAGTACTATCAACTGGTGTAGATACTCTTCTAAGATGTGATAATGTACTCATAAATGTTAAACGATTTAATACTTGTGATACTCCTTGTTTATTAATATTATTTTTCATACCCCAATTACCGGTAGCTAATGCTCCCTTTAATATATTTTCAATGTAACCAGATTTTAAAATTTTATTAATATTAATATCATTTACTATATCATTATAATTATCATTAATTGTCCATATACCCGAATTTACTTCTTTTGTTAAGAAATTTTTAACATCTTTAATAACTTTGCTCATACCTTGAATTGTTAAATTTCCTAATAATACACCACTAGTTTCAATTCTCTTATTAAAATAAGAGTCTCTGTCACTTTGTTTATCCACACCAAGTTGAAACTTAAATAATTTATTAATCATTAGTCCTAAAAAGTATAACTTTTCTAAATTCCCGTCTAAATGTGGTAGTATTTCTTTTTGTATAATATTTTTACAATAATTTATTTTCATCTCAGAACTAAATGAACTATTTGATTGAATATATTTAGAAATATATTTTAGAGCATCATATTCTGAAGTGATATTAGATACACTTTTAATAGATGTAGCTAAAATATTTATCATTACTTTATCAATTTCACTATCACTATTATCTATTACAAAATATATCATTTCTTTCTCAGATAAACAACCTAATGCTTTGAATACTACAAATACTGGAATATCAATTTTAACATGAGGTATAGTTATATAAAGTTTATTTTCTAGAATATTTTCTTTATTTGTAAACTTAATAGATAATGATTTATTAATTCCATATGTTTTTTCATTTGAAGATCTTACTTCCGCAGTACTACCATACTTTGAAGTATTCTTGCTTATATTATAAATCTGAATTAAATTTGGAGCTATTTTTTCTTGAGCTATCAAAACTTTTTCATTCCCATTAATAATAGCATAACCACCTGGATCTAATTGACATTCAGAATATATATCCTTTTTATAGGTACAATATTTAGATTTTACAATAATTGGTATCTTTGTAATATTCACATTTTTTATCTCTTTATTTGGAAGTTTAATTTCATGTCCATCATATATTGTAATCGAAACAGTAATTGTAGCAGTAATTACTAATGAATAAGTAAAATTTCTTAAGCGTGCAATATTGGGTGTCATTATCTTAGAACATCCATTATTTTCTGTATAATAAGGTGGGTTTATAGATAAATCTTTAACATCTAAACTTAATTTTCTAATTTTAGATTCTTCATTAAATTCTAAGTTTATTGGGAAAAATTGAGAAATAATTTGTGGAAATATTACATCTATAAAATTATCATATGATGAAATCTGATGGGCTGTTAAAATATTTTCTTGTTCAAAATACTTATCAATAATATTTTGTACACATTTATCATCAATCATATTTGATTAATTATTAATTCGTAATTAAACTTTATATTAATATCATTATTACAAAATCAAATTTTAATTAAGTAATTAAATTTTCAAGAGTAGAAAGAATTTCATCGTCATAATTTATTGTATCAAATAAATTATTTATATCTTGTTGTCTATTATTTAATTTATCCTTAATAAAATCTGAAAATTCATGAAAAATATTATATGTTTCACACATTGTTAATAAAGATATATATCTATCTCTATAGATATGTTTGGAACTAATGATATTATTACCATCACTCATTAAACCATTTTCTTCAAATATTTTTTGAACTTGTATTATTATTATAAATCCTTGTGCTAATACTTGATTAATCATTAAATTTTCAATATTACAAAATGATATTACATTCTTGAATAATTTTACTGGACATAACTTCCAAGGGGATATACTATCATATTTATCATCAATATATATTTTAATCTTATCAGTATAATCAATATCAGATACAATTGATAATTTAAGTAATTTACATAATCTTTTTTTTGTTGTTTCTTGATCAAAATCTGTATCACAATCTTCGAATGTATCAATTAAATCTGGACCTAATTCTGTAAAAATAGAATCAGACATCTTCCAACAAAATCCCATATCATAAATTACAATTCTGTAATCATCTTCATATTTTTGAACTTTCCAATTACCAGGATGAAGGTCTCCATGATTATAATTATTTATCATAATATTCGTTTTAAAAAACATATTAAATACTAATGCCAATTTTTCTCTATTATACTCATCAATTATATCATTATTAAAATCAAATCCATCTTCATAACTCATTATTAAAACATTTTTACTTATCTTAAATAATTCTGGAAACTTTATAAATTTATTTCCTCTATATAATTCAGTGAAATATATATTATTATTAGCTTCTTTAACTAAATCAATTTGATCCTCAAATTGTTCTATAAATGAATTTATATCAAATGGACAAATTTTCTTATATTTATTTCTAATACATGGAAAGAAAAACAAAAAATTTACAATTTTTTTAAACATATGAATATCATTTTCAATATTTGGATGAATAATTTTAATAACTTCATCTCTATTTTTAAATTTGTTAAATACTAAATACACTTGTCCTATACTACCTGATCCTAAGACTTTTTTTATATCATATGTTCTATAAATATCTTCATTGAATTCTCTATTATATTGTTGAATACTATAATCAATATTATGTACAGGGCAATTTTCATAATATTTCTTTAATTCTGTAACTAAGAAACTATCTTTGTTATTTATTTTATCTTCTAAAGAATCAATTTTTGGTGTAATCCATTGACAAAATTTTATTGAAACGGCTCCACACGTAGTCACTAAATTGGTTATTCTATTTATCTCATCTATATTATCTTTTAATTCTGTATAATTTACATAATAATTATATGAACTATAAAATAATTGAATATAATTGAATAAACTTTTTATGAATTGAATCATTATAATTATTTATTAAAATTTATAAATTTATTTAAACGGGTATGTTTATTTTATATAAAAAATATAACCTTAAATAATAATGAGTTTACAGAATAATATAAGAGATTTAATTCATTTTTATATAAGGACTAATTACAATAAATATCTTGAAGATAATAATATAAAAAGTATTGATGAAGATAAAATTGAAGGAGTAGTAAATAATTTATATACTGATAGAAAAGAACATTTACAAGTATTTATAAAATCTTCACTCAAACAAATACTAAAAGAAGAATATCCTGGAGATCAAACCGTACAAAATTTATTATTAAATATTCTACAAGATGATGAACTTTGTAAAAATAGAATTATTGTTGAGATTAAACTTTATCAACAAAAAATAAATAAAGGTGTAAATAATTATTCAAATCTTATCAGAAAATAATATTATTATTATTATTATGAAAAATATTGATATAATTAGTATTAAAAAAAAAGAAAAACAACCCAAAAAGCTGAGTCCTTTAAGTAAGCACTATGAGAAATTTTTAAATAAATCAGATAAAGATAAAAAAGATTTAATTAAATCTGGTAAAAAAAATATTAAATTACAAAGAAAAAGTCCAAAGAAAATATTTGTTAAAAACAAGACTAAAAAAAAAGAAACAAAAGAAGATCTAAAAGATATAAATCTAATTGAGAAACAAATCAATAATAAAAAACAAACTCCTAAAAAACAGGTCCAGAAGAAACAAACTCCTAAAAAAGTTGAATCCAAGAAACAAACTCCTAAAAAACAGACACCTACAAAACAGACATCTAAAAAACAAATGCCTAAAAAACAAACTCCTACAAAACTAGAACCTAAAAAACAGACACCTAAAAAACAAATGCCTACAAAACAGACACCTACAAAACAGGTCCAGAAAAAACAAACTCCTACAAAACTAGAACCTAAAAAACAGGTTCAGAATAAACAGACACCTAAAAAACAGACACCTAAAAAACAGACTCCTAAAAAGCCCTCCCTTAAGAAAAATACTAAATCTAGAAAAATAAGTATTTCATCTAAAAAAAAAATAAATATGAAAAATATTGAAAATCTTGAAAAGAAAATAAATCAAATAAGATCTAAAAAAACTACTGATATTAAAAAAGAATTGGAACAAGATGGTATTAAGGTATCTGGAAAGAGTAATAGATTACTAAAAGATATTTATCTTTATTCTAAAAT
>MDTC01113370.1_pt1 | contig 11389 bp, 8 predicted proteins | sample 811181 | NCBI WGS metagenome assembly MDTC01 (sample SAMN05326644, study PRJNA326480) | marine metagenome | isolation source: seawater | place: Pacific Ocean: North | collected 2011 | reverse complement strand
GGATAAGAAGGTTTGTATTTTCCTTTGTATGCCATCTAAATAGTTCATAACATAGCGTATAAAAGTATTTAGAAATGAAAGTTCCAGAGATTGGCACTGTAAATATGAGTACGTTGCCAACATTTTTGAATTTATCGAGAACAAATCTATACGAAGTTTTTATTGGAAATTCTTGGGCTTCACCAACATCAAATACAACATCATTTTTAAAGTTTCTTAGTGATGGTACTCAATATGGATCTATCAATTTCAATGAAGATTTTGGTAGAGGTATAGGTCTTCTTTGTACTAATGCAACTTTACCAGCATCTTCATATGCAACTGCAGAAGTAAAAGATAATTACATTGGTGTTGGGCAAGAATTTGCACATACTAGAATTAATACTGATATTGACTTCACATTTTATATTGATAGACAATATAAAGTATTAGGATTTTTTGAAGCATGGATGGATTTTATTTCTGGTGGTGCTGGTGGTATAAAACCTCAACAACAGTCAAATGGATCTCCAAGTACACGTTATTATAGAAGATATAACTACCCAGACTATTATAAAACTAACGGAATTTATATCAAAAAGTTTGAAGCAGACTATGCAAAAGGTGGTGCAACAAACATATCATATCAGTTAGTTAATGCTTTTCCTAAGTCTATGGCTTCAATACCAGTTGCATATGGTGGTTCTGAAATTATGAAAATAACAGTTACTCTAAACTATGATAGATACATTGTACGTAGGGAGTTTGCGTCCAATACAACACCTATTGTTATTACATAACACCCTATAAATAAAAACACATGAATTGTATAGAAAATTATGCCTTTACCTAAGATTAATACGCCATTGTATGAGATGGAAATTCCATCTTCTGGTAAAAAGATTAAGTATAGACCTTTTCTTGTTAGAGAAGAAAAGATTCTAATCATGGCATTAGAATCTGAAGATATGAAACAAATTACCAATGCTATTGTACAAATCTTAGGAGATTGTATTAGCACAAGAGGTGTTAAGATAAAAGACTTATCAACTTTTGATATTGAATATATTTTCCTCAATGTTAGAGCAAAATCTGTTGGTGAATCAGTTGAAGTAAGTGTTATCTGCCCAGATGATGAAGAAACTCAAGTTAAAACATCTATTGATATAGATAGCATTTCAGTTCAGAGAAATCCTGACCATGAACAGATTATTAGGTTGGATGATGAACTTTCAATGAAGATGAAGTATCCTTCCTTGGATCAGTTTGTTGAGAACAATTTTGAATATAATACGGATGATGATAATGTTGACAAATCATTAGACATGATTGTCTCATGTATCGATATGGTATATAATAAAGAAGAGTCTTGGTCTGCAAAAGATTGTACTAAGAAAGAGTTGAAAGATTTTGTAGATCAAATGAACACCAGGCAGTTGAAAGAGGTCGAAAACTTCTTTATAACTATGCCTAAATTGATGCATATTGTTAATGTTACAAATCCGAAAACCAAAGTTGAATCTGAAGTCGTTCTTGAGGGCCTTGCAAGTTTTTTCACCTGAGTATGGCTCATACTAATCTTGAGTCATATTACCGTGTTAATTTTGCCTTGATGCAGCACCATAAATATAGCTTGACGGAGTTGGAAAATATGATTCCCTTTGAAAGGGAAATCTACGTTTCGCTTTTACAACAGCATGTTGAAGAAGAAAATCTAAAAGCACAACAAAGTGGAAATTAACCAAATCTATAGAGCACCATCTCTTCCGAAAATTAGTAGAAGAAATATAAATTCTTCTTTAAATCGTGGTGCTTTAGGATCTGGTATAAGTCTTAAAAAAAGTAGTGTTAGTTTTAAAAAACTAACACCAAAAATTACATCTAGTAAATTAGTTTCTGAAAAGAGTGAAAATCAAGAATCACGTGGTATAGTTAAATATATCCAGTCTAATTTAAATATATTTAAAGTTTTAGAAGAATCTAATAAGTTACTTTCTCAAATTAGAAAGCAGTTAAGTTTAGATTATGATGAAAGGATAAAAGAAAGAAATGAAAATTTAAGACTATCGAAAAAAAGGATAGCAAAAAATAAAATTAATGAAAAAGAAAAGAGGATAGAAAGTCGGGGTAAATCTTTAATTGGTAGTGCATTAAATACTGTAATAGCACCTGCTAAAAGTATATTCCAAAGAATTTTAGATTTTCTTTCTGTAATAATAACTGGTATAGTACTCAATACTGCCTTTAAATGGTTATCCAAGAAAGAAAACCAAGAAAAATTACAACAGTTCTTTAATTTCTTAAAAGATTACTGGAAAGAATTACTAGTAGTTTTTGGTGCAATAAAATTATTTGGATTAGTTAGAAGATTATATAAAATTGGAAGAGGTCTTAGATCTCTCTTTAAAAATAGACTTAAAACACCTAGGGTTCAACCACCAAAATTCCCTTTAGACGATCTTTGTGCAAAGCTTCCACTCTGTATCAAAGATCCATCTCCAGATCTGATATCTTCGTTGCAAGCGCAAATACAGGAAACAGTTAGTAAAAAAGAATTACAACCTACTTTTACAAGTATTTTTACTAATCTTCTGGGGGGCGCTGTAGCTTTTGGAATATTAAAAGAACTTATAAAGAATAGTACTCAAATATTTCAACTTGTCAATAATTCTGAATCCAGTCCCACTTTACAACCTGAAGTAGTACAAGCATCTACTGGTGCTACTGAAACTTCATCTTCAGAGTCTTCACAATTAAAATCTTTTACTGGTAAAAAGATACCATCAAGTCTCGCACCAATATTAAAAGAACTTCAGGCAGAATTTGCCAGAACTAAAAAACCTGCATCCAGATTAACGGATAAAGGAATGTTGATAGTTCGTGCAACGGCACCAAATCGTGCTCCGTTTTTAGGTGGTCCAGATATGACCCCTCAGATATCATTTAATCCTAATCTTACAATAAAAAGTAATCAACAGGCAGTTGAACAAGCAACAGCATTATTTACTGCTTTCAATTTACCCGCAACTTTATCTCCGTTTGTCAGGGCTAGCAAAACACCTCAACCAAAGGTTGTTAATCCACTTGTAAATAGGAGTGGTGTTTTAGCTTCTAATACAAGGACTGGATCAAATGTGGTAACACCTAGAACATCTACACCAAAAGCAGATAAAATTTTACAACCTGTTGCTTCCAATATAGTTAAAAAGACTAATACTAATCCAACAAAAATTACTGCTTCCACTATGCAAGAAACAGCAGTAAAATCGATGACTACTAAACCAACAAGTACTTCAAAACCATCTAAATTTGGTAGAAGAAAATCTAAAGAGGTTGATTATGATGAAGCGTTAAGAGATAATGAAAAAGGAGTACAAGCAGAATATGAAAGATTATTACTAGAAAGTGGTAGTCCAAAAAAAGCACAAACTGAATTTTTACGCATATTTAAGCAAAGTGATCTTGATAAAATTTTAGAAGCGAATAGTCTTTCTGCAGGCGGTCTCATTCCTGGTGTTGCATCAATGATGGATACCATTCCTGCATTACTTGCAAAAGGTGAATTCGTTATCAACTCAATGTCAACCAAGTTGTTCAAACCATTTTTGTTTGCTATTAATGATAATGCTGGCAAAATGTTTGCTCATTTTGTTCAGGCAATTAAACAAATAAAAGAAAATGTTAATATAGATCAAGAAATCTCTGATACACAAAACAAACAATTTAAACAGTTTGGTAAAATGGTTGAGGAGATGGATAGAAGAGCTAGGGAAGAAAAATTAAGAGAAGCAATACCAATAACCCCCACTGGTGGTGGAATACTTAATCAGGTAAAACCCACTAAAAGAAAAACACCTACAAAAATTCAAACATATAGTAGAGGTAGAGGAGGACCAAGTACAAGACCTGCATCTTCCAGTCCTGAAGGAAAAGTTACTACAATTAATATGACAAAACCAGCAGTGAATCTTGCTGCTCAACAAACTCCTGAAGAACCACCAATGGAACCTGCAGAATCTGCATCTCCTAGCATTACTATTCGTCCTTTTGATAGTTCTAATCGTTATATTATGAATAACTATGAAATCTATGGTATTGTAGTATAGGTATTAAGACATGGAATCTTCAATAAAATCTCTAAGACTTAATGCTAAAAATATTAAAAGCACACTTATTAGTGGAAATAAGGCACTGAAAAAAATTCGTGCTGATGAAAAATCTTTTTTGGCAAAACAAAACCAAGAACAGAAAAAAATAAACAGAGAAAATTTTATAGAAGGTAAGAAAAAAGCAAGCGGTAAAATGGGTGCAGTAGGTAAAAGACTTGCAGCACCAGCATTAGGGTTTATTGATAAATTAAAAGAATTCTTTGGAACAATTTTACTAGGTCTTGCAATTACTAATATACCAATCTTAATCAAAAAGGTTCAAACATGGTTGGAAGAAAATGAAGATTTAATTAATACAGTAAAAGCAGTTATATCTGGTTTTGGTAGTGCATTACAAGTTTTGGTTAATATTTTTACCACAGGACAACCTGGAACAAGTCTTGAAGATTTACAAGAACAAAATAAAGAATTACAAAAAGCAAAAAAAGAATTTGCTGATGGTGGACCACTGGATAAAGAATTGGATGGTTTAGTTCAAGATACTGATGGATTAGAGGGAGACTTCAGGGAAGAGTTTAAAGAACAATATACTACGAGAGAACCAGAACAAGTTAGAGAAGATGTTGTAACTTCTTTGCCAGGAAGTGGACTAACGATAAAAAAATTAGGTTCAAAATTAGATACATTTAGTACTCTTCAAACTTCACTGAAGGATAACAATACTCTTCCTTCTGGTTACTATGCAAATACTGGAACAGTTAGAACAATTCCTGGTATTGGATCATATACAATAGAAACAGATAAAATTGCTGGATTTTCTATTGGAAATCCATATATTGTTGCTAGAGATGTATATGGAACAAAAATATCCACAGATGATTTTGCCGAGAGAGTATCTGCTGTCAGAGGTAAAGAAGGAGATTATAGTGAATTACTAGGTCTTCTAGAATCTGCAGGTTTTGATAATGAAAAGGCAAATCTGGAAGGATATTCTCAAGGTGGTGCTACAACACCTGCCAGACAAGGTGCAACTGGTGAAGAAAAAATTGCAAGAAGAGATACTTCAACTTTTCTTGATTTAAAAACTTCTGCAATTATAGATTCACAAGTACTCAAGACTAGAGAAGAAATAAACAACACATTTTCAAAAACACTAGAGCATTTTAAATCATATTTAACTAATACAGCACTAGATTTATCAAAACTAGATCAGAATACAAGTCCATATTATGTACCACCAGGTGCTGCAGGACCAACTATTAATCGACCAGGAACTGCTACTGCTCCTCCTTCATCAGGTGTAATATATGATGATAAACAACCTGGCGCAGATTTTACTCCTGCCGGTCATAATAACTTAGTAGTTTTTCCTGGTAAAGTTGTTGAAATTGGTCATCAATATGATCCGAATGTTAAAGGTGGCGATCAAAGACAAGGATCTGGATATGGAAATTATGTTGTTATTAGAAGCAAAGATCCTAATAATCCAGGAAAGGAATTTGATGGTTTATATGCACACTTTCCTGATGGAGAAATTAAAGTTTCTGTAGGTCAAGAAGTTACTAGAGGACAAAATTTAGGAAGAATGGCAACTAAAGAAGAATATGAAAATCCAAAGACTAGACCAAGAGTTGGTAGTGGAACTGGTCCTCATACAAGTTTAGATTTTTTAGTTCCTGGTCAAAACAGTGCATATCCCCATTACATGGATTTAATTCCTTTAATTGATCATAAGAATTTAACTAATAATAATCCACATGGTCCAGGTTATGGAAAGGATGGTGGTGGACCTGGGGAACATGTTGTACCTATTAGAAATCATGAAAAAAATATTAAAAGATCCAATGATTTAACACAGTTTTTTGATGGTGAGGGTATGACTGATGTTGTTATCATTAATAGTACTCAACCAATTATTGTTCCTGGTCCAACTAGATATATTAGGAGATAATAAGAAATGTCAAACTGGTCAAGACCCGCAATATTAGAGAGTTTGAGAATATCTGAATTAGATGTTGCCTCGGGAGCAACTGGTGAGATTGAATTGAGTGGAGGATTTATTACATTTGAATATTATGAATCTTTGATGTCACCACACATTACCGCAAAAATTGCTTTTATTGATACTGGAAAAGCTGTTCTTGCAGGTGCGACACAAGATGCTGCAGAAAGACTTGGAACATTACAATCTTCAGTTCCAACGCTAAAAAATAAAAATGTGCATATAAAAATCAGTCATCCTTCAAATCCACCAGGTGTTAGTAATTTGGATTTTGAAACAGATCCATTAGTAATATCTGATATTTCTACAAGAATTGAAGGAACTAAAATGCAATTAATTGGATTGGAATTAACTTCAAAATATGCTCGTGATAATAAAAAATTACACTTAAAGGGAACCTATACTGGAAATATCAAAAATAATGTAGACCAAATTCTATCTGATAATTTTCAAACAAATTTAGCATTTGCTACAACTACAGCAAATCCATTAACGATAGAAGGACAAAGTAGAAATCCATTTGATCTTATATTAGACATGGCAAAGGAAGCAATTCCTGCTACACCACATAATGCAGATCCTGGTTGTTTTTTCTTTGAAACACTAGATGGTTTCAGTCTTAGGGGAATTGATGATTTAACAAATCAACAAAGTAAATTTGCATATTTGACGTCAGACGTGGCAACATTCTGTGAAAGATCTAACTTAAGAATTTTAGATTATAATGTTAGGTCTAGTATGAAGAACATGTACAGTTCTTTGATGAGTGAGGGTATAAAGTATGAATCTCTCAATCCAGAAACTTTTATATACGATGAAGTAATCGATACAATGTCTTCTAATGAATATTCTCTAGGTTCTTTTGATATTGATGCTGAAAATTTGTATAATAGTAATGAATATTCGATAGAAATTACAGATTTCTTGGATGTTAGTCCTGTTGGTTTGGGTACAGAAGTAAATAATCCTGGAAATTTTTGGAAATCAAAATCAAAAATGAGATATAGTGCATTGTTCTCAAAAATTATTGATATAGTTGTTCCATGTAATCTTCAATTACGTGCTGGAGATGTTATAAACTGTGCGTTTCCTAAGAAAACTGATCAACCTGAAGAAGGTGTTGCTGATGAAACTGTCAGTGGTGATTATTTAATTCTACATTTATCACACCAATTTACATCTAATGGGCAAACTGGATCAACGACTCATATGACCATTATTCGTGATACTGATGGTATATACTGATGGCATACATAGAAGTACGGAGGTTTGATTAAATGAATAGAGGAAATTTATCAGATCAACCTGTATTTTGGATTGGGCAAGTTGTCCCTAAACAAGATGCTAATAAAACAAGTTTAGATAGATGGGGATCAAGAGTAAAAGTTAGAATTATGGGTATTCATTCAGCATCTGGTACTGAAACACCAGATTCTGCATTATTTGAAGCTCAGGTGTTACATCCAACATCACATGGGTCACTAAATATGACATCAACAGGTATTACTGGTGGTGAAATGGTTTTTGGAATGTATTTAAATAGAGATGGGACAACATTAAAAAACCCATTTATATTAGGTGTTTTACCAAGAACACGTAAAGAATATGATTTAACTGCAGATGAATCTGTGTCTCAGCAAAGTTCTGAATTCAAGAGAGTACAACCGTTTTGGGCAAATAATCCACCTGCTTCATACAACACTTCTGGTGGGCAATCAGAACAATCAAATTCTCCACTTAGTCTTCCACAGCAAGATTTTTTCTCAACAAATCCTAATAATTGATAAATGGCAGAAACTTCGAACGCTAGAATAAGTGATGTGAACCTTGGTGGTGCTGGTCCTGCATCAGACGCTAAGGATAATTTTGGGCAACAATTTGCTGGTTCGGCGCATGATAACTCAAGTAAACTTCAGGATGCAGAAATTTTCGATAAAGGAGATCCCTGTGCTAGTGAGGGTAAATTAGGTGAAATTAATACAAATTTAAATAAACTTTTTGTATTTTTGCGTGGAGTTCAAAAATATGGTGATCTCTATATTAATGGTTCGATTAATAAAGTTCAAAAACTAAGAAATACTATTAGTGCAATTACTGGTGCAATTGCTGGTGTCTTAAAATCATTAGTTCAAAGATTAAGAAATTGGGTTCTTAATAAATTAAAGACACTTATTAACAATGCACTAGAAATGATTATGACTAATTTCTTGAGAACAATCAAGGAATCAATTGTTGCTGCTGTTGTTGATCAAATTTTCTGTGCATTTGAAAATATTATCAAAGGATTATTTGATCTAGTTGGTGATTTTTTATATTCATTGATAGGACAAGTTATACAAACACCGTTTTGTGCAGCAGAGCAATGGACAAATGCACTTATCAATAGATTAGTTAATGATATTGATAATGCTTTATCATCAGTATTTGATAGTATCAATGACATTCTAGGTGGAGTTGGTAGCATCTATGGTTCTGTTTCATCAGCAATTAGTTACATTTTAGGATTCCAAGGTTTCCTTTGTGGTGGTCCAGAGTGTCCCGAAATCAAAGAGTTTTCACTTTCACCATGGGGTGGTCCAACACAAACACAAGTAGATAATTTTAATAATTTTAATTTTGGCATTTCTGACAGTTTTGCTGGAGAAATCTCATCTGGTGCTGATCAGTGGATGGATGATTTCTTTGGTGAGGATGGAAATACTTCACAATCACCTGGATCTTGCTATACTGGAACATTCGAATGTGGTTTACCACAAGTTCAGATTTTTGGTGGTGGTGGATCTGGTGCAGTTGCTCAAGCAGTTGTTAATCAAGTTGGAGAAGTTATTGGTGCTAACTTACTGAACGGTGGTTCAGACTATACATCAGCACCTTTTGTTCAAATTGTTGATCCTGCAGGATGTGGCGCTAATGCATCTGCTTTTGCAGTAATGGGTACAGATAATGATGGATATCTAAATGGTCAAGTTGAATCAATTACAATAAACAATCCTGGAAGCGGGTATGAGGACACATACACCGGTGGATCTCCAAATATTACATCTTTTTATGGAGGACCAAATCCAATAGTCGTCAACAATTCTATTACTTTACAGTGGAATGTTGTTAACGCCGATATAGTAACATTACTTGGATATGATTCTTATGGTGAATTACCTTCTGTAGGTAGTTTAAGTGTTCCAATTATGGACACTGAGATTACTTTTGGACCAAATGAAGAATTTCAAACAAAAACATTTACTTTACAAGCAACCAAAACAAATACAGCTTCATCTGATCAAGTAGTTCAATCTCAATTTGTAGTAACTGTGTTACCTGAGGGTCAACAAGAAGAAGTTAATACAGATTTCCCAACAATTGATTCATTACAAGCATCAAGTTATACTGCAGTACCAGGAGACTTGATAACTTTCTCTTGGCAAACTACAAATGCAGAAACCGTTTCTTTGTCAAATGTAGATAATGGTGATTCGTTACCAGTAGATGGGTCAATAACACACGTTATACCAACCGATTTGCAATTTCCATCCAATGGATCTGGAGTTAATTTGACATTCACACTTACTGCCTCGAATGATAATGGTATTATTTCACAAGGTCAAGATACAACAATTCAATCTGTAACTCAGAGTGTTACAATAAATGTATCCCAAACTGCGGCAGCAGATGATGGAGTTGTGATAACCCCAGGTGGTGGTGGTAGTGGTGATGGCGATGGAACCGATGATGATGGAGATGGAGGTGGTACTCCTGGTGGTGGTGGCACTGGTGAAGAAGGGGGTGGTGGCACTACTGGTGGAGGTGGTGACGATGGAGATGGAGATGGCATTACTGGTGGCGGTGGAACCGGTGGTGGAGATGGAAATGATGCAATTTCAATAGTTGATGATTCTAGTCAGATTGATATTATTGATACTGGTATTGGTTATGAAGACGGTGATACTGTTGAATTAGATGATGGTGATGGAACAGTAATTTCAGTCGATGTTAATCCATTGGGACAAGTTGTTGGTGTTAATCTTCTACAAACTGGTTATGGGTTTACAAAAATCCCTAATATGATTGTAAATAGTAAGTCTGGTGTGGGTGCTCGATTTAGAGTTAATTTAAAATTTATACCAGTTAATATATTCTTAGAACAGGAAAAAAGACAAGTAATTGATCCTAATAAATTAGTTCAAGTTATTGATTGTATTGGAAATACAAGACCTAATATTGGATATGTGAATGGTGAACCATATTCTGGTCCTTTCCACATACACACAAGACCAGATGGAACTGTTGTTAAAATGGTTGGTTCACGCCATATTAACCAATATCACGATACAATTTATGATACTGCTGAAGAAAGTTTGGCACAAAGCAGACAAACAGTAGTTCAATCACAAGTATCTACCACAACAACCACATCTGCTACACCATCTACAGAATCTTCTACAACACCTACAACTACAACTACAACTACAACACCTACAACTACAACTACAACAGTACCTACAAATACACAAACTTCATCTAGTGGATCTAGTAGTGGATCTAGTAGTTCGAGTAGTGGATCATCTGGATCTAGTGGTTCTTCAGGATCATCTGGATCTAGTGGTGGATATGGATATTGACGATAAATAATTAAAAAAATTGATATCTAATGGCACTCGTACCCGATTTTACTATTGCACAAAATCCACATGCATTCGTTCATTGTGGACCAATCAAGACTGATGATGTTGATGATAAAAGAGATTTAACTATTATTACCTCTGCAGGTAATGAAACAATTCATGCAAAAAGTGGAAATTGTGTTGAAAGAATCCAAGGTTTTAGTGGAGAAGTAGTTGGAATCGCAGGTGACCCTGCACAAGAGGGTGGTGTTGGTAAAGCAATCGTCTCAAAATCTGGTGATATTGTCTTTAATGCTGAAAATGGAGATATTTACTTAAAAGCCAGAAATATTTACTTCACTGCCTCTGATGGTAGAGAGGGAAAAGGAAATATAATGGCAGAATGTAATGGAATGTACCAGGTTAGTTCTGGTGGTGAATACAGACTAGCTGCATCAAGAATGTGTATTGTGAGTGAAGGAAATATGAATTTTGTGGGTAATATGATGCTATCTGGTGATTTCAATAAAGGAAGTTCTGTTGCGAGTGCAGGATTTCTTTCTAGTATTTTATCTGGTCAGTGGTCAAATTTGATTACAGCACTCAGTCAGTCTTGTAAGTAAGGAGAAATAAAATGATTGATAAACTAGAACTAGGTAGTATTGATATTATGACACCACTTGGTGGTGGTGCATTACAAT
>MDTC01020826.1_pt1 | contig 11389 bp, 10 predicted proteins | sample 811181 | NCBI WGS metagenome assembly MDTC01 (sample SAMN05326644, study PRJNA326480) | marine metagenome | isolation source: seawater | place: Pacific Ocean: North | collected 2011 | reverse complement strand
CATTCCATTGATTGCAGCATCAACAGACATGGATTTCATTTTCATAAAATCCATTAGAGTATTATCTAAATCAAAAATAACAGCTTTTATCAAAACGTACCTTTACTTCTTCATAAGTTCAAGTTCATATTTTGCACTGGCTCTCCAATCTTTATCTTTACTGGCTCGCTCAAAGGCATTTTTAGCAAGATAATTTTCACCTAAATTTTTATATGCTAATCCTAGGTGATAGTTTGCAGCGCCACCATTTTCTTTAATATCAACAGCAGACTGAGCATAATCTTTTGCCTTACTAAATTCTTTTTTTGTATTATAAATATCAGCTAATAGATATAGAGACTTATATCTTTTCTTTGAGCGATCACCTAAGACATCTATTGTGTTAGTGAAGTTTATTACAGCATCATTAATATTTCCTAATTGCATATTAACAATACCTAGTGTCTCATGACCGTTATAATATTTATCATTAAGTCTCACAGTTTCTTCAAGTGATTTTTTAGCTAAATTCAAATCTTTTCTCATTAAAAGGGTACCTAATCGGAAGTGTGCTTTATATGAATTTGGATCTACTTGAATAGCTTTTTTATAATATCTTTCTGAGCTCTCATTATCTTTTAATTTTTTATAGATCGTCGCAATCATCATTAGTGGTTGGAGTTGATTAGGATCTAAGTCTAAGCATTTTAACAAATAATCTTTAGCCTGATTATAATCTCCTAAGGAGTAAAAAGCTTTAGCTAGTTGAAAATACGCTTGTGTAAAATCTGGGTAATAAGATATTGCCTCAAGATACTTTGGAATAGCAGAATTATAATCTTGTCTTCGAGAATCATCATCTGCCTCTCGAGCAATTGATTGAGCAATACTATATATTGCGGTTCTGTACATTTCTTTATTAGGATTTAATGATATAGCCATTTTTAAATTAGTTATTGCATTTAATCTATCATCAATCTGATCATATAGAGTCCCAAGTTCATAGAAAGGCAATCCCATTGATGGAAATCTTTCTATTATATTCTCATAATCTTCAATCCCAATATTGAAATTTTCTTTTTCAACAGCCCTTCTGGCATTCTGCAAAAAATCTCGATAAAGACTCAAAGAGTCTGATAAATCGTAATAACTTTTTTTCCCATCTATTTGAATAGCTCTATTTAAATGCTTATTAGCGCAGCCTAAATTATCATTAAATAAGCACATATAATACATACCAAAATGAGTTTCTGAGTCTTTTGAATAGAAATCAGCATTCATTAGGTTATTTATGACAGTATAATCAGAAAAAGATGAAAAACCTGTTTCTCTAAATGAATTAATAGTTTGAACATCAAACTCTGTAAGAGTATAACTTGTATCATCAGAAATTAAAAATGAAAGAAAAAATAATATATATATTAATTTGCTCATATAGACCTCCATAATGTTTGTGCTGAAGGCGGGATTTGAACCCGCACGAGATTGCTCTCACTGCCCCCTCAAGACAGCGTGTCTACCAGTTCCACCACTTCAGCTAAAATTATTCTCCAGAAGTATTTAATGGAACTTTTTTCACATCTATTGGTTTAGGCGTTTCTTTTGTATCCTCAATATCAGTTTCTTTAGATATTTGGCTTTCTAAATTTAAATTTGGCAAATTTGACTCTTCAGCATCTGAAGAGTATTCTATACTTGATTCTACAGTTATATTACTTGAAGATTTAGGATTATCTAAATAGTTAAGGAAAATAGCTAGACTCATAAAAATAACAGCAAAAATAGTTGTTGTGCGCAACAGCAAAGAATCTGCTCCTTGTCCACCTAATGCACCCTCTAAATAGCTATTACCACCTCCAATAGAGCCCATTCCACCTGTTTGACTTGTCTGGAGAAGAATAATACCCACTAAAAGCAAACAGATTATAACAAAAATAAATAGTACAATTGAATACAACATAAATAATTACCTTTCATTTACTATTGAACAAATACGACTAAATTCATTTACATCTAAAGCAGATGTACCAATTAAAAAACCAGAAACATTTTCTAAAGATATAATACTTTCACAATTAACAGCAGAAACGCTACCACCGTATAAAATAGGAACTTTTAATGAAAATTCTTGCAATAAAAATTGACTTATCCAATTTACGACTTCATTAATTTGATCAAAGTTTGCGCTCAAACCTGTTCCTATAGCCCAAACTGGTTCATATGCAATTAGCATTTTTGATGTCAAAGTAATATTGGACAAAGCAGTAGATAATTGATTTTTCAATACATCAAAAGTTTCATTTTTATTTCTTTGGGATTCATTTTCACCAATACAGAGAATAGGCTTTAGGTCACTCTCAATAACAGTATTCATTTTATCATTAATAATGACATCCTCCTCAAGAAAATACTGTCTTCTCTCAGAATGACCTAAAATCACCCATTCACACTCGATTTCTTTTAACATTTCAACTGATATTTCTCCAGTGTAAGCACCTCTTTTTTTTTTGATGAACATTTTGTGAACCAAGTTCAATTTTAGTACCAGTTAAATGTGTTTCTAATATTTTTAACGATGTAAAAGAGGGACACAAAATAATTTTACTTTTTATGTTTTCCAAGTCTTTTTTCTTGAACTCCTCTAGAAATTTTATAGATTCACTTAAAGTTTTATTCATTTTCCAATTAGCAATACAATAATTCATTATTTTTCGATATCCTTTAAAGCTGTTAATTTTTTACCTGATAATAATTCTAAGGATGCACCACCGCCAGTTGATATATGAGAAAAATTAATTTCAGTATTAAGGCTATGAATTGCAGAAACTGTATCCCCACCTCCTATAATTGTTATTACATTATTTTTAATACCATGTTCTTGAAGTGAAGTGGCTATAGACTGTGTTCCGGTTGAGTAATAAGGAATTTCAAATAAACCTAGAGGGCCATTCCATATTATCGTTTTTGCTGATTCAATAAGCATTTGAAAATTAATACAAGTTTCTGGGCCTATGTCTAAACCAATATCATTACTTTTAAATGATTTGACAGATTTAACTTCAATAGAATCATAATCGTGAATATCTCGTGCGCAAACAGCATCGACTGGAAATTGAAGATTTACCCCTTTTTTATTAGCCTGTTCTATGATTGAATGCGCTGTGTTAATTTCATCGTATTCAACTAGGGATTTTCCAGTTTCATAGCCTAAGGCCTTTTGAAATGTAAATGACATTGCACCCCCAATCAAAATAGTATCTGCTTTATTTAATAAATGTGTAATTAGATGTATTTTACTGCTGATTTTAGCACCACCAATAATAACCAATAAAGGATTATCAGGATTTTCTAATTGTTTTTTTAAATAATGAAGCTCCCTTTCTATTAAAAAACCATATGCTGATAAGGGAAAGAAATCTAGCACACCAACATTAGAAGCATGAGATCTGTGTGCCGTACCAAAAGCATCATTTATATATATATCTGCATGCTTGGAAAGCATTTCACTGAATTCTTTACAATTTTCGATTTCACCTTCGTGAAATCGAAGATTTTCAAGTAGTAAAATTTCTTGTGATTTCATATTTGAGCTAATATTGTAGGCTTCTTCAGATATACAATTATCTACAAACATAATTTCTTTATTTAAAAGGTCTTCAAGGTGAAAGGAGATTGATTCTAAAGAAAAATTATCATTATCATAATTACCATCTGGCCTACCCAAATGAGACATCAATACAACTGATGCGTTTTTATCTAGGCAATATTTTATAGTTTCAAGACTTTGCTTAATTCTAAAATCATTTTTTACTTCACCGTTTTCTAATGGTACGTTATAATCAACTCTGATTAAAACTTTTTTATTATACAAATCTATGTTTTCAATAAATTTCATTAAACTAAAAACCTTTCATCTATATCATTAAGATTAACTGATACAATTTTTGATATTCCTTTTTGCTGCTGAGTCACTCCATAGAGATAATCTGAAGCTTCCATAGTTAATTTATTATGAGTTACAATAATAAATTGGCTGTTCGTTGAAAACTGTTTAATGACTTCATTGAATCTTTTAATATTAATATCATCTAAGGGCGCATCTACCTCATCTAATATACAAAAGGGACTTGGCTTGACGAGATATATCGCAAAAAGTAACGAAATTGCAGTTATTGCTTTTTCTCCACCTGATAGCATCCTGAGACTTTGAGATGATTTTCCTGGAGGAGTAGCCTTTATAATAATTTCAGCATCTAAAACATCATCACCTTTTAATTCTATCGATGCTTCTCCTCCTTGATAAAACATATTATATGTTTTAGAAAAATTCTTCTGTATTTCTTTGAAAGTTGAAGTAAATAACTTTCTAGCTTCTTTATCAAGGCTACTTATAGTTTCTTGAAGATATGTTTCAGATTCTACTAAATCATTATATTGATTATTCAAAAAATCGAATCTTTCAATTTCTGCCTGATGCTGAGAATCTACATCCATATTAATAGGGCCTATTCTATCAATAGATAATTTGATTTTATTAATATTATTTGATATTTCTTCAATGTTAAAACTATTGAATTTTTCAACAGATTCTTTTGATATATTTTGAACTGAAATCTCACTTAGTGAATTTTTATGAATGCTTATTTCTGAATTAATTTTTTCAATTTTAATATTTAGATCATTTAAATTATCTTTACTAGAATCAGTAACTTTTCGTTTTTCTTTAATTTCTAATTGTAAAGATTGAAAAGTTTGATATTCTTTTGAATATGAATTTTGCAGTGAGCCAACTTCTTTATTTAAAGATTTTTCTTTTTTATAGAACTCTTTCAATTCTTTCTTAAGCAGATTATTTGATTCTACTAAGTTTTTTATTAGTGTTTTAGACTTATCGACATCTTCTTTGTACCTAGTAATTTCATTAGATATTTCTTTCTCATTTTGCTTGTAATCATTGATTCTATTATTAATAGAGTTTTTATTATTTATTATCTCAATTAAATTAATTTTACTACGTTCTAATTTTTGTCTACTTTCAAGAATTTTATTTTTAGCTTTTGACGAATCTCTCGATATCTTTATTTTTTCTCTATCAAGGTCTTTTAATTCTTTATTAAGATTAGTAGCTTGTTGGTTTAGCTCTTTACTTTTAATTGCAGAACCTATAATTTCCTTTTCTAAAATATTTAGATTAACATTAATTGCTCTTTGCTTATTATCATGCTCTTTAATCAAAAATTTATACTTTTCTATTTCAATCTTAATATCTCCCAAACTAATCTCATTAATTTTAATTAATTCTTTGATTTTTAAAGATGAACTTATTAAACGATTTTTCTTATCGTTCTCTTTTGAAATTTCTTTATCTGATTTTATGAGATCAACTTTAGAAATTTTGTTGATTTTCTGTTCAATTTCTAAAATTTCATGTTTTGTATACATGGCCGACTCATACTTATTTGGATTTACTCTTAAAATACCATTAGATAAAATTTTACTTGAATCTGAAAAGATAAAGTTATTTTTTTTGTTGGTGGATATGTCTGATTCATTCAATATTCTAAAATCACCAATTAGATTATAAAGAAAATCAGCTAATTTAGGAGAGAATTCGATTTTCGCTAGAAGAGTATCAGTTGAGATCTTTTTTTTGCTCTTTGGGATCTGATCTAATATTATAAAATTAAATGACATTTTTTTGCTTTGATAAAAATCAACAATCTCTTTTGCCTCAGATAATTTATTAATAACTAGGTAGTCAGAAAACTTTCCTATAGCCATTGATAGAGGTGCAACAAGATTCTTTGGACATGAAATGAGGTCTTCTAATCTTCCTAATATAAATTTCCTATAGTTGTCTTGTTTTTTTATAATGTATTCATTGCCGTTTGAGGCGCCATCTTTAGAGGTAATCAACTTATTGTAGAAATCTAATTTATTTTTATATTTTAATAAGTCCTTAGATAGTTTGTTTTTATGATTCTCTAAACTAATTAAGTTCTGTTCAATTTTTGATATACTGCTTTCATTTTTTACTAATTCATTTGAGTTTTTATCCTTGTCTTTTTTTTCACTAGACAAATTAATTTTTAATTTATCTAGTGATATCTTACTCTCATTATAAAGTTTTTGAGCTTCCTGTACTTCATTTCTATGGTTCTTAATAAGATTTTTATTATGGCTAATTAGTCTTTCATTACTATCAATATTATTTTTAATTAAATTTATTTTATTAATTATCTGTGAGTGCTGATCCTGAAAACTAGTTATCTTTTTCTCAATCAAATCAGATTCTACACAAAGTTTTTGAAAATTTTCATCTAACTTATTATAATCAAATTGTTTTTTATCTATTTTAGGGATGAGTTGAGAAATCTTTTTTTCCATAGATTTGATTTCGATCTGAATTGCAGACAATTGCGCAGTTTTTGTAGTAATTTCTTTGTTTGATTGATCAATTCGATTATTAGAATGACCTACCTGCTCTGTAGCAACAATAATATCTTGATTGATTTTGATTATATTATCTTCAATTTCTTTTATATTCTTTTGAAACAATTCCATTTTTAATCGAGTTTTTTCAAATTTATTTTGAGCCTCGTCAAGTTTTTTTTCTTTTTTAGATAGATCTGTAAGTAAAACATCTTTTGAGTTTATCATGCTTTTTCGAGATTCAATAAGTGGATTTAATTTCTCATCGAGTAAGTCAATTGATTTTTTATGTAATAATATCTCTGATGCTAATAAATCTTCGGTTAAAACTTTATGTCTTTCGTATCTTTTCATTTGTAATTTTAATTTTTTTACATTTGTTTCAACTTCAGACATAATATCATATATTCTCTCCATATCTGATTTTGTTGAAATAAGTCTTCTTGTTGATGCTGCCCTTTGTTTGTTATAGTTATTAATTCCAGAAGCTTCATCAATCATTGTTCTTCTATCTGTAGGATTTTGAGATAAAATAGATTCAATCATTTTTAATTCTATTACTGAATATGCACCACTACTCATACCTGTATCAACAAACATTTCATGAATATCCTTTAGGCGACATTGGTTCTTATTAATATAATATTCACTATCACCGTTCCTGAAATATCTTCTTGTAATTTCTAAGGTTTCATATTCAATAGGAAGAAGCTCCTTATTGTTCTCTATGGTTAGTGTTGCCTCGCAAAAGTTTAGTGGTTTTTTTTTCTTGGTTCCGTTAAAAATAACCTCTTCCATTTTAGTAGACCTTAAAGTGGAAGCTTTTTGTTCACCTAGTACCCATCTAATTGCATCAACAATATTTGTTTTGCCACAACCATTTGGACCTACAATCGAAGTGACACCATCAGTGAAATTGAGCTCTGTTTTATCTGGAAATGATTTAAATCCTTGAATTTTCAATTTTGATAGGAACATCGAATTATTTTATCCTGGAATCCATGAAAGTTTACGACCTCCAATTAAATGAAGATGAATATGGTAAACACTTTGACCACCATTTTCGTTGCAATTTAAAATTAATCTATAGCCATCTTTATCTATTCCTTTTTTGATTGCTATATCTTTGGCAATAAAAAATAAACCTGCAATTAATTCTGAATCATTTTTCTGTATGTCATTGATGGTTGGTATTCTTTTTTTAGGCATTATTAGTATATGGATAGGAGCTTGGGGATTAATGTCATTAAACGCAAGATAATTTTCATCTTCATAGACGATTTCTGCAGGGATTTCCCTAGAAATAATTTTATCAAAAATAGTTTCTGACATAATGAGTTATTTTACCTGAAAAATGAAATAGAATTTAATGATTATTTTTAATTGAGACTATTATTATAAATAGTTTCTGCTCCGTCTACAAAAGATAAATCTAGCATATCGCAATTAAGTCCAAATTTTTTTTTATAAAATATTGATAATTTATCAACAAAATAATCTTCATATCCTAATTCGACTAAATTTATAGTAGCCCCTCCAAAACCACCTCCCATAATTCTTCCTCCAATCCATCCTTTTATTGTTTTAGAAAAATTAATCATTTTATCAATTTCTGTACAACTAACTTCATAATTATCTCTTAAGCTTTCGTGGGACTTTATTAATAAATCTCCCATTGTTCTTATTGATTCTTTTTTTATAGCTTCTTTCATTTTAGCAACCCTATCATTTTCTGAAACTACATGGACTACTCTTTTTTTCAATTTTGAGGGAAGTATTGATATTTTTTTAGCTGTATTAATATTTAAATCTCTAAAACTTTTAATCTCATTGTTATCCAAAGAAAGGAGTTCTAAAGCCTTCTTGCACTCATTGACTCTCTCATGATATTTTGATGAAGCAAGTTCTCTTCTAATATTACTATCAATAAGGATCCATTTAATATTTTTTAAATTATATTTTAAATATTCGATATTCATATTATAAAAATCTATAGTAAATATTGATTTTTTTTTGGATAGCAAGCATGCAGATTGATCAAGAACTCCACTTTGAATATTAATATGATTATGGTCAACAGATTGACATTTTTTTATAATATCATTATTATTCATTTTAAGATTAAATATTTTGTTAATAGATAATACAATGGAAATTTCCAACGCAGCAGATGAAGAAATACCTTTACCCATTGGAATAGATGAATTAATTACAATATCAAATCCTTTGTCGTAATTACTTTTATTTAATGATTCAAGAATAGAACCATGAACATACTTCACCCAAAGTCTATTATCATTATTTAACATATAGTCATTAGAAAAACTATCATTTAAAGTTTGTGAATATCCGTTTATTTTTTTTTGTTTATTTTTTGATATAGCAACGCATAAATATTTATTAATTGCAGCTGGCATTGATAAGCCTAGATTATAATCAACATGCTCACCGATAATATTAATTCGACCCGGTGAAATCGAAATTACTTCAGGATCTTTATTATACTTATCTTGAAATAATTTCTTTGTCTCTTCTACTATTCTTTGTTTTGAGGTCATTATTTTTTCATGATATAATTGAAATCTTCAATAGAGTTTATTCCAATCAATTTTTTATAGTTTTTTATAAATAAAGGTGAGACTTTATATCCTTGATTAATTAATAAATTTAAAGAGTCTGTGAGATTGAATTCACCAGTCTTAACATCAGGATTAATTTTTTTTAATACCTCTAATAGTGTAGATGATTTAAATAAATATTGAGATGTAAAATAAGTATTAACTTTAATCTCTTGTTTATTTGCATGATGAAATTCTACTAATCTTAATAATCTATTATGATTATCAAAAATAAGTCTTCCGTAGGGTAAATTGATTGGAAATTTTGAATATAAAAAGGTACAATCTGATTTTTGCTCTTCATGGAGTCTCATCATATTTGAAATAAATGATTCAGAAATCAATGGAGCATCTGCTACAAATATAAAAGTATTTTTATATTTTTTAATATGTTCCGTACATTGATTAACTGCATGAGCTGTTCCCAATTGCAGATCCTGAACAACATAACTTGATTTATTATTTATATAGTTAATTAAAGTATTTTTTCTATAACCAACAACCGTTAATAATTTAATAGAACCAACATCAGTTATTGAGTTATATAGATATTGAATTAAAGGAATGTTATTGATTTTAAAAAGTGCCTTTGGTCCTTTGAATTTTAATCTACTACCCTTGCCAGCTGCAAGAATAATTGCTAAGTAGTTATCATTCATTTGATTGAGTTTTAATTATATTAATGTATGCTTTAGCTCCTTTTTTTAATGTCCTTTTCTGATTTTTAAAATCTACTTCAAATAAACCAAATCGCATATCATAACCAAATGCCCATTCAAAATTATCCATAAGAGACCAGTAATAATATCCAACTACATTGTAACCATCTTTTATAGATTTACTGACTGCAAATAAATACTTTTTTATATATTCAGATCTAATAGAATCTTCCTTATCTGCAACTCCATTCTCAGTTATTATTATTGGTAAATTAAGCTTTGAAACCAACTTTATAGCCCTATAGATCCCCTCAGCATAAATTGTATACGGCATATCAGTCATAATATCATTTTTTTTGTACATTAAATCTGAATAATCTTTAGAAAAAGGATTAAATCTTATATGATTATGTGAATAGTAATTTAATCCAAAAAAATCTAATGACTTCACAGCATCTTTATTAATATGAGAGTTCCATATAAGTCCAGGAACTCTAAATTTTAATTTACCAGTTTTGAAAAAATTAATGGGTGCCCAATTAAATACATGATTCATAGCAAACGTAAATAACCAATCAAAAATATTATATCTATTCCATGGATCAAACTGATTTATGTTTTTAACAATTCCAATTTTTACACTATTCCCATTTGGAAGTTTTTTTAAAGACTTGTAAATCTGAACATGAGATTCTAATAAATTTTTATACACTTCACCTGCTTTTTGTCCATTTTTTTCTCCAGGAGGAAACATTCCAGTAAAATAACCTTGAATTGCAACAACTCCAGGTTCATTTATGGTACACCAGTATTTCACTCTATTTGAATAATGACTAAATACCTTATCACAAAATGATACTAAATGAGAAATATTTTTTTCTTTTTCAAAAGCACCAAGTTTATCAAACCATATGGGATGAGAAAAATGATGTAACGTTATAACAGGTTCTATGTTATTTTTTAATAATTCATCTATTACATCTGAATAATGATTTAAAGCCTCATCATTGAAAACTCCTAATTCTGGCTCAATTTTGCTCCACTCTAATGAAAATCTATAGTGCTTTACACCTATTGACTTAATCAACTCAATATCACTTTTATATCTTTGCCAATGATCACATGCCAAACCTGAAATCTGTGCATCTTTAATATTGGGCTTACCATTATTTTTAAAACCCTTTTCAAACTCAGACCAGTTATTTTTACAATTACCTTCAACTTGATGAGACGCAGTTGCAGTTCCCCATATAAATGATTTTGGAAATGTAATTGAATCAAGATTAATTTTATTCCAATCCCATCTCGTTTCTTTAAAAAGAAGATTAAAAATAATAATTGCAAGTATTAAAAAAATTAAAAATAACATTTTATTTTAATCCTTATATAAAATTAACTTAATCCCAAAAACTGACATAATCTTCAATTTTCAAATCTGGTATTTTCTTTTTTCTTCCAACAGGAGTACCTATGTATATATAGCCTATAATTTCTGAGTTTTGATCTTCTTTAAAATACTTAAGAATTTTACTATTAAGTGCAAAAATACCAGACCTCCAAATCGCTCCATAGCCTAGAGAATCAAGAGAAATTAGCACATTTTGTATTGCTGCTGCTGTTGAGAACATTTGCTCTATTTTGGGTACTTTAGGGTGCTCCTGTTTTTTTGTTATAGCAACCAATACCATTGGCGCTCTATAT
>MDTC01083648.1_pt1 | contig 11390 bp, 12 predicted proteins | sample 811181 | NCBI WGS metagenome assembly MDTC01 (sample SAMN05326644, study PRJNA326480) | marine metagenome | isolation source: seawater | place: Pacific Ocean: North | collected 2011 | reverse complement strand
TACCGACCCATTGTCCTTTCTCGAAGATGTTCTTGTAAACTGTCTGGTCATTGAGGTCAATCTTGTCTGGGTGTAGCTTTTCATCGTATTTCCACGGGTGAAGTTGTTTTTAATGCCGAAGAGGCGCCTGCCCAAATGATGTTTGCTGCCGCCTTGTTGGAGAAGCACACGGTCTTCCCTCTACACTGCGGCAAGAACCAAATCCATCTTCTTACCGGAGATCCACTCAATTATTCTTTCGAAGATGAATGGCTCTCGGGTGGTAATGAACCGGTGCCGATCAAGATGGTTGTCGCTGATGCTGATGCGATTAAGCGCACGATCAGCCGACATCGTTCGCGTGCCTCAGCCGACTCGAGTGGTGAAGCTCGTCCCACTGGTGAACTCCATTTCGCGGACAATGCGAATATGGTTGAGATTGAGCCGAGCGATATTGAAAAGATCAATCCAGCAAACGTTAATACCAGTCCTGAAGCGATTGTACACTGGGTGTTGTATCGGTCGATTTTGAATCGCGCCAGTGACCTTCATGTCGAACGTTACTACAACATGTGCCGCTTCCGAGCGCGCATCGATGGAAAGCTGCGGATGATCTATTCCAGTCCGGACGAGAATCTGAATAAGTACATCGCGCTGATTAAGAACTACTCGAACATGCCGCAAACGCGGAAGGAAGCGCAAGATGGACGTTTTGGCATGGCTATTGGCAAGCGTCGTGTCGACGTTCGAGTTTCTGCTGTGCCCTGTCGGAAAGAAGCCCAAAAACTAACAATGCGTTTTTTGGACAAACAAGATGGTCTGAAGTCCCTGAAAGATCTCAGTCTGTCAGAGCGTAAAGATGAGATCGTCACCGATGTCATGGAACGCGACCAAGGTTTGGTGCTTGTCACGGGCCCAACTGGTAGTGGTAAAACCACGACACTCTATGCGCTGATTAATAGCGTGAACTCTGATGAGAAGAACATTCACACCATCGAAGACCCGATTGAGTATGAAATTGAAGGTATCAATCAGACGCAAACGGACCCTGTGCACGGAATTGACTTCGCGGTTGGTTTGCGTGCCTTGTTGCGTGCTGACCCGGACGTCATCCTGATTGGTGAGTCTCGTGATCGTGAAACTGCGCAAGCTGCGGTGAACTCTGCTCTAACAGGTCACCTGGTGTTGACCACCTTGCATGCCAATGACTGCATGCGCGCTGTTACTCGACTACTCTCCATGGGTGTCGCGCCTTATCTCCTGGCAGACTCACTGGCAATGAGCCAAGCGCAACGTTTGGTGAGGCGCCTATGTGACTACTGCAAGCGTCCGGTGGCGGCTTCCAGTGATCTTCAGCGAATTCTTGCCAAACAAGGCCTGATCCAAGGGCCTCTAACCAACCCCATTTTTGAAAGTAATGGATGTCCAGAGTGCCATAATTCAGGATTCCATGGTCGAACCGCCTTAATGGAAATGTGCATGGTTGGGCCCAAGCTTCAGGACCTCATCTCCCGAGACCGTCCGCAGAGCGAGCTTCGCCAGGTTGCTGCTAAGACTGGAGTTCTCACGCTCTATCAAGAAGGCCTCATGGAAGTCATCAACGGTACCACGACCCTGAAAGAGATTAGCCCATTGAGTTACACGGCCGAGATGGAAGGTGAGTGATCGATGGCCTTCAATACATCGTCTATCAACTCAGGGCCCCGGTAAATAAAACCCGTGTAGACTTGAACCAATTCTGCGCCGGCCTGCAGTTTTGCGATTGCATCGTCGCCGCAATAAATGCCACCTACACCAATAATGGGAATGTTAGTTTCTAGGTGGGCTCTTAACATCGCAATCACTTCGGTGGATCGTACACACAACGGCTTGCCGCTGAGGCCACCTGCTTCTTTGTGCAATGGATCGTTCTGAACTTCGGCGCGTGAGATGGTCGTATTGGTGGCAATCACACCATCGACACCTAAACGATTGAACATTTCTGCCATGTCTCTCAAGTCATCTGACTGCAGATCAGGGGCGATCTTAACTGCCAACGGGACATAGCGCCCGGTGGCGCTGTGCAGAGCATCCCGCTCTCGCTGCAACGTTGCCAGCAAGGGCTCACATTGGCTCACAAACTGCAATTCACGTAGATCTTTAGTGTTCGGTGAGGACAAATTGATCGCTACATAATCTGCCACCGGGTAAGCCTTCCGCAGTCCTTTCAAATAGTCGGAAGCTGCATCTTTGTTAAGAGTATCAAAATTCTTGCCCACATTCACACCGAGCACACCAGGATAGTCTCGCTTGGCCAGTTGGGTAACTGCTGATTCGATGCCCGGGTTGTTGAAGCCCATTCGATTGATGATCGCTTCGGAACCTTTGAGGCGAAACAAACGGGGCTTGGGATTGCCCGGCTGAGGTCGTGGCGTTAATGTGCCTACTTCCACGTGACCAAAGCCCAAGCCCCCAAGGCCATCGACACAAGTCGCGGCTTTATCCAAACCTGCGGCCAATCCAAGTCGATTAGGAAATGTTAGTCCCATCACCTGGACTGGAGTGCCAGGAGCGAAAGTTGAAGGGCTGAACTGAATCAATGCTGTGTCCTGAATCTTTGCCAAAGCATCTAAGGCCACGTGGTGGGCTAATTCAGCGTCGAGACGGAACAAGCAGGCACGCGCTGCAGGATAACTCAAAGACGTAAGGTAACGGAAACTGTTGAATGCCACAATGTAGATGATCTAACGAGCAGATTTGGAGCGATGCAAGCGCCATTCCCAGAGGAACAATGCCAAGGCAATGACCCAGATAGCGATTACCAAGGTCCAGTAAACGTCGCCAAATGGATATTGCAGATACGTTAGGATCGAGCTAGCGCACACCGCCACCAGGCCAACATCATACGCCACTGCGATGCGACGGCCAAAAATGTTGGTAGCAGCAGATACCATGGATACAATGTGGTGGCCAGCAGCATATGAATCACCATGATCCAAGCAGCTCCTATAACCCAATCCAGGCGCTTCCAATATAACAGTGCCCAGATAAACACTGAGGCGGCCAAAGCGATCCAGCGCATAATCTCACCGACGAAGGTGTCGAAAACCATCTTTAGTGCTTAGTAAGTCCCGCCATTGAATTCAAATTTTCTGACATAGATATTAATGGATTCACATAAATGAGACCATGCTAGCAGATTCCAGAATGGCTATCACAACAAGATACTTGCTAAAACCAAGATGAAAATTATTGCCTGCACAGTTTTTCAGGATTTACTTCGTTTACGCGCAGCGGTAGGAACGATAGGGGATAGACCTTCACCAACCCTGCCAAAGTCACTAGCAAGCATGTGCTAATCGGTCGCCCCTTCTTCCAGGCTACCCGGCCTAACGCGAGCAGCCCGAGGCCCAACTCGCAGAATGAATTGCCCCCCCCAAGCATTCTAGATAACCCGTGGATTCCAGGCATACAGAATTACTAAAGGTGGTAATGTAGGTGTTTTTACGAAGACCAAGAGCGCAACCGGTTCAGCTAGCACGCAAAGCATCGTCATCACATAAGAGGGTGTTCTGCGGGATCCCCTAGCAGCGCGACCACTCGAAAGTGCCACTGACTCACGGGAGGATAAACTGAGTAGTAAATCTCGGAACTTACTTGTGGGTGGAGTGCAGTTGCATGCTAGCGCGTTTACAGTTCTGACTTTTCGTGAAAGGGTTTTCCCCTTCGATCTGCACCACGCCATCCCATAGATAGCGATACATATCACCGGACAGCCTGGGCGGCATAGGCAACATTAGGGCACGTAACACAATTGCTAACACGAGCACCTGCCTGCACCCGAGGACCACGCTTCGTAATTCTGCTAACCAGACCACAAAGGCGCTGGACACCAGGGATGAAACACCAACCACCGTTGAGGCAGGTTGTCACTGTGATTGCCGTTTGAGTGGCAAACAACACGGCACAAACGCAAGCGTATCTACTCCAACTCGATGCTTGCAGGCGGTTTGGTGGAGATGTCGAAGAAGACACGATTCACGCCAGTTACGGTATTGAGTATTTGGTTAGAAGCCTCGCGCAACAAGGGGTAAGGCAACTCGACCCAGTCTGCAGTCATGGCATCCTCGCTGATCACTGCACGCAATGAAATGGCATATTCATAAGAGCGTTCATCGCCTTTCACACCAACGGTTTTGACTGGAATGAGAGCGGCATAAGCCTGCCAAACTTGATCATACCATCCGTGCTCACGCAATTTGCCAATGAAGATAGCATCTGCTTCGCGAACAATTTCCAGCTTACGTTCGGTCACCTCGCCGGGAATTCGCACCGCTAGTCCAGGGCCGGGAAAGGGATGGCGATACAAGAGGTCTTTTGGGATGTCGAGTGACTCACCGAGCGCCCTCACCTCATCCTTAAATAATTCTGCGAGAGGCTCGATTACCCGGCCTTCTTCCTGCAATTCAAGGATGCGATCGACACGATTGTGATGCGTCTTGATTCGGGAGGCATCCGATCCACTAGTGGCACTTTCAATCACATCAGGATACAACGTCCCTTGAGCTAACAAAGGTACGTCTTTGGCCGTATTCCAGAAGACGTTGATGAACAAGTCGCCGATGCACCGCCGCTTCTCTTCAGGATCGGTGAGTCCAGACAATGCAGTCAAGAACTGATCAGCCACATTGACGCGCTCAATCGGCACTCCGAGCAATTCGAAATTCCGCTCCACTTCATCGCCCTCATCCTTCCGAAGCAGTCCTTGATCGACAAAAATCGGGCGCACTTTCACCTCTGCGCGTTGCAAGAGAACTGCCAACACGGTCGAATCGACGCCTCCTGATACACCGCAGATCACTTCTGAATCCCCAACCCGTTCTTTCAAGGACTGAATCATGTCATCGCGAAATGATTGAATCTCAAAGCGTGGAGGATCACCACTCAGCTTTAGAAAATTATTGAGCACCTTAGTGCCTTCGTGGCTATGCGTCACTTCAGGATGAAACTGAATGCCTAACAAACGCTCATTCCATTGCAATGCCACGGGCACGTCATGCTGATTCTTGGCGAGAATTTTAGTGTCAGTTGAAAGATCACTCACTGTGTCCGAATGACTCATCCAGATTTGCGACTTGGCAGATATGCCAGCCAACAAACCCTCGGTTACACAGGGCAGAAGATCCGCAGGACCATACTCGCGCGAATGACTTGGCGCTACTGAGCCGCCTTGCTTCAGGTTGAGCAACTGCATGCCATAACAAATACCCAAGATCGGCACGTGCATTTGTTGCAAATATTCAAAGTCGATGTCAGGTGCGCCATTCTCAGTCACGCTGCGTGGACCGCCGGACAGAATGACCGAAGTGGGTGTGCCAATATCACGCAAGTCTTGGGGACGGTACAGCTTGGCAAAGTAGCCGAGTTCGCGGACGCGCCGCACGATGAGCTGTGAGTATTGCGACCCGAAATCAATGACCGCCACCTGAATTTCCATCCGTTCATTTGACGGATGCCGATGCTCGTGTCAATGGCGAGAACCGAATTCCCGTAACGATGACGCTTCCTGAGATACAAGCGCAACTAATTGAAGACCTTGCGGTGTTGCCGAGTCCGACCGAGCGCCTCACCGTCATCATGGAGCAGGCGGGCCAGGTGGAATTACCAGAAACCAGCCGAATAGAAGAATATCGCGTCGAAGGCTGTGTGTCTATGGTGTGGGTGCTGCCCGAATTGCGTAACAGTTGTTGTTTCTTCCAATCAGATGCCGACTCCCATCTAGTACGTGGGTTAGTCCATTTGTTATGCGATCTCTACTCGGGACACGCGCCGGAAGTGATTATTACCACCAAATTTGAATTGATCGATCGCCTTGGCTTGGATCGCCAGCTGTCTCCTTCCCGTTTGCAAGGGCTTCGAGCCGTCCATGCTGAGATTATCGCCTTTGCGCAACAGTGCGTAGAGCTATGAGCATTGCGTATTTCGATGCCCATGCTCATCTGCAAGACAAGCGATTGGAATCCGATCTCGCGACTATCCTAGCAAAATGTCGACGTGTTGGCGTTGCGAGGTGGGTGGTCAATGGCACACGGGAATCCGATTGGCCACGTGTTCGTGCACTGGCAGATTTTCATGCAGACCTTACACCATCTTTTGGACTACACCCCTGGTACGCTGCCACAAGATCTTCGGATTGGTTGGCCAAACTTGACCACGAATTGCAAGTTGGGGCTATTGGCGTCGGTGAAATTGGGTTGGATCGTTGGATCCGCAATCACAACATCAATGATCAGAAATTAGTCTTTCGCGATCAATTATCATTGGCACATAGTCATGAGCTCCCGGCATCCATTCACTGCCTCCGGGCTTGGGGGCATTTGTTGGAATGCTTGCAAGAAGCTCCTCGTTTGAAACGAGGCTTCTTACTACATTCGTATGGCGGCCCGCGAGAAATGGTGGCGCAGTTTGCCAAGCTCGGCGCTTACTTTTCTTTGTCGGGTTATTTCTTCCACGGCCGCAAGCGCCAACAACTGGAAACGTTGCTGCACAGCGTGCCTAGCGATCGCTTGCTACTCGAAACGGACGCTCCTGACATGGCCTTGCCAGAGCACGATGAGAAAGCTTTCAATAGCCCTAGAAACTTGATTGCGATTTATCGGTACACGGCTGAAGCCCTTGAAGAGCCTATCGATCAGTTTGCCTGCCGAATTGCTGAAAACTTCCAGTGTTTGTTTGGGTCTAGCTAAGCGGCTTGTTCGTGACCACGATAGAGCAGCACCAGATTGCGGCCATACAAGATTGGCAAAAAACAACAGCCAAGAATCAGCGCTGCTTCTTCTCAGATTGCAGCTATTGAAAGAAAAAGCGGCTGCCGAAGACGGCGGCACCTGCAAAGCCAACGACCGTCCACGAATGAGACGGTGAGTAAAGCCAGGGGAGCCAGTGGTCCAGGAAAGGTGCAAGAAAAGCCCGAGTTGGCTTCGATCAGCTCCCCACAGTTGGGACAAGATGTCGGTCCCACGCTCACGCGGGGGTGACGCCTTTTTTTAGAATCACATTGGCATACTTGGCGGTGTCGCCTGTCATCACTACAGCAAACGCAGTCTTGGCGCGTTCATAGAAAGCAAAGCGTTCCAGCTTCTGAATGGCGGGAACGTTAGGTTCAAAGCGATCAATGACGACTTGATACGAAGCTGCTACATTCGGGTCCAAAATGTCACCTTCGACTGCAGCCATCATCAATACTGGCGCTGGGTCATAGCAGTCCAACACGAATAGCGGCAGAATTCCTTCTAACAAAGGCGTGATCCGTAGGCCGTCTGCACGCAGCGTCTGCGTATTCATCGCATGCCCCGGAAAATGCGCATCAGCAAGGACAATCTCATCGCCGTGGCCCATGCGACAAAGCAAAGCCAAGAGATCAGGACTGAGCAGCGGCGAGATACCTTTTAGCATAGCTCACTCACTTACTGATGGCGAAGGGGTCTCCACCCTTGGCTTGATGGGCGGCTGGGCTTGAGGCATACGGATGCTTGGGTCGGGAACAGAGATCGGCGGCAGATCACTCGGGTCCAGTGGCACCATGCCCTCGTCAGGCAAGCTCGGCTTTTCAGGAGCCTCCAATTCAGGCAATGCATCCGGCTTAGGTTCTTTAGCGCCAGCGGGATCCTCCGGCTCCGAGCCCTTGTTTGGCTCAATTTCTTTCACCAATCGTGAAGGGACCCAACCTTTCTTGCCATCGGTCAGGCGAATCTGTGAGAACAGCTTCTCCTTGTTCTCTTTCAAAAGTTCAACACGGGTGGCCTTGTCTAAAAAGCGTGTTGGTTTGGCCTTGCTGCGGAGCCCTGAACGCAAGTGCGAAAAGAATGGTGTGTTGTTTACCGCTATCAAACGGAAGTCCCCGTTTTCTTCCTTGTCTACTTTGTCCTGTTCCTTATCTTTCTGGTCAGCTTCAGCCGCGGCTGTCTTCGGCCACTCGCTTGGGCTGGTCGGTTTGAAGTGGTTCAAGGTCTTACATTGACAGCATAGTAGCACAGCTAGCACTGCGAGAAACGGGCGTATCAACGGGCTCCAAAGTGTGGGCATGGGGTCCACTATGGGCGTCGTCCGCTTTCTTGGCAACTCCTTCTAGGGTTTACAATACCCGTTTCAAATGACGCCGTGATTCCTCGCTGAGCGCTGCCAGGGATGCAACTTTGTAGCGGTTGCCCATGCTATCACGCAGCCACAGATGATCCTGCGTCAGCCAGGTCACGTTCTTCCCCGGCTCGCGTAAGTTGAAATGCCGATCACCACGATTGGTGCGCACTTTCACGTAGCGGTACCCATGGTTGACGCTGCTCTCGGTCACCTCGATCACCTTGGCAACACGATAAGTGCGCTGAACCTCCTCTTCGGCCACCCGACGCGATGCTGCGTCGAGCTCATTCAGTGATGCCAGCCAAGCCAATTCTCTCTTGCCTCCAATCGCTACGATCGATATTTCTTGATCGGGCGCAGAAATTGGCCGGGCGAGTAGCAGACGCACAGCGACTGCATCCTTTTCGGGGCTATCTAGGCAAGCCATGAGACTATCAGCTTTCCGAAATAGACGGATCGTATTCATTCTTTGGTTAGTCTTGACTGTAGGCTTGCAGCTCAGATCGTAGGCAGACTGTTCTGCGCTTGTATTTTTACTAGATTGGCGAAATGACCTTTGTCTTTGGCGAGCAAGTCTTCATGGGTACCATGCTCGACTACTCTGCCGTCTTCAATGACCACCAAGCGATCGGCGTTGCGTAAGGTGGCCAAGCGGTGGGCTATGGCAATCGTTGTGCGACCTTTAACCAGGTTATTGATGGCCAGCTGAATGGCTTTCTCTGTCTCCGAGTCCACGGCAGAAGTTGCTTCATCCAAGATCAGAATGGGCGGGTCATTCAAGATGGCACGGGCAATGGCGATACGCTGCTTCTCGCCGCCCGATAAATTGGAACCCCCTTCGCCAACCAAGGTATCATACCCCTCATCCTTATTCAGGATAAACTCGTGAGCTTCCGCAGCTCGCGCAGCCCTCACGATGTCTTCAAATGCAGCGTTAGGACGCCCATAACAGATGTTCTCTGCGATGCTAGCATTGAAGAGAAATGGATCTTGCATCACGATGCCAATATTCTGTCGCCACTGCTCCAACTTGACGTCGCGCAGGTCATGACCATCGACCTTGATACTGCCTGAATCGACGTCATAGAAACGGCAACATAGATTGATCAACGTACTCTTGCCTGCGCCGCTCTTACCGACTAGGCCGATCATCTCGCCAGCTCGAATATCCACGGACACATCCTTGATCACTTCCTTGCCACGATCATAGCTGAAGCGCACATCGTCAAAGCAGATCGTACCTTGGATCTCTGATAGGGTAATTGCATCGGGATTGTCATATATCTCAGGTTCCTGATCAAGGATGTGCAAGATACGTTCTGTTGAGGCGAAGGCATGCGTCATCCAATTTACCACGGCCGTGAACCACTGCAACGGGGCATAGAACATCATCATGTAACCAATGAACGCTATCAGATCGCCAAAAGTGAAGTTTGAGGTAGGATCCAGAATGGCTCGCCCGCCGAAATACCATACTGCCACGGAACCCAAGCCCATCACCAGCGCCATCACTTCAGCGAATTTGATCCAAGTTTTTTCCAGGCGAAATACCACTTTGAATAGGCTTTCGTTGTTACCAACAAACGTTCGATGACGACGGTCCTCTTGGGACAGCGATTTCACTGCTTTGATGCCCCGGATGCTTTCGCCCAAGGACGAATGTAGAACACTATTGCGATTGCCGCGTTTGTGAAACAACGGCACCAGATGTTTCCAGAACCAACCGCCACCCGCTATTAGCAGAGGTACTGGTAGAAATACGAACAAAGCCAGCCAAGGATTAATCCAGAGCAGAATCACTCCGATAGACAGAAAGGATAATGTGTTGACGAACAAATACGGCACGCCCTCCACCAGAAAATGTTTCAACTCTCCGGTGTCATTCATCACTCGGCCGATCAACTCACCGCTTTCACGTTTGCCATGATAACTCATTGTCAGACGCTGCATCTGATGATGCAGTTGCGACCGAAGATCCGCTGTCACGCGACCGCTGATCCAGGCCATTAAACAGTTGCCAAACACGCGCGTCAACGCCATCACCAGATAAGCAGAGCCTATCATTAGTGTCCATTTGCCTAGCAAGCCCATGGCTATCTGTGGTTGGACCAGATTCATGTTTCCCTCGCGTAAAACGTCATCCACGATGAACTTGGTGATCAGTGGGATCGTCATTTGTGCAATAACCGTGATGACCATTGCACCGGTCATGAGCAATAGCCTTGTGCGGTAAGGGCGCATGATTTCGTAAAGCCGTTTAATGATTTCACCTCGTGCCACTTCTTTCGGGTTCTTCCCTCCACGCTCTGGCAAAGGCACACCTGAAGCCGAATGCGCTGCGCCTTCCAGCGCTGGCAGGATCACCTTGCGGTCATGCGCGAGGTCTTCAACAATGCGCGCCGCAGCGGCAAATTCTGGAACCAGGTTGCAACTATACGAGGCCAATGCGACGCGTCCTCTCTTCGTTTTCACCATCACTTGCCCGCCGCCAAACACCTCCTGAGTCGCCGATTCCGTGATGTCTGCAAGCGCAACGCGGCGTATCTTCTCACCTTCGCCAAGGTGCAACACTGACCTCTCTGTCACCACAAAGTAAGTGTCATGGAACAGGCCATCCAAGTTCATGTCTGCCTTCAGGCAGTACCGCACCGATTCTCCGTCTGGCATTTGTCTGAGCAAGCTCGGAGGCAAGGTCTCAAAGAATCGTGGATCTTCCTCGGTCGTGTCATCTTTCGCTAAGCTCACAGATTCTTTAGCCATAGGTGATCCACCACAAAGGGCCCAAAGGGAACGACCGCACCGACAATCACTGCCATGGCCAAGCGTTCTGACAGTGGCACACGTTTGATAGCGATCAACGCCATCGCAACCAAAAGCACAAATAGCCCGCCATGGATGCTACCGACCACAGTAACGGCCATGGGCATTGACGCCCAATATTTCAATGGCATCGCAATTCCGAACAAGATCAAGGTGGAAATGCCCTCAACAAAGCCTGCCACTCGCAGTTTCTGAAGAAAGTTTCTGTTCATACCGTGACTTATAGCGTGCAAAGCACCACATTCCACGCCGTATATTTTACCGAATGCCTAAGATTCACCACAAATTCACTACGGTTTCACGACATTCTTGACAGGTAACCTTTAACCTGTGATACTGTTTATCCCTTGCATGGTTCGGCGACTTCAGTCGCAGAAGTGATCGATGCATGGGAGAAAAGTAATCCCAACAAATAAGACTAACATGGAAACTGAAACAAGCCCTGCCCCAGAACCTGCTCCTCGCAAGAAGAG
>MDTC01196853.1_pt1 | contig 11391 bp, 13 predicted proteins | sample 811181 | NCBI WGS metagenome assembly MDTC01 (sample SAMN05326644, study PRJNA326480) | marine metagenome | isolation source: seawater | place: Pacific Ocean: North | collected 2011 | reverse complement strand
TTCAAGATAAGACTAATGGGATGATCCTCACGATCTGTATTGATGTAGCGAATGGGTACACAGAGCGTTTCATTGAGTTTGTCTCTAAGGTACGAGAAAAGTACCCTCTCTGTATTATCATCGCAGGTAATGTGGTCACAGCAGAAATCACAGAGCAACTTATCTTAGCGGGTGCTGACATTGTAAAAGTTGGGATTGGTTCTGGATCTGCGTGTACTACTCGTATCCAAGCGGGTGTTGGTTACCCGCAGTTAAGTGCTGTCATTGAATGTGCAGACGCCGCTCATGGATTAGGTGGTCGCATTATGTCAGATGGTGGGTGTACTTGCCCTGGTGATGTGGCGAAAGCATTTGGCGGAGGGGCTGATTTCGTCATGCTTGGGGGTATGCTTGCGGGACACGATGAAAATATTAGGTTTGATGAAGATGGGAACGCACTATTTTATGGTATGTCTTCTGATACCGCTATGAATAAATATCATGGTGGAGTAAACAGTTATAGATCGTCAGAGGGTCGCACAGTATCTATAGATCGTAGAGGTCCGTTAAAAGACACCTTACAATCTATTCTTGGTGGGGTGCGTTCCACCTGTACTTATATTGGTGCGAGTGAACTAAGAGAGTTGAGTAAATGCACAACTTTCATTCGTGTTCGTCAACAATATAACACCGTATATGAGTCAAAAACTATCTCTTGAAGATATAGTTTTTGAAAGATCTTTGGAGGGATTCTTCGTCAATTGACACATCAACAGGTCTTTTGATGATACGCTTGTACTCAGATGAGTTTATGTCTCGATATTCTTCAAACATAACTTTGAGAATATTACCCGAAGATGTTACGTCAACATCAATAGTGTATATTACAGCTTCATCGTAGTTGTCTCGTTTTGACACTGCTAGAATATGAATATCGGCGACAGATCGTTGATAAGCACTCACATTGACAGCTAATATTCTATTCCCCTTTAGCCTTAACTTGGGTTTCGACTCAATAAATTTTAAGATGGAGCGAGAATTTAAGGCAAAAGCCTCAAAATCCTTTTCGTTACTGTAATCCTCACTTTCAAATAAACCCTCTTCAACTTGCCTTCTTGGACTCATTGTAGGTCTTCTAGCTAATTTATTTTCAAGACGAGCAATGCGTTGCTCAAGGTTTCTTATAATCTCGTTGGCAGTTCTTCTCATAATGAGTTCTCCATAGGTTAAGGATCACTTAAGATCACTTATAAATAAACTATCAAAGTATTAAACCCGCTCGTACTTGATGATCTCGTCTACAAGTCCAAGTTCAAGACATTTCTCTGGATTCATCCAAAGATCACGCTTTAAGAGTTGTTTGAGTTGTTTCTTTTTCATCTTAGTGTTCTTGAGATAGATCGACTGGAGCATCTCCATGAGCGAGTCCATAGACTCTTTTTCATCATTCAAGTTTTCGTATGTTCCCCATACACCAGTAGAGATCTGATGGATAAGCATAAAACTATGTTCTGTTATGTGTCTTTTAGCTCCGACACAAGACATAATAGTCGCCGCACTTGCCGCAGAACCTTCAACATAAGTAAAGACAGGAATATCAGAGTTGAGTATATGACCTGCACCCGCTAACCCACTAAATGCACAACCCCCACCAGAGTTGATGTGGAGATGGATAGCTGGTGCTGATTGTAAGTTTAGGTCTGTAACCATATTGATGATTTGTTGACCTATGCTCTTAATCGCAATACCCATTTCCATTACAGATTTGGGCGTGATTCCTTGATATAAATAGATGTGATTATCACTGATTGTAATTTCTCCGTAATACTCTGAAGAGTTATTCTTCTTTTGTGGGGTATAACTTTCTTCCTCTTCATAAACTCTACGCACAGTTGGTGGTGTGTTAAAATATTTCATCTTAACTATTCCTTTCACGAACGATGTAAAAACCCTCTAGCCAAGCTAAAACTAAAGGTCTAAGTGATTTAGTAGTGAGTGGAGAAAAGCAATCTGGCATTTTCCTATGCCCTAGAATGCAATGATCTTTCCTGTAAGCGAGACAGTGATCTTTTTCATCACAGTCTTTAGGTGTATTCAACAGTTTGAGACACCCTCTTGGCTCTCTTATTTTTTGATTCATAAGAGGTGTGCAGAAACCTCTCGTTGCTTGATCTAATATAGTTTGGGGAACTTCTGGTATTAGATCTTCTATCTTAGTTCCGATTAAGTCTGAAAACTCTCCCCAGTTAGAACTCTCGTAAGGCAGTATCTTTGCTATTTTAGGATTGTTCCAATGAGGATCTTTTAAGGCCATAAATATCAACCCATCTCTTCGATACATCATTAGTGTATGACCTCATCTTCTTCCAACTTCTCTATTTCTCTCAAACAGATATGAGCAATATCCTCGGATATAACATTTTGACTTGTTAAGTATTCCACAACAAGCTCGTGTAAAGTTCCAATCAAAATGATTGGTTGGTTTACGCCTTTATCATCGGGAGTTACTATCACTTGCATTTCTGGAAATATCTTTTCTATTCCCATCATACGACCGATATAAAACCACAGTTTTATTAGTTCTTCTTTAGAATCAGAATTGGAGACTATATTATTCAATATAGCTTGAAGAACTTCTACAGGGTCTACCGAATCATCCATGATTTACCTCTCTTATGTTTTGCTATAAGAGAGGTATCTAAAAACTATAAGACTACTTATCGAAAAGACACCTTGTTTTGACTTCCATTAACATCGCTTCGATCTTATTGAATCGAGATAAAAAGTCTTTATAAGGACTAAGCACATCTTCAGATTGAAGAGAGTTAAGCATTTCTTTGGCTTCTAAAAAAGTCTTTTTCAAATCCCTATCTCTACTTAAAAGGTCGTGTCTACCATACTGTCTAACCACTTGATATAACCTATCAATGTGTTCCTCTAAGTTGTCTGCAACTTCTTCAAACATTCTTGTTTTAGACTTAGCTTGTCTTTCAAGTCGTGCCACACGAACTTCAAGATTTCTTAGGGTTTCCCTTGCAAATTTATTCATGTTAGATCCTCTCTTGTAATATAAGGCACATATCTATGGGTTTATAAAAGAACTATAAAGGTTAGAAGCGATGGATAAGATACTCAAGATTACTCCAGAAATACAAGAAAAGCTAAACAACACATTAGAGGACATTTTGAATGAGCATTTAATGCTTACACAAATGTACTCTTTTGAGGGATCTGAAAAAGACTTGCTACGAGTGGCCGAGTTTTCTTCAACTTGCCTTGAACATCTAACTAACATTTTGATAAGTGGACACGACATTATATGGAACTGGGAAGCCTACCAAAAGGCTCGTATGGAGTTTGCAGAAAAACCCACACCTCAGACAAAAGAAAAACTCATTTTGGACATAAAATACAATTTAGGTGTTTATGAATCGTCTTTACATACAGGAGTCAAATGGGAACTATCTGAGGATAAAAATGGGTTTTTAAAGTTCTTATCTGTTTACCCCGATAAATTTCATCTGCGATTGGGTCAACTTGAAGACCTAAAGAAATCTTATCCTTTTATAGAGGATATAATCTACAATCAAGAAGGTCTTTATATACAATATAATGAGGTATCAGAAAATGACACATGACGAGATCATAGAAAAATACCAAAGCCTTTTTACAGATGAAAAAGGAGATCAAAGATTGGACTACCTTGAAATACCAGAAGAGTGGTATTTCCTTGTTGATACTCTTTGTACTCAGATACTAGAGTATCTTAAGGCTAATTCAGACGCTTGTCCTTTTTATGTCGTGCAAGTTAAGGAAAAGTTTGGTGGGTTAAGGTTTTATGCAGAGGGCGGAGATAACTATATAGAGGGTTTAATCGCTATGTCAGAAGCGTATAGTTATTATTTATAGTTTATTAATACCCTATCAATAAGTAATCTTATTAACATCAAACTAAATGGGGAACTCTTATGAGAAGATCAGCATCAGAAATTATTCGTAACCTTGAGATGAGGGTCGCTCGTCTTGAAAATAAGAGAGCACTACTCGATGATCGCTCCCTCGCAAAGTTAAGAAAAAAGATAGAAGATTCTTCCTTAAATCGTGATGAAAAGAAACAACTCCTTTTAGCTTTTGATAAGTCTGTACTAAGGTACAAAGCACATGGGCTACACCAACAGGCTAATGCTATTAAGACTAATGATCGTGTGGTTGAAGAAGCATTAAGAAAGAATGTGTTAGAGAGAGACATTGAATTTTTCATCACGCAGTTTGGTGGATGATCTTATAGTCTATTTATGATCGTTAATAAGTGATCTTTTAACCTTTAACCCGAATGGAGAACTCCTATGAGAAGATCAGCAAACGAAGTGATTAGAAATCTTGAGCAGAGGATTGCCCGACTTGAAAAATCAGCAGGTCGGACAAGGTCTGAGTTCCTTTACCAATTATTCTTTGAGGAAATTAATGGCACCAGACGGCTTAAAAATCTTAAATTTGTCTCAGCAGAAAAGTCTGGTTTTTTCCACTTTAAGCAAGGTGTCGTTAACCTCACTGGTAGTGTGGATGTGGATCGAAATAAGATCTCCATTGGTGTTTGGGATGATAAGATGGCGATGGACGCTAGTTTTGAACTAAGTTTCTCTGACTACCTTAAAATTATAAATAATCTTGATGTTTTTGATATTGAATCATTTGAGAAAGATATACTCAAAGTATTCGGACAAATACTAAAAAAGCATACAGGTCTTTTAATGCACTTTTATGTGACTAGTAACGAGTATGTTTAAAGGAACATTATCTTAACTTTACAGTTAAGATAGAGCCTTATATAGCTTCTCCCATTGACGCACCTTTGAGTCCTCTAGCGATGAAAGCATATTGAACACCTCCCAATAGCGTAAAGTGTTATCATAATCTTCTCTCCTAGAGGTTTTCTCGTTTAGTAGACCCTCTACCCTACGCACTAGCATTTCTTTGCGTGTAGGGTCTTCATAAGTGTCCTCAAATATGTCTTTCTTAGGTTCGTACTTCCACACCTCAAGTCCATACTTGAGTTCTAGGGCAGTGCAAGCCTTACCAAAGTCAAGACCCTCTTTCTCCATGACCGTAGCGATTGAGTCTCGCACCTTACCACAAGCGAAACAAAACCATGTATTCGTTTCGGGATACACACGAGCAGATGGTGCATTATCATTACCATCACCATGTAGATCACATCTAAACTGTTGCTCTCTACTATCCCCATGCACATCGTAGTTGTATGCACTAAGCACACTGATAATAGGTATCTTTTCTTTTATCCTCTCGGCACGCTTACTCATTTTTTGAATGCCTTCCTCAACTTATAATATCGCTCATTAGTCATGCTTTCAACTCTACAAGTGCCAAGTTTTAACTCTGTAGGTGGTTTAACCTTTCTTACATAGGTTGTCAGATTACCCTGATCACAAAAATGAACATGAACCATCGTGTTCATGTTCATGTAAAAAATACCTACTGAAAGACCTATGAAAGCCAATACGGCTAGAACATCTGACATTGCTATACTCCATACTTTTTTAAATCGACCAACCATCAATACCCACATGGTGGTCATCACAGTGAAGACTTGCGTGGTACTTATAAGAGTGATTACCAATATTTCCTAAGATCTCTTTGACGATAAATGCACCATCGAGTTGTGGCTCAAAATACATACCCCCATAGTATTCACCACTTGAACTTTCATCGAGTTCAAGTATAGCGTAATACCTGTTGCCTTTTGAGTCTTTGATTTCACCATTTACATAAACTGCACCACCACCGAGGGATGCTCGCTTCTTTCCCCCTGCAGTGAATTTTACAATCTTTGACCCAAAGTCGAGTTGTACTTTTTTTCCTTTGGTCTGACTTAATTTTGCCTTTGCCATGATGTTCTCCTGTGGGGAGTGAGGGTTGGTTCACCTTATAGGAATGAAGAGTAACTTTTCACGCATTTAGATAATACTAAGTACCCCAACTTTTCATCGTTGAGGTACTTAGAGCAAGTGAGCTTACCTCGCTAATCCTATCTGAGTCAGAGTAAAGCTCTTTTATATAGGAAAGACGCTTTCGCATCCCACCTTGATAGCTCAACCCCCCCTTTTGAGATTGAACCTACGATGTGAGGTCAGAATCACTCGCATCGACCACTACCCTTAATTTGGGTGGAATACCTCTACAACAGCATAAAGGCTTTGTCGGATTAGTGGTGTAGTCCAACTGAATACTACTCTTTATATGTAAGAAGAGTAACAGATTTATAACTTATTTATATTTCCTCTATAGGAGATTAAGGAGATATGTATGTATAGACAGAAAAAATCCGACTTTTACAGAGATGTTAGTCCACCAGACTCGTTGAGTTCGATGAGTACAGGTACACCTATCGGTAGGTCAAATGACACGAAAGAAGATGAAAGTTCATCTCTCCCCACAGGAGACACTGCTAGAAACATCGGCAGACCAGGTCCAGATTCCCCAAACTTAAAAACGAAAAACTTAGATCGCTCAGAGTCTTATGGTAGGACACCAGCAGAAAGATTTGACGGAGGTTATGTCAATGATAGTGGTAGCGGCAGTGCTAGAGTTATCCCTTATGATAGTGGTTTTACGAACAACTCATCTCCTTTAAGGAAAGCCAGAATGAAAATAAAAGCAGGTTTAATCAAACCACCAAGGAAACTAGTCAATGATATGAATGACTTCTTGTGTCATCATGTAACACTCTTAATCGCTTATGGTCCAGAGCATTTTAGAGAGAGATGGAGTGAAGAAGATATAGAGTACCTAAGAAACAGTGGTAGGTTTAGTAGGTCTGAGATTTCAGAAGTAAAAGACTTTGATGGTGGGTTCTTTGTAGAAGAGTTCTTTGAGTTGTCAGACTATGACATAAAAGGACCAGTCAGCAAAATGACATATGGAAAACCTTTATTTAAAACTATTACTCTTGCGATAGAACATAAAGAACGACAATGGAATACGCTAGGTTCTTGGAACGCTAAACATTCCGAGATAAATATAAACTCAGCTTTCTTCCAAAAGGTTGGAAGTGAAGACGGATTAAACCCTAAGTTCCTTTGCAACTACATAAAGAGTACACTTATCCACGAGTTGACTCATGCAATGCAATATATCATGTATCACGAACCTTACACTAGACTAGAAACAAGAGGTGGTTTCCCAGCCAAGTTAAAAGAACTACCTTATGACATATATCGTAGAAAAGGCGATATAGAATATCTTGCGAGTAAATACGAAGATGACGAGATAGAACAGGCATTACATAGGTTAACTCCGATTGAGTTTTACCCTTTACTGTTGCAAGAAATACTAGGCTTTAGATTTAGTCATCAAGAACAAGACATAACACCAACTAACTCAGATATTCGGAAACATATACAGGTCAGTCCTTTCTTTAAGTATCTTAAAGAAGTACCGAAAGTATACAAAAAAGCTATAGGGATCTTTGTCTCTGAAGTAAATAAGTCAAAAGACGAGGGTATCTCTTATATTAAGAGAGCAAGGCTAATGACTCAGTTCACAAACTGGGTTAAAGGTGATTCTGACTTGATCGAGAAATACATTTCAACTTTGGGATACCATCTTGAAAGCCTAGTGCCACCATATCTTGAAGCCAGATGGAACTACACAGGTAGTGATGATCTCACTTTAGATGTGAGTATGGTTCATTTTCCTCTCATCAACATAGTGAGGAAAAGGAATGTAAACCTTAATGCTAGAGCTAGAGAGATTCAGATTAGAAACAGGATAAAAGAGACTTTTGAGGTGGAAGATATTCACTACGACCACGACCTTAAAGATCTTTTTGGGTCTGTGAATTACAAAGAAATCCCACTGATAGAAAATATAGGTACAGATATATTTTCTGACGAGATTGAAGAATCATTCTTGTCATTCCTTAATGCCTTTAAAAAAACTGTCTGCATTCATTATGTGAATGAAGTCATTATTCCATACTTGACACAGTTTACTCGTGGTGGCGGTTTCCATGTCGCTTACGATCCACACCCATTACCTTACCTAAATCTACCACATGGTCATTTTAAGAACTTTAGGTATATGGGGTCTAAGACATTTAAAAACGGTGCCTCTTTGAGTTTTAATGTTTCAAGCACTTTTTATGGTAGTAGAGAGACACAAGGCACTAGCTTTAAATTTTATTTTGAGGGAGATTCACTGAAAACAGAAGTCAACAGAGAGGGTAAGACCCTTACATTTGATGGGTTTTTAGATGATGTTTCTTGCTTGAGAATTGCTTATTACGGAGTTCGAAACCATGCCTAATTTTAAAAGTAAGAACAAAAATGTACCTGTAGATGAAAAGTTATGGGCCGAAGTCCAAGCACTCGCCAAAGGTGAACGAAAAAAGCCTGTAGTTAGGGGGAAGAAATCTGTCAACCCTGTTAACGAGGGTAAGGGATTTACTACTTTTCCGTCTGCTTATGCGAATGGTTGGGCTTTATCTCAATACAAGCGTTTAGGTGGTAAGTGGAAAAAGGAATCTAAGAAAGCTGGATTAATAATACCCCCAAAGCACATCGTAGATAAGGCTACAAAAATAATGAGAGCGGGCTTTGCTGCTACTTGGGTTTGGCTTCAATACAAAGTAGATAGTGTGCCTAAGTATCCTTTAACCTTAGAAATCATTTCTGATTATGAGGAAGCCCTCGACAACTTAGAGATCGTACATACGAACAGAGAATCTACCAATGAGGAATTGGATACAGCTTTAAGTATCGCAAACACATCTACCCAATTTGTCTTTAACTTGATTGAAAAATACTTTGTACCACTCAATCTAAGAGCTATGAGTATTTTGTTACCTAAGATGAGTGCGAGTAGCGTTCGTGAAGATCCTAAAGCAATAAAACACATATTAAAGATTAGATCTGATTTGATTTCAGATTTGAAAAATAATATACCAGAGCGTTTGGTTCACATATCAGAAAAGTCAAGAAGATTGTATGAGAGTGAAGCTAAAAAAGTAAAGCTCTTTGATAAGTATAAAAAAGATTCGCACGGTGGCCGATCGTGGGTTTTACAAACGAAAGAACTAGGTAAGATTCAGCTAGAAATAAGAGAGACTGAAATAAAAGGGGCTTTGGGATTTTATCGTTATGAAGATAATCGACATAAAATAGTTGTTCTCGTTTACCCCAAAAAAACTGGTTTGAGTGAGAAAGAACTAAATAAGATTACGGATTATGTGCGACATGAATTAATTCATGCTATGCAAAAACAAATGAAGCTAGATTTCAATTTAGATCAAGCTGGTAATCCTAATAAAAAGTTTGATAGTGTTCACTTGCAACATAATAGAAAGAGAGAGAAAGAGATTAAATCTCAATATGCTAGAGAGGGACTTGATCCAAACATGATTCAAATCCATGCTCTTGATGATACTGAATTTTACTCAAGGCTATTAGATGAGATTGTAGAATTTAAGAGACTCAATGTAAGTAGATCAGATCTTAATGAAAAGACACGGTGGTGGATCTCAAGTAGAAAATATTTTGTGAGTCTAAAAAGATTTAAGAGAGATAATTGGAAAAAAGCTGTTGGTATTTTCTTTGATGCAGTCAGTTCTAATCGAAAGTATGCTCGTAAGTGGGATAAAGAACACTGTGAGTCTAAGACCTGTGATGAGATGGGATTCTCTGAAAAGGCTTCGTGTAGACCTTATAAGAACTGCTATTCAAAGGAAGCTAGTATCCTTTTACCCCCACCACCACCTATTGAAGATCTGATTTGTCAGCTCCCAAATCTAATTTTTCAGTATGAAAACAGACATAACAGCGAAAGATTACAAACCTATCTCGATGAATGTTTTTGGAAAGTCTTCGATGCTGTTTTAACTTCTAATGGACATGGAAGTATTGGTCTTGAGATTAAAGGGTTGGGAGAAAGTTTAGTGCCCCTCATCTTGTCTTTGAAAGATCATTTCAACCTTTTAAGGCCGAATCAATTAGCAGATATGTGTGGTATTCCATTTAAGTGCGACTACCTAGAAACTGCTCAAACACCCTCTTACCCAAGTGGTCATACCACACAAGCGTATTACATAGCTCATGTACTCTCCGATAAATACCCTCAACTTAGAGATAAGTTTTTTGATGTCGCTAAAATGGTAGAAGAATCGAGAATAGATAGGGGTGTTCACTTTATTTCGGATAATGAGGCAGCTAAGAGACTTGCGAAGAACCTGTATCAAGATTTGGCACTAAGACAATCTAGTTCTAGGGTAGCTCATAGATACTTGAAACTATCTTCTATACCTCACAAGTTTGAGGAAGTAGATTTAAATTATCACACCAGACATGAGGGGCTAGATGTGCTTTTCTTCCTCAATCTTCAAATGCAAGAAGACGATGGAACAGTTTGGGGTGGTGAGGAACTAGGTTGTATTCAAGGTGCTGTGTATGAGTGGGGCAGTCGTTATAACTTTGACAGTCCTTGTGACTATGACATAGGGGTTCTTAAAGAAAAGGCTGGATACAGTCCGAACACAGGTATCTATTTGGCTTTTGTGTCCGAGTCCGAGATATACGAAGATTACTTAGGTCAGAGGCTAGGGGATCATCTTTATTTAGGGTTTATACGACATATTTGGGATGAATTGAAAAAGCCTTTCGTCTTTGCTCCGCATTATTGCGTACCAAATGGCAATACCAATCCTACAGCTAGGAAACTTTGGAGTAGGCTTACGAGTAAGTACCCCTCTTCTGGAAACTGTGTACTTATCTCTAGTAGACCTTAAAGGAGTGTTGAGATGGGAAATAAAGGACTAATCCAAAGGGTCGCTCATAGATATTTAGAGTCTGCGAAGCGTGATGATCCTAAAAAAAAGAACACAGGTAAGGGTGGGCTAGACACATGGTTTTCTGGACATGGTGGTGGAGATCCCGATGATCGAGCGACATGGGGAGATTGGGTCGCAATAACACCAATAAAACACACTGTCGAAAAAGACGATGGGAAGAAGAAAAACTATGAACCAGGAGACATTGTGGGCCCGTGTGCCGTCTCTAGTGAATCAGACTGGAAAGATGTTACAAGTGGGGGAAAGAAACCCCTCAAATGTATGCCTAGAGAAAAAGCATGGAATATGTCAAAGAAAGATCGAGCAGAACTTGCCAAGAAGAAAAGGCGAGAAGAAGCGAAGCATCGTGGACAGAAGCCTGTTAATACTCCGACTTTCAGTGAAGAAGCTAAGGAGATCACAAAGAAGAAGAAGAAGAAGAAGAAAACTTCTGGTCTAATCAGACCCCCTCAAGATCTTTTAGATAAAGTTTCCGATCTAGCACAGGGGGTTTTAGCTAGATATGTCATGCGTGAACCACCTACACTTATTGATATAGAGGAAGCAGATTT
>MDTC01172657.1_pt1 | contig 11391 bp, 9 predicted proteins | sample 811181 | NCBI WGS metagenome assembly MDTC01 (sample SAMN05326644, study PRJNA326480) | marine metagenome | isolation source: seawater | place: Pacific Ocean: North | collected 2011 | reverse complement strand
CTAAAACGATCGACAATAGCATCCTTTGCTTTTAATGATGTGAATTTTGAATTATTAAAAACATGTGAATGAAAAACAACAGAATTTATTAAAAATGATCCGGTTGGACCTATATAATCCTCCCATTTAAAATTATAAATATTATCATAATATTCATTTATATCTTTAAACCTAAATTCACATACAGGTTTAAGTATTTTTAATGCAGTTCTTAAACTAAGGTTAGATTTATATAAAAAACCTTTATCACCATAAAAGCTTACATTTCTATTTCCTTTATTTATTTTTTGCGCACCTAAAGCAAGTAATTCCTCGGAAAGGATATCTTCAAAACCATAAAAAGTCTTAGCAATCATTTTAAAATTTTCACTCATATTCTTATTTGTTTTTCTGCTCATCCCACAAACTTTTCAATTTAAATAAATCATGAGTTTTAGCTGGCTCCCTATATTCTATCAGATTATCTCTGACTGATCTTTGTACTATATCCTCTATGTAATAATCTTCAATATTAGTTTCTGGCAAAAACTCACTTTTTAAATTCATATTGAAAAACTTAGCAGTAGTGTTATAAAAAAACGCCCTTAAACCATTTCTTAATTGCTTTACTAAATCATAGGTTGATATCCCAGTTTGACGATGAATTAATTTTATTAAAATTCTACCCTCAGACTGAGTAAACTTACTTAGCTCTGGAGTTAATTCGTCCTCTAAAAATTTTTGGACCATTTTTGTATATCTCTTTTTTCCTCTCTTAGTTTTTATTAGATCCAATCTTTCATTAAGACTATTTAACCTATCTGAAGCCATTATGGAATAAGGATAAACCTTTAAAGTTTTTCTTTTTAGGATTATATATTTTCTAATTTGATCAGAATTATAAAATGGTCTTTTTGGTAATAATAAAACCTCATTTAACCCGATTGAACCTTTAACTATTGTGTCACCTGAAATTCTTATGTATTCAGAAATTGAGTCATTTTCAATCTGTTGAGTGTAAGTATTTACAATTGTAAAAAAAAACAATAAAAATAGGAATTGTTTCAATTAAAAATAATTATTTAATAATTGATAAAATTATATATAATAAATAAGGAAATCATTATTATTTTTACATATATAATATATAAAATCAAAAGACATGAGTGGCAAAAGCATATTAAATAAAAAATCGATGAAATTCCTTGAGGAATATTTAAATAATGCATCTCCTACAGGTTATGAATGGGAAGGTCAAAAAATTTGGATGGACTATTTAAAACCCTATGCTGATGATTTTATAACAGATACTTACGGATCTGCTGTAGCAGTAATTAATCCCGAACACAAATATAAAGTTGTAATTGAAGGGCATTCTGACGAAATATCATGGTATGTTAATTATATTTCAGACAAAGGATTAATATCTGTCATTAGAAACGGAGGAAGTGACCATCAAATAGCGCCAAGTAAAATTGTTAATATACATACTGATAAAGGTATAGTTAAAGGAGTATTCGGATGGCCTGCAATACACACAAGACTTGCAACTAAAGAAGAAACCCCAAAACTAGATAATATATTTATAGATGTAGGTTGTAAAACTAAGAAAGAAGTTGAAAAATTAGGTGTTCACGTGGGATGTGTTATAACTTATCCTGATACCTTCCATATCTTAAACAAGGATAATTTTGTTTGTAGAGCACTTGACAATAGAATTGGAGGTTTTATGATTGCTGAAGTTGCAAGATTAATTAAAGAAAATAAGAAAAAGTTACCTTTTGGACTCTACGTAACTAATTCTGTTCAAGAAGAAGTGGGATTAAGAGGTGCTGAAATGATAACCCAGACAATTAAACCTAATGTTGCAATAGTGACAGATGTTACACACGACACCACTACCCCGATGATTAATCAAAAAAAGCAAGGGTATTGTGAGCTAAACAAAGGACCTGTTGTAACATATGCACCTGCAGTTCAACAAAAATTAAGAGATTTAATTTTGGATACTGCTAAGAAAAATAAAATACCTTTTCAAAGAGCTGCATCTAGCAGGTATACAGGCACCGACACTGACGCATTTGCATACAGCAATGGAGGAGTTCCATCTGCATTGATTTCACTTCCTTTAAGATATATGCATACAACTGTAGAAATGGTACATAGAAATGATGTTGAAAATGTAATCAAATTGATATATAATTCAATTTTAAATATTAAATCTGGTGAAGATTTTAGTTATTTTAAATAAACTAAAAGATTAAAAAATTAAATTGACTATATAGAATTATCTTTAATTTCTTGAACTATTTCAGGATTTAAAAGAGTACTAATATCTCCTAAATCATCATATTGTTTAGATGCTATTTTTCTTAAAATACGTCGCATTATTTTACCAGATCTGGTTTTAGGCAAACCACTTGCAAATTGAATTTTATCTAATTTAGCAATCGGCCCAATTTTATTAGAAATTAGATTATTTATTTCTTTTCTAATTAATTTTTCATCATTTACCTCTTCTTTTAATGTAACAAAACCGTATAAAGCATTTCCTTTAATATCGTGAGGAAAACCAACAATTGCTGATTCTGCTACTTTTTTATGCTCATTTATAGCATCTTCAATTGGAGCTGTACCTAAATTATGACCTGAAACAATAATAACATCATCTACCCTTCCAGTAATTCTAAAATTACCCTCATCATCCTTAAAAGCACCATCACCAGTAAAATACATATTGTCAAATGCGGAAAAATATGTATTAATATATCTTTCGTGATTTCCCCAGATGGTTCTTGCAATTGATGGCCATGGATATTTGACACATAGCTTCCCTACAATGTTAGCTTCATTTAATTCATCTCCACTATCATCTATTAAAATTGGCTGAATACCAATAAATGGCTTAGTTGCAAAAGTTGGTTTATCAGGAATAACATTAGGAATCGATGAAATTAAAATTCCTCCTGTTTCTGTTTGCCACCATGTATCAACAATAGGACATTTATTTTTTCCAATATTATTATCATACCATTCCCATGCTTCTTCGTTAATTGGCTCACCTACAGTTCCAAGGACTTTTAAAGATTTTAATGAGGCGTCTTTAAGAAAATCATCACCTTGTTTTGCTAAAGCCCTAATTGCTGTTGGAGCTGTATAAAATTGATTTACCTTATACTTATCGACTATCTGCCAAAATCGACTAAAATCAGGATAACTTGGAACACCTTCAAACATTAATGTTGTTGCTCCATTTGATAATGGACCGTATAAAATATAACTATGACCTGTTATCCATCCTATATCAGCTGTACACCAATAAACATCCTCAGGTTGATATTGAAATATATTTTTAAATGTATAAGAAGTATAAACCATATATCCGGCACATGTATGTACCATACCTTTAGGTTTACCTGTTGAACCTGATGTGTATAAAATAAATAATGGGTCTTCAGCATCCATAATTTCAGGTTCACATACATCGTTAACAGAATCTATTAAATCATTTAAAAGATAATCCCTCTCATGTTTGAGATTCATCGACTCATTAGTTCTTTTAACAACCAAAACTTTTTGTTTTGTTTCACAAATTTCAAGAGCATCATCAACAATTTGCTTTAAGTTTAATATTTTATCTCCTCTATACGACCCGTCAGATGTTATAATTAAACTACTTTCACAATCATCAATTCTTGTAGCAAGCGCATTTGAAGAAAAACCAGCAAATACAACTGAATGTATTGCTCCAATTCTAGCACATGCTAAAACAGAAAAAGCCAATTCAGGGATCATAGGTAAATAAATACAAACTCTATCCCCCTTTTTAACACCCATCGACTTCAAAACATTAGCCATTTTACAAACCTCGACCAATAATTCAGAATATGAGTATGATTTATGTTTTTCATTTGGATTATTTGGTTCAAAAATAATTGCTGTTTTTTGTGGATTCTTAATCACATGTCTGTCTAAACAATTGACTGTTATGTTTAATTTTGCATCCTTAAACCATGAAATTTTAGCCTTTTTAAAATCCCAATCAACAACTTTGGACCATTTTTTATTCCAAACAAAATTATTGGAGGCTAATTTATCCCAAAATTTTTCAGGTGATTGGGTAGAAGAATTATATAATTCTAAGTACTTTTTATTTGAATCAATTGTATAGTTATTCATATTCAGGTGTTCTAATATTATCAACAATATCTTTAATCTTTTCAGGAGTTGGTGAGGTAAAATTCATCACTAAAAATGAAACAATAAAATTGAGTAACATAGCAACAGTACCAAATCCTTCTGGCGAGATACCAAACCAATAATCCTCAACATCACCCCCTCCAAAAAAATCAAATTTAAATTTCAACATATAGAATAGCATTAAACCTATACCAGCTAACATCCCGGCAATTGCTCCTTCCCTATTCATCTTTTTATAAAAAATACCCATAACTATTGCTGGGAAAAATGATGCTGCTGCTAATCCAAAAGCTAAAGCAACAACAGCAGCTACAAAGCCCGGGGGATTAATACCAAAATATCCTGCAATACATACTGCAAAAAAAGCAGATATTCTTGCGGCAATCAATTCACCTTTATCAGTTATTTCAGGGTATATCACTCTTTTAATTAAATCATGAGACACTGATGCTGAGATAACTAATAACAGACCGGCAGCAGTAGATAAAGCTGCGGCTAAACCTCCAGCAGCTACAAGTGCTACAACCCAATTTGGAAGATTAGCTATTTCAGGATTTGCTAAAACCATTATATCACGATCCACATACAATTCATTGGAATCATTATTTGAATAACCAATCATTCCATCATTATTCAAATCTTCAAATTTTATCAAACCCGTATTTTCCCATTTCTTAAACCATTGAGGAATATCAGAATATGATTTATTTGAGATTGTTTCTAATAGATTAGTTCTAGCAAAAGCTGCTACAGCTGGAGCTGTTGTATAGAGAATCGCTATTAATAACAGTGCTATACCAGCAGATTTTCTTGCATCTGAAACTCTTTTAACAGTGAAAAACCTAACTATAACATGAGGTAAACCAGCAGTTCCAACCATTAAAGCAAATGTAATTGCAAAAATATCAATCAAAGGTTTTGTGTTTTCCGTATATTCATTAAAACCTAACTCAACGTTAAGATTATCAAGCTTATCTAATAAATACATAGATGACCCGTCACTTAACTGACTTCCAAATCCGAATTGAGGAATCGGATTACCGGTCATTTGTATTGAAATAAAAATTGCAGGCACCATAAAAGCAAAAATTAAGACACAATATTGTGCCACCTGAGTATAGGTTATCCCCTTCATACCACCTAAAACAGCATAAAAAAGAACTATCAGCATTCCTATAACTACTCCTGTATTTATATCTACTTCAAGAAATCTTGAAAAAACAATTCCAACACCTCTCATTTGACCAGCAACATAAGTGAAAGAAACTAATAATGCACAAAACACAGCCACCAGCCTTGCATTATTAGAATAATATCTCTCCCCTATAAAATCAGGAACAGTGAATTTGCCAAATTTTCTTAAATATGGTGCTAATAAAAGAGCCAACAAAACATAACCTCCTGTCCAACCCATCAAGTATACAGCTCCATCATATCCAGCAAATGAAATAATTCCAGCCATTGAAATAAATGAAGCTGCACTCATCCAATCAGCAGCAGTTGCCATTCCGTTAGCCCATGCACCAACTCCACCACCGGCAACATAAAATTCTTTTGTTGATTGAACTCGTGACCAAATTGCAATTCCTATGTAAACTGAAAAAGTAATTCCAACAATTATATATGTCCAGGTTTGAATACTCATATTTTATTTTTTATATCCATATTTTTTATCTAGATTATTCATCAATCTTACATAAATAAAGATCAATAAAACAAAAACATAAATTGAACCTTGCTGAGCAAACCAGAATCCAAGCTTGAATCCAGCAAATGAAAATTCATTTAAAAAATCTTTTAAAATTATCCCAAACAAAAAAGAGAAAGTAAACCAAAATAAAAGAAGTACAATAACGTACTTTATGTTAGTTTCCCAATAAGATTTTAAATTATTTTTTGATTTCATAATTATTTAGTTTTTCTAAAACTTTTGGAGCTAAAATTAGCGTAGCAATCATGGTTGGTATTGCCATCAATGCGAAAAATGTGTCAATTAGATTAATCATCATAGACAATGACGTCGTAGCACCAAGCATTATACTAATTATATAAATGTAATTATATTTTTTTTTGTTTTTAGCTCCAATTATAAATGATAAGCATTTAGTTCCATAGTATGAATAAGAAAACAAAGAGGAAATACTAAAAACAAAAACACAAATTAACAAAATATAATTTCCGTAAAAAGAGAATGAAGACTCAAAAGCAGCTGCGGTTAAAGAAACACCATCAACATCTAATTTCCATGCATCTGTAACTAAAATTGCTAAAGCTGTTAGAGTACAAACCAATAATGTGTCTATGGCAGGTCCCAACATGGCTACCAATCCTTCTTTTATTGGATTGTTAGTTTTAGCTGCGCCATGTGCCATTGGAGCCATTCCTATTCCTGCTTCGTTTGAAAAAGCTCCTCGTCTAATACCTAATATTATTAAAGCACCTAAAACACCACCTAAAGCTGAATTACCATCGTAATAATCTGCATGAAATGCATCGTAAAATATTAAATAAATGTAGTTTGGAATTTTATCATAATGTATTACTAAAATTACTAGTACCATAATCATATAAACTCCAACCATAAAAGGAACTAATTTAGCAGAAACCCTACTTATTCTTTTTAAACCACCAAGAATAACAATTGAAGTTATAATTATTAATATCATCCCAATTATAAAGTTTGAAAAAAGACTTATTTGGACTCCATTTGGAACTAAAATTATATCATTAACGGCTTGTGTTAACTGATTTACATTGAATACAGGCAAAGCTCCAACCATACCACAAAAACTAAAGAAAATAGCTAAAGGAAACCATTTATCCCCTAATCCGTTAACAATAAAATACATTGGGCCACCTTGTTTATTTCCCTGAGAATCAACACCTCTGTACATTACAGCTAAAGATGCCGTAAAGAACTTTGTTGACATTCCAATTATGCCACTAATCCACATCCAAAAGATTGCACCAGGACCCCCAATTGAAATTGCTACTGCTACTCCAGCAATATTACCCATACCTACTGTTGCTGAAAGGGCAGTTGTTAAAGCTTGGAAATGACTTATTTCTCCATCAGAATGCTTATCATTAAATTTTCCTCTTATTATATCAATAGCATGAAAAAAATATCTGAAAGGCTTAAATTTTGAGATAACTAAAAGATAAAAACCTCCTCCAATTAAAATTATAAGTAAAGGGTATCCCCATACAAATGATGAAATTTCAGAAATTAATTTTTCAATGTTCAAAATATTGCTTTAAAAAGTTTTCTGTATTTGTATATATTCTTTGGTGGATATTTTGAGGATTAGATTTAACAAATTCATCGGAAGTAATATTCTCATATAACTCGATATACCTTTCTGAAACAGATTTGATATAATCATCTGACATATTAGGCACTGATTGGCCTTTAAGACCTTGGAAATTATTTTGTATTAGCCATTGCCTAACAAATTCCTTTGATAATTGTTTTTGAGGTAGATTATTATTTTGTCTTTGCATATATCCTTCCTTGTAAAAATATCTTGATGAATCTGGAGTATGAATTTCATCAATAAGAACTATTTCACCATTTTTTGTCTTACCAAACTCGTATTTTGTATCAACAAGAATCAAACCTCTACTATCGGCTAATTTAGATCCTCTTTTAAAAAGTAACTTTGTATAATTTTCAAGAATCTCATAATCTTCAGTTGATACAATACCTTTGGAAATAATTTCTTCTTTACTTATATCTTCATCGTGATTACCAAAATCTGCTTTAGTAGCTGGTGTTATTATAGGGGCGGGGAATTTATCATTCTCCCTCATTCCATCTGGCATTTCAACACCACATAAAATTCTTTTTCCTTTTTTATATTCTCTGTTAGCATGACCAGACAAATAGCCTCTAATAACCATTTCAACTTTAAATGGCACACATAAATGACCTACTGATACGTTTGGATCAGGACTGTTAATTAACCAATTTGGAACTAATTCAGATGTTTCATTCATCATTTTAACAGCAATCTGATTTAAAATTTGACCCTTAAAAGGAATTCCTTTAGGCATTACCACGTCGAAAGCAGATATTCTATCAGATGCTACCATTACAACAATATCATTCTGAAGATAATAGACATCTCTAACTTTTCCTTTGTAGACATTAATCAATTTTGAAAATTTAAAATCAGATTTAGTAATTGTTTCCAGCATTTCTAATTATTGTTTTCGATGTTTCTATAAGCATCAACAATTTTTTTTACAAGTTTATTCCTAATTACATCCGATTCATCTAAATGTACAATACCGACCCCATTTGTATTCTTTAGAATAAGAATAGCCTCTTTGATACCAGAAATAGCATTTCTTGGTAAATCAACCTGACCAGGATCGCCAGTTATAATAAATTTTGCATTTTTTCCCATTCTAGTTAAGAACATCTTCATTTGTGAGTGAGTAGTATTTTGTCCTTCATCTAAAATTACAAAAGCATTATCTAGTGTCCTCCCTCTCATGAAAGCTAGTGGTGCAATTTGAATCACCTCATCTTCTAAGTATTTTTTTAATTTTTCTGACGGAATCATGTCCTTTAGTGCATCGTATAGAGGCTGCATATATGGATCAAGTTTTTCTTTTAAGTCACCAGGTAAAAAACCTAAATTTTCACCAGCTTCAATTGCAGGTCTTGTTAATATGATTTTTTTTACAGTTTTATTCTTTAAAGCTTTTACAGCTAATGCAATTCCTGTATATGTCTTACCAGTTCCAGCTGGTCCAATCGCAAAAACCATGTTGTTATTGTTGACACTATCGATAATCTTTCTTTGATTAAGAGTTCTTGCTTTAATTACTCTACCACTGACACCATGCAAAATAGGCTTATGGCTTTCTGATGATGTTTCTAGCTCTAAATCTGATTTGGTTAACAAAGTTTCAATCTCGTTGTCAGAGAGGATATTATATTTGAGAAAATAATTGATTATTTTATTTACTCTGGTTTCTAATTCTGAAAGGTCTTCAATTTTACCATATGCTTTAATTTGGCTTCCTCTTGCAACAATCTTGATATTAGGAAAATTATTTTTAAGAACTTTAATATTTTTATTTTGTGGCCCAAAAAAATCTTTAGGATCTATGCTGTCAATTTTAATTACTTTTTCTTCCAAATTTTACAATGTTATTAATCAGAATATATTTTACTAGAATACTAAATCTAAAATACGTAATTTCATAACCACTTTTGTTATTAAATATTAACAATTTAATGTCTATAATTACACTTATTACAGATTTTGGAAACAAAGATCATTTTGTAGCAAAAATGAAAGGTAATATTTACACTAAATATCCTGACGCTAAAATTATTGATATCTCTAATCATGTCTCCCCATTTAATATAATGGAAGCTGCATATATACTTGAAAACTCATACAAGAGTTTTCCTGAAAAATCTGTTCACATAATTGATGTTGACTCTGAAAAAACAATTGAAAAAAAACACATTGTTGTCTATTTAGATAATCATTATTTTGTCTGTTCAGATAATGGAATTTTAAGCATTTTAGCTCAGAATATTAACCCTGAAAAGATATATGAAATTATAATTCAGGAAGACCTAAATACAATAGATTCTAGTACAAATATATTTTCTCAAGTTGCTTGTCATTTAGCAAAGGGTGGAAAACCTGAACTAATTGGTAAAGAAATTAGTGATATAAAATCTGTGAAAAATCTAAAACCTTTTATTAATGAAGACTCAAACCAAATTGTTTCGAGTGTTATTTATATTGATAATTTTGGAAATGTAATTACAAATCTTAAGAAAAATATATTTGAAGAAATAAGGAAAGGAAGATCATTTGTAATCTCTGTTAGAAACTACAAATTCGAAAAAATATTCAACAAGTATAGTGATATAGTAAACTACAACGTGCCTATTAACGAGAGAAATGATGAAGGTAAGGGCTTGGTTGTTTTTAACTCAAATAATCTTCTACAAATTTCAATATATAGAAGTAACCCTCAAAATGTAGGAACAGCATCATCACTAATGGGATTAAAAATATACGATTCCGTCACTATTTCTTTTAAATAACCTGTTTATGTTAATAAGTTTATTTAAGAATATTTTATCAATATGATATATTTGTTAATTATTATACTAATCATCACCTCATGAAATTTATTGTATCAAGCAGTACACTTTTAAAAAAACTTCAGATTCTAGGCGGAGTAATAAATACATCCAATACAATCCCAGTTTTAGATCATTTTTTATTTGAATTAGATAATTCTAATCTTAAAATTACTTCTAGTGATTTAGAAACAACAATGATTTCATCAATTGAGGTAGATAGTTCAAGTAAAGGTTCTGTTGCAATTCCTTCAAAACTTCTTATTGACACCTTAAAAACATTTCCAGAACAACCACTTACATTTTCTATTGAAGATAATAATACAGTCGAAATTAGTTCAAATCATGGAAAATATGCCCTTGCATATACAGAAGGTGATCAATTTCCCAAAACAATATCTTTGGACAACCCATCAAGTACAAAGATTTCAAGCATGGTGTTAGCAAAAGCAATTAATTCAACAATATTTGCTTCAGGAAATGATGAGTTAAGGCGTAATATGAATGGGGTGTTTTTTCAATTATCATCAGATAATATAACATTTGTGGCAACTGATGCTCATAAACTAGTAAAATACAAGAGAAATGATATTAAAGCTTCAAATCTTGCGGAATTTATAATGCCTAAAAAGCCATTAAATCTATTAAAAAACATCATTGATAATGAACAAGAAATAACAATAGAATATAATAATTCTAATGCAAAGTTTGATATGGAAGGGTTAACTGTTATTTGTAGATTAATTGAGGGGCAATACCCGAATTATGAAGCTGTAATCCCAAATGAAAACCCTAATGTATTAACTATTGACCGTTCGCTTCTATTGAGTTCGCTTAAAAGAGTATCTATTTTTTCAAATAAAACAACACATCAGGTTAGATTAAAAATTGCTGGAGCCGAATTGAATATTTCTGCAGAAGATGTAGATTTCAGCAATAAAGCTGAAGAAAGACTAACATGTGAATATAATGGAGAAGATATTGAGATAGGTTTTAATTCAAGGTTTCTTATTGAAATGACCAATAATTTAGAATGCAAAGATGTTAAGTTAGAAATGAGTCTACCAAACCGTGCTGGTATTCTAAAACCT
>MDTC01081204.1_pt1 | contig 11391 bp, 5 predicted proteins | sample 811181 | NCBI WGS metagenome assembly MDTC01 (sample SAMN05326644, study PRJNA326480) | marine metagenome | isolation source: seawater | place: Pacific Ocean: North | collected 2011 | reverse complement strand
TGACATTGCAGCTTATGATAGTAATGTGATGTTTAAGATAGAGGGTAGAAAGGTATTATCGAATGAGGGTAGTTGTTCTATCATTTATATAAGTAGAGTTACAGACACAGAACAGTTTGATCCTTTGCTTAGTAGTACGATTGCACACAGACTTGCATCAGAAACGGCTTATGCAATTACTGGTAGTAATGCTTTAGCTCAATCTATGTATTCTTTATATCAAGCAAGACTAAGTGAAGCTAGGAGCATGGATGCACTAGAGGGTTATCCAGAACAATTACAGGCAGATACTTACACTAACGCAAGGTTCTAATATGGCTAGAGTATCGTCTATTATCACCAATTTCAGAGCAGGTGAGATATCTCCACGATTAGAAGGTAGGATTGATTTACAGAAATATAATGAAGCTGTAAAAGATTTAAATAATATGATTGTATTTCCACAGGGAGGTACAACACGCAGACCTGGAACATTTTACGCAGGAACCACAAAAGATGGTGGTCAGGTAAGATTAATTAACTTTGAGTTTAGCGACACACAAGCCTATGTATTAGAGTTTGGTAATAACTACATACGAGTATTTAAAGATGGTGGCTTAGTTACAGAAGCTACGACAGCAATATCTGCAATAACAAAAGCAAACCCAGCAGTGGTAACATCTAATTCCCATGGTTTGAATAATGGTGACAGAGTGTTTATTACTGGTGTCGTTGGTATGACAGAGGTAAACAACAGAGAGTTTACAGTTGCAGGAAAAACAACAAATACATTTCAGTTAAGTGGTGTTAATAGCACAGGGTTTACAACTTACGGAAGTGCAGGAACAGTTGGTAAAATAGTAGAGATAACAAGCACTTACACGACAAGCCAGTTATCTAGCATTAACTTTGCACAATCAGCAGATGTTTTGTTTCTTGCACATAATAGTCATCAACCTGCAAAGTTAACAAGAACAAGCCATACATCATGGACATTGACAGATATTGATTTTACTGATGGTCCTTACCTTGATGAAAACATAACAACAACTACTTTGCACGCTTCAGCAGACAATGGTTCTGTAACGATTACAGCAAGTGCTGATTTATTTGCAAGCACAGATGTTGGTAGATTAATAAGGTTTCGTGAAGTATTAGAGATAACCTATGATGAATGGGCAGCAAGCACTAGTTATGCAAACAATGTTTTTGTTAGATTTAATGGTCATGTCTACAAACATACAACTGGGTCTACGCAAACATCAGGTAACACGCCACCAGTACACACATCAGGTACAGAAACATATGGCAGTTTGAATTGGGAATACAGGCATGACGATACAGGGTATGTAAAGATTACAGCATTTACTAATGCAACAACAGTTACAGCATCAGTTCAAACAGATGATGGTGGTATATCGGTTTTACCAGCACAAGTTATTGGTTCAAGTAATGCGACTACAAAATGGTCATTAGGTAGTTTTAGTGCGACCACTGGGTTTCCAAGAGCAATAGGTTTCTATGAGGAACGATTATACTTTGCTGGAACCACAGATCAGCCACAGACTATCTTTGGTAGTGTTTCTGCTGATTTCGAGAACCACACACCTGGAACAGAAGATGATGCAGCCATAAATGTAACGATAGCATCAGACCAAGTAAACGTGATAAAGCACTTATTACCAGCTAGATTCTTGCAATTATTAACTACAAGTGCTGAGTTTACACTGTCAGGTGGTGCAGGATCAGAGCCAGTTACACCTACAAATGTAAATGTTCTTAGAGAAACTACGTTTGGCACAGGTACAGTAAAGCCATTGAGAGCAGGTAACAGTACAATACTAATACAAAAGGGTGCAGAAAAAGTAAAAGAGATAACCTTTGATTTAGATACAGATGGATTGTTAGGTGTTGATTTAACTGTATTGGCAGATCATTTGGCTAGAGGTGGCTTAACTGACATGGTTTGGCAACAAGAGCCTGAGTTATTATTATGGTTTGTTCACAGTGATGGCAGACTTATTGGATTAACTTATGACAGAGCTAACGCTACAGTGGGTTGGCATGAGCACAGTTTAGGTGGCAGTGGCATAGTAGAAAGTATAACAGCTATACCTAGTGGTGCTGAAGATCAGGTTTATCTAAGTGTAAAAAGAACAATTAACAGTGCGACTGTAAGACATATAGTTTTTCTCAAGTCATTATATTTCAATGATGATGTAGAAGATGCTTTCTTTGTAGATAGTGGATTAACATACAGTGGGAGTGCCACAACGTCTATTACAGGCTTAAATCATCTTGAGGGTGTGACAGTAACCATTTTAGCTGATGGGTCTGCACACGCTGATAAAACAGTCAGCAATGGTGCAATCACATTAGATAGAAGTGCATCAAAGGTTCATATTGGTTATGGGTACACATCATCACTTGAAACATTGCGTATGGAAGCAGGTGCAGAAGATGGTATTGCCCAAGGCAAGATAAAGAGAATACATGGTGTTACGGCTAGGTTCTTTCAGACAGTTGGTGCAGAGTTAGGTCCTGATACAAGTAATCTTGACAGATTGCCGTTTAGAGATAGTAGTATGAATATGGATGAAGCTGTACCATTGTTTACTGGGGATAAAGAAATATCTTTCCCATCAGGGTATGATAATGATGCAAAGATTGTTATAAGACAGACACAGCCATTGCCTATGACAATATTAGCTATTATGAGAAGGTCTAATACATTTGATGCTTAGTATTAAAAGATTTGAAAAAGAAGATTTGGAAATGATAGAAACTAATTTTCATTTTCCAGAAAGCTCAAAAGCAGCTATGATGAAAGAAAGTTGCATAAGTGCATACACAGCATTGCTAGAAAGTAAGGTATTTATGATTGGTGGTGTATATGGATTGTGGAAAGATGTAGGCGAAGCATGGTTTATTATGTCAAGTATTGCCTATGACAAGCCTTTTGCAGCAGCTAAATACTCTAGTATATTATTAGATCATGTTCAAGACAACGCTAAGTTAAAACGTATTCAGGCAAGTGTGCACACTAACGATAAGCAAGCTATAAGATATGTAGAGTGGTTAGGGTTTGAGAATGAAGGTTTAATGAAGAAGTATGGTCCTGATGGTTCGGACTATTATCGTTTTGCGAGGGTAACTTAATGGCACCACCTTTAGTATTAGCAGCAGCAGGAGCGTCAGCTTTATCAGGCTTTATAGGCTATAAAGGAAATATGGCTTCAGCGAAAGCTGCAAGACAAGTTGGTGAGTACAATGCTAAAGTTGCAGAAGCAGAAGCAGTATTATTACAACGCAAAAAAACACAAGAAGAAGCATCATTAAGAAAACAATCAGATAGATTAATAAGTGTGCAAAGGGTGGCAACAGCTAAGTCTGGTATACAAATGTCTGGAAGTCCACTGGAAGCCTTGGCTGACGCTTATTTCAACACAGAATTAGATGCTATAAATATACAGCAAGCAAGCAAAGTAGAACAATTTGCAAAAACTGCTGAAGCAGGATTGGCAAGGGCAGAAGGTAATGCAAGAAGTAGAGCTTATAAAACACAGGCTTATACAACATTGTTGTCTAGTGGGTCTAAAACAGCTTCATTGTTAGCGTAGGTGATTAAATGAAAATACCATTATATAATAAAGGATTAGGAGAGCAGGTAGGTAAAACAGCAGGTCAGTTGTCTCCAAGAGCATCATTCGGTGCATTTACTGCTGTGGGTCAAGCTAGTGCACAATTTGCACAAACAGCAGGTGATATAGCTATTAAGTTTGGAGAAGCAGAAAAAGCTGCTGAAACAGATAGAATATTTAATGAAGAATATTTAAAGTTTTCAACAAATGCTGATGATACTATCCTTAATAGCACAGAAACAGATACACAAACATTTGAAACTAATTTCAACAAAAAAATAATAACACCAACAATAAATGCTGTTGATAAGTACAATATCACTAATAAACAAAAACAAGTCATAAAAAGTAAACTTACTGATTTATTTAGAACTAAATTAACAAAAGGTAAGCAATTCACATTTAATCGTGGTCAGGTTGTTAGGTCAAACGCAGCAAATCGGTCTTTAGATTTTAACATAAACAAGTTAGCAACTTTAAATAAAAATGATCCTGAATTTGCAAAGTTATTAACTGACTCAGCAGATATTATAAAAGAAGGTCAACTTAAAGGTTTAAAGTTAGATTATGATAATAAAAAATTTGCATCAAATGTTGAAATAAAAACTATTGGTGCTTTAACAAGAAGTGCAAAAACTATTTCACAAGTTGATGAATTAATAAATAGGGTTGAGAAAAGCAATCTTTATGAGTCTGAGGGTCAAAAAGAAACTAGACTTGCAAAATTAAAAACAAAAAAAAATGAGATAAGAACAAAAAATATATCGTCAGTAGTTGGTTTGTCTACAATAAATATTGTAGATGATGGTGATGGAGATTCTTCGCAAGTAAGTGAAGAAGAAGCTCTCGTGAATTTAAATAAAGCAAATAAAGGTGACTTTTCTTTTAATCCCCAAGCAGCACAACTTTATAAAGAAATGAATAATGAAGATAAAATAAAAACTAACAATGCAATAAAAGCACAAATAGAAAATGTTAGAAGTGATATAAGGTTTTCCCAACAACAAAACGACAGAAAAGAAAATGAAAACAATGACAAGTTATTTACAGATAATATTGATAAAATTACAAGTAATGAAGTAAGTATTGCGTCTATTAATGAATTGCCATTTTCAGGTTTGAAGGGAGAGAAATTAAAACAGTCTCTGATAACAATAAAAAATAAAGTTATAAGTGGACAAGTTTTGACAGACAGTAAGCCAATAGCTTATGCCAAAACACAAGAATTAATTTTTACTGGAGCAGTTAAGGATATTACTCAAACATTTAATTTGCCTTCTGACAAATCTGGTGAACCAAAAAAAAATATATTACAAAGATTTGGATCTGACTTTAGTGCTGACGATATAAAATATTTTAAATCATCTATTGACAGCATGAATACCCAAAACATAAGCACAGAAGCAAAAACAATGGTTGTTGCAGAAAAAAGATTTCAAGATTTTTTAAAAGGCAATAAATCACTAATTGTTGGATCAGGTGCATTTGCGAGAATGAATCCAAAAGGCGAAGAAGATTTTTATGATTTTCAAGTTCAGATGCGTGGCAGGTATCAATTTGGCTTAAGCAAGGGTTTGACACCAGATCAATTATTAAATCCAAGAAGTCCTAATTATATTTTAAAAGAAGATGATGCTTATAGAAAATCAAATAAAGATATATTGAAAAGTATAAGTGATTATTACAAACCTATACAGGAGTTACAACTTTCAGATCTTGCTCCACCACAAAAGCCTAGAACAATGTCTATAGAACAATGGATAAATTCAGAAACATACATTAATTACAAAACAAGTGGTAAATACAAAAAATATAAAGAGTTATTAGGTAATCAATAATGAGTCAATTAATACAAGAATTAAATTTACTAGAGGCAACTGGTGTAAGTGAAGATGAATTAAAAAAATACAAAGATGACCAAATAAATTTACTTAAAAGCACTGGTGTCACAGACAACGAAATAAATGAATATACAGGTGCGATTGATCCTGCTGAAAATAAAAATGTAACTGATCCGATAGATAATTATTGGACAAATATTACAGAAGAAAGTGTAAATTTTGTAGGTAAAAAATTACAAGATGTAAAATATTGGGCAGTGAAAGATGAAGCAAAATTTTCGGACAGTTTTTGGACAAGAGGTGTTGGGAAATCTTTGCCTAATGTTGCTTACGACTATCATACTAAAGATGGAATTGATTTAAATAAAGCATTTTCAGAAGAACCTGAAGATACAGGTCATGTAGAAAGATGGCTTTCTAGTATGGGTACAATACTTGGTGATTTGCCAGGATATTTAATTGGTGGTGGTATAGCCAATAGATTAACAGGTGGCAATCAATATGCAACAGGTTTTGGTGCTGGTTTTGTCAACGAGAGTATAAAAAGTATGTACTTGGAAGCATTACAAAAAGGTGATGTTGAGAATTTTTCAGATTGGTGGAAAATATATATAGACCATGGCGTTAAGGAGGGTGTTAAGTCAGGTGTCACTTTAGGAACGGCTATGGGCTTGCCTAAAACTCTTGGATTTAACAAAAATATAGTGGGTAAATATTTAACACAATATGCTGCATTTATTGGCGTTGGTTCAGCTTTAGAGCAAAAAATGCCCACAAAAGATGAACTAATAAACACAGCGTTGGTTTTAGGAACTTTTGGAGGTATTGAAGCAGGTGTTAAGGGTACAAAGATGGTTTTGGATAGAGTCAAAAAAACAAATAAAAGTCCATCTGAGGTTGTTAATGAGGTGCTACTTGACCCTAAAAAAATAGAAGATGTTACCAGCAAAAATATTACTGAGTTTAGAGACAAAGTTAAAGCTACAGAGAAAATAGAACCTTTTGTTGAGGGGTCAACTGCAAAACCAAAATCAAATAGAACACCAATAGAAGAAGCTGCAAAAGAAAAAGTAGAAAAAAATGTTGAAGAAATATTACAAAAAATACCTGAAAAAGAGTTGTTAGAAAGATTTGATACTCTTACAGAGGTTACTAACAAAGCAGAAAAGCCACAAGAAACTATATCACCTGAGTTACAAAAAAAATTAGAAAATCCAAATGTAACTTCAGAACAATTCAGCAAAGAAAGAGGTTATTCAGAAAAAGAAATAATTGATTTCAAAGAATTTAAGGAAGTTGCAAATGAAGTTATAAAGAGAAAAGGTCAAGAATTTGCACAAGTTAGAAATTTGGAAATAATAAATGGTGAAAGGGTAGTTTCTAAAGAATTGGGTAATAAATCTTTAACAAGACCTGAAGAAGTTATTGTGGACACCACTTTAAAGGGTAAAGTTGAAACAGAAATACAAAAAATTGAAACATCAGACGCAGTAAATTCTGTAATTGAGAATGTGGGTGCTTCTTCTCCACCACCAAGAATAAATATGCAGCAATTTAAAAGTAAATTTATTACAGAAGCTCTTGATAAATTACATCCTATATTTGTTGCAGTTAGAGAGTTTGAAAAAGCTGGAGGTGGATTTAAGGAAGGATATCCAGATCCTTATAAAACAGCTAGAATACAACCTGGTATGGAAGGTCGTGCCATGCATTTTATAAGGTTTGGCACTCTTGATTTTGCTTCATTAAAAAATAATGGCAAATCTCTAATACAAGTTTTAGAGCCGATAAAAAGTTTAAAAGATATGAAACAAGCTATAGCATACTTTACATCAAAGAGAGCTTTAGAAAAAGCAGAGCAAGGCAAGGAAACTGGATTTCCTTTAGAAGAAGCAAAAACTGTTGTTAGAGAACTTGGAGCTAAATGGGAGCCAGTGTTAAAAGAGGTTGTGCAATATCAAACAAGAATTATGGATTACCTTGTAGACAGTGGCATTATTGCAAGGAAAGATGCTAATCTAATGCTTGAAGCAAACAGAGATTATGTGCCTTTTTACAAAGTATTAGACAGCACTATATTAGGTGCAAAATCAAATTTTGGTTCAGCAGTAAAAAATCCGTATAAAGTATTTAAAGGTGGTAAATACAAAATAGAAGATCCTATACAAAGTATTTACAAAAACACAATGCACCATGTCGTTATGGCTGAAAGAAACAATAGTTTTGTAAAGTTTATAGAAATGGTTGAGGCATTGCCTGAAGCGTTCCCCAACATAAAAAAGAAAACTAAAATCAAAGCGACAAAAGTAGAAATAAAAGAAATGCAAGAAGCATTTGACGTTCCAGTAAGACCTGAATTTGCTGAAGGTATAACAGTTTTTAGACGAGAGCATGGAATAGTAAGTGATAGAGAAATAGCCATTTTTAGAAATGGCAAAAAAGAAGTTTGGGATGTTGGGAAAGATTTAGCTGCTGCTTTTAAAAACACAAATAGATATGAAGCAAATATGTTAATTAAATTTTTATCAGTGCCATCAAGATTGTTAAGAGCAGGTGCGACATTAGCACCTGATTTTATGTTACGAAATTACAATAGAGATACAGTTACTTCAGCAATTACATCAAGTAGAGACTTTATACCATTTGTTCATTCTACTATGGGATTTTGGCACATGATAAAGCAAGACAAGGTTTATCAAGAATGGTGCAAATCAGGTGGTCTGCAATCAACAGTCATAAGTATGGATAGAAACTATTTTCAAAAAGACATAGCTAAATTTTTGTATGGCAGCAAAGTGCGAAATCAAATAAGCAATCCATTAGAAATGTTAAGAATAACTGCTGAATTATTTGAAAGCACATCAAGAATTGGCAACATGAAATTAACACATCAGCAATTAAAAAGTCAAAAAGGCAATATAAGCGATAGAGATATTGCTGAAACAGCAGGTTTTGAAGGTAGAGACTTAAGTATAGATTTTGCTAAAATAGGCACAAAAGTACAAGCCATGAATATGATTACATCTTTTTTTAATGCTAGATTGCAAGGTTACGCAAGGCTTGTAAAGGCTTTTAAAGAAAGACCTGCTAATACAAGTCTGCAAGTTTTTAAATATATAACAGCTCCCAGCTTGCTTCTTTGGTGGGTAAACCATGATGATGAAAGATACAAACAATTACCACAATGGCAAAAAGATTTGTTTTGGATTGTTATAACTCCTGAAATTGGTTTGGGTGACAATATTATGAAAGACGATAATGATTACACTATTTATAGAATACCTAAACCATTTGAACCTGGATTATTGTTTGGCACATTACCTGAAAGAGCCTTAGATTGGGCGTATGAAAATAAAGGCGAAGAATTTGTTGGATTTGTAAAACAATTTGTAACAAGCAACTTATCAGGATTAGCACCTATACCTGATTTTGCAAAACCTTTTCTCGAGTCGTGGTCTAACAAAAGTTTATTTACAGACTTGCCTATAATACCTTATGGAACAGAAAAATATGCTGAAGTCGGTATGCCACATTTTCAATATAATGAATATACAAGTGAGACAGCTAAATTATTAGGTAAAACATTGTCGGAAATAAGTGGTGGCACAATAGGTAGTCCAGCTAGAATAGACTCCATAATACAAAATTGGACAGGAACTTTAGGAAGGTACGCTGTGCAAGCGTCTGACCTTGCTTTAAAAAATGCTGGAATAATAGAATCTCCAGACAAACCTGCAATGAGATTAGAAGATATACCAATAATAAAAGCATTTTTAATTAGGAATCCAAGTGGTTCATCAGAGTATATACAAAAGTTTTATAAAAAATCACAACAAGGAAAGGCTTTAAAAGGTTTAATTAGTAAATTAGAAAAAGAAGGTGATTTCAATGAGTTAGCTAAAGTAATGGATCAATCAGATCCAGGTTTATTATTACTAGATGGTCCTGCTCAAGCAATATCTGCTATTAGAACAATAATTAAAAAAACTTATGCAAACAATGAAATTCCAGCACAAGAAAAACGACAATTAATAGATGAGATGTATAGACAAATGATAGAAATATCTAAAGAGTCTTTAAAAGCATATGAAGAATTAAAATGAATTTGATTAAAATGCAAAATAATATATTATTAACTAGAAAGTGGACTTGTAACCCATTTTCTGCTATTGGAGAGTTATTATGACAGTTAGTAGCACCACAACAAGAAACAGCTATAGTGGCAACGGCAGTACCACAACATTTGCCTATGGCTTCAAGATATTTGCAGATGCTGACTTAACTGTAATACTGAGAGCATCTACTGGTGCAGAAACAGTACAATCACTTACAACAAACTATACAGTTACAAATGCAGGTAATGCAAGTGGTGGTAATGTTGTGTTTGGTTCTGCTCCTGCTAGTGGCGTTACTGTTGTTATCAGACGTAACATGGGTATCACGCAAGCCACAGATTACGTTGCAAACGATCCTTTTCCAGCGGCTACACATGAAGATGCGTTAGACAGACTGACATTTATATCACAGCAAATGCAAGAAGAAATAGATAGAAGTATTAAGTTATCAAGAACTAATACAATGACATCTACGGAATTTACAACGTCAGCAACAGACAGAGCTAGTAAGGTATTATCTTTTAATGCAAGTGGTGAATTAGCTGTTACACAGGAATTAGGTACATTTAAAGGTGACAGTGCAACAACAACTACAGCAGCTTTTACTGTAAGAGATATAGTCAAAGCCACAACTACAGCACAATTAAATAATATATACATTTGTGTTGCAGACTCAGTTATTGGAGACACACTAACAGACACAGATCATTTTGCATTATTAGTAGATGCCGTTTCAGCAGCAACATCTGCAACAACTGCAACAACAAAAGCCACTGCTGCTGCATCTTCAGCAACGGCAGCAGCCAGTAGTGCAAGCACAGCATCTACTCAGGCATCTAATGCAAGTACAAGTGCAAGTACAGCATCAACACAAGCTACCAACGCAGCCAATAGTGCCACAGCAGCAGCTAGTAGTGCAACCAGTGCAGCAACAGCTTTAGATAACTTTGATGATATTTTTCTTGGTGCTAAGTCTAGTGATCCATCTGTTGATAATGATGGAGATTCTTTAACGGCTGGTGATTTATATTTTAATACCAGCTCAAATGTTTTAAAGGTTTACACTGGTTCTGCTTGGTCAACAGTATCTACATTTACTACTGGCATATCAAATACCAATATACCAGTTTTCACAAGTGGAGTAGCTGATGATGACTTTCTTAGAGTGGCAGGCACATCAATAGAGGGTAGATCAGCAAGTGAGGTTTTATCAGATATAGGTGCATCTGCTGTTGCAGGTAGTTCAAGCATAGTAACAACAGGTGCCTTAAATTCTGGGTCAATAACATCTGGCTTTGGCACAATTGATACTGGCTCAAGTAATATCACAACGACTGGTGTTGGTACATTCGGATCATTAGATATTGAGGGTGCTATTGATGTAAATGGAACAACTAATCTGGATGTTGTAGACATTGATGGTGCAGTGGATATGGCATCTTCTTTAACTGTAACTGGAGATATTATATCCAACACAAGTGGCATATCAAATTTTAGAGCAGGTGTTAATGCAGGTGACTCTATACAAAGTGGTGGTAATTACAATGTATTTATTGGTGATGAAGCAGGACAAGCGATTACAACAGGTGACAATAACGTAGCAGTAGGATTTGAAGCACTTAGTACAGAAGATACACATAGTAGGAATACTGCTATTGGTCATCAGTCATTAAAAACTCTAAATGCAGGAGCTAATGCACAAAGCACAGCAGTTGGTTATAATTCAGCAAAAGCAGTTACTACTGGAATTGAAAATACATTTATTGGAGCTTCATCAGGAGAAAGTGCTACAACTCCAAATTATACAGTAGCAGT
>MDTC01055378.1_pt1 | contig 11391 bp, 9 predicted proteins | sample 811181 | NCBI WGS metagenome assembly MDTC01 (sample SAMN05326644, study PRJNA326480) | marine metagenome | isolation source: seawater | place: Pacific Ocean: North | collected 2011 | reverse complement strand
TGGTAAGACAACCACCATTGCGAAAGTCGCCAGCCAGGCCCGTTTGGATGGAAAGCGCGTTGCACTCATCACTGTCGATACTTGCAGAGCCGCGGCGGTTGAACAGCTTGCTGCCTATGCGGATGTGCTCCATGCGCCATTGCGGGTTGTCAAACGTGCAGATGAGCTAAGAAGCGCCTTAGATGAACTCAGTGGACACGACCTAATCTTGGTCGATACCAATGGTCGAAACCCTCGCGAGACAGACCAAGTACAAGATTTGAAGGCGTTTTTTCCGTCCGATTGGGGCGGAGAGTTGGTCTTGACTGTTGCCTGCAGCACTCGTGAGAGCGACCTGCGCACAGCAGTGGATGCCTTTGGTGCATTGGGGGTATCGCGTCTTTGCATCACGAAGACCGACGAGACCGTCGATGTCGGAGTCGTCTACAGCCTGGCGCGGCGCGCATGTCGACCACTGACCTGGACGACCAATGGCCAGCGGGTGCCGGACGATATTGAGGTGGCCAATGGTGCCGCTTGGGCTCGCGCTTTGATCGCTGAGTTGAGCAGGAGAGATGTGATAAGGAAAGCGAGTTAAGCGTGGATAATTCAAAAGTAGATCAGCCAGAACAGATAATAAACAATACATTTGCCGTTTTTGGTGCCGACCAAGCCATAGACAATAGCTGTATGTTGACAGCGATGGATTTACTGTGCGCACAGCCTGGCCGCTGGTGTGAGCAGTGGCTCGGGCGTATCGTCAGGTCCATCGTGGCGGATGATAGCAGTGGCGTGATTCAAGAATGGGCTAGATTGAGACGCCTTGATTACCAATCGTTTGGTCCTCAAGTCGATACGGGCTCTGATAGCGTCTTGGGCGCGATTGCCGTGAGCAAAGATCCGAAGACATGCCAAACCATTGCCCAGTGTATTTTCGAGGGCATTCAATGCATTGCAATCGACACAGCTGAACTTGACGTTATCGTGCTTTCGGAGGACACTTTCGAGGCATGGTCGGGTGCATCTATTCAATCGTTACTCATGATGAAATTAGAGAGTGCAACCGGTGTATTTCAGCATGCACCATTAAACGACGCTGCGGAGTCACTATTTTCCTTGGAATCTGCTAAGATTACAGCCAAGGATGTGGGAACACCAGCAGTAGAAAAACGAGATGGAGATCGATGCATACTTACTCGATCACAAGTGGTAAAGGCGGGGTAGGAAAAACCAGCCTGGTCTGCAATATGGCCCGTCAGTTTGGCGCTCTTGGCAAGAAAGTCTTGCTCATTGATGCCGACCTGGGTTTAGCCAATGTGGATATCGTTATGGGTCTAAGCCCAAAGGCAAATTTATCCGATTTGTTTAACGGGACTGCTGACCTTGAGTCTTTACTGATACCCGCGTTTGAAAACGTGACGGTTCTGCCGGCCTCTTCAGGTGTTCAGGAGATGAGTTTTCTATCCGATGAGCAGGTCTTGAAGTTTATGGAGGCGGTCAACAACCTAGACCATCGATTTGATATTGTATTCGTGGACACGGGTGCAGGCATCGGGCGCAATGTGCTGCACTTCAATGCAGCTGCTCAAGATATTTTGTTGGTTGCTACGCCGGAACCAACATCCATCACCGACGCGTATGCGCTACTCAAGGTCCTTAATCAAGAAAAGCTCATCAAGAAATTTCGGTTGATTGTCAATCGTGTCGATTCGAAGGCGGACGCTTTGAAAGTCTACAGGGCTTTGACCAATGTCGCAGACCGTTTCTTGGACGTAGCCATTGAGTTTTTAGGCTATGTGCCCAATGATCCGATGGTCAGTAAGGCGGTTATCGGACGCCAATTATTGCTTGATGCGGCACCGGATTCGGAGGCCTCTTTGGGGATTAAAGAGTTGGTCAGCAGCTTGGCCAAAGACCCACCCATTGATACACCGACCGGTAATATGCAATTCTTTTGGCAGAGACTGATCGGACCACCGGAGGTTTAGGGGCTTCATGAAGCAGGGGATCCAGGCATACCAGCGACAAGCGCAAGTTTCTCAGCGACGTCGCCAAGAGGAGATGGTCAAGAAGTATGCACCCCTGGTGAAGAAGGTTGCATACCGAATGGTTCATCGTTTGCCATCATCTGTTGAAGTCGAAGACCTAATTTCGGTTGGAACCATAGGACTTCTGCAAGCTTTCGATAATTTTGATGATAGCAAAGGGACACGCTTTGAGTCCTTTGCTGAATTCCGAATCAAAGGCGCTATGTTAGACGAGCTGCGAACCTACGACTTTATGTCGCGGGCCGCTCGCGGCAAAGCTAACAAAGTCGAGAAAGCGAGAGCGATTCTTGAGGCAGATTTGGGTCGAGCACCAACGGTGGCTGAGGTGGCCGACTTAACCGAGATGACTGTTAAAGAAGTCGACTCCATCTTAGCTCAGAGTGAGCAGGTGGCTTTTCTGACCTTGGATGACTTGGGGAATCTGGCCATCGATCAAACTGAAGTGCCCTGGGAATTACTGACTCAGAGTCGACCAGAAGACCCTTTTGGGCACACCTTTTTCCGTGAGCTTCGAGACCAACTCATCGACGCGCTCGAGAATATGCCCGAGCGCCTCCGCTTGGTGATGTCCCTCTACTACTACAACGACCTGAACTTCAAAGAGATAGGGCGCGTCTTAGATTTGACGGAGTCCCGCATCAGCCAATTACATTTGGAGTCAGTGAAGTATCTTCGTAAGAAACTACGGGGCGCTCATTAATTAGTCAGCCGCTAGAACACAGCCTGTACTTCGTTAAGGCGCCGGACGCCTGTTCTGGCGTCCATGGCTCATAATGTGCGGTGATGTCTGCTTAGATAAGTGGCGTCGGTGCGTTGGTGTCTTCAACGGCCTGTTCGGCCGTTTTGACCACTGGGCTAGACTGCTCCAGCTGCTGTAGTCGCTGCGAAATAACTTGCGCGCCATCGGACAGAAGTGCTGCGTCGATCTCTTCGCGAAATCGAACCTTTTTCCCGGCGATTTCACGCAGGGCGCAGACCACATCTTTGTTCTTATTGTCAATGAGGCGGTTAGCGCCTCGGTGAAGCTGCCGATATCGTTGAGCTGCTAGATGTACTAGAGCAAATTGGTCCGTCACGTTTTCAAGGCAATCTTCAACAGTAATTCGAGCCATTTCTGGTCTCCTGCAGGCATTAGATAATTAATTCACATTCGAAGACTTGGTAATATGCTGATCTACGGCAATAATGTCAATGAATACAGATCGCCTTTAGTGAACGATGAAAAAGTTTGAATTTAGATTGGCCGCAGCTCTCATGGCTCGGAATGCGCATCTTGAATTAATGCAGGGCGAATTAGCGAATGTGAATAGTCGCTTGAATCTCGCAGAAGAGCTTCTGCACAAGCGGGATCAGCTTTTCCAAGAGTTGGCTGGGCATACGCCCAAGATCGGCGCGTCATTCGAACCAGCATTGGCTTTGCAGCACCAGAGACATCTCGATCAACTCCGGGAGGAAATAAAGCGCAGATCCGAAATCGTTCGGCAGTTGACGCATGAACGCGATGAGGCCCAAGATCGGGTGGCGGATGCGTTCAAGGATGTGCGCGCTCTGGAGATCCTCGAAGAAAAAGACAAAAACAAATGGCGTCTCGAGATGAAGCGGGAAGAGCAAAAAGCGGCAGATGATTTAAATGGGCAGCGGCATTCACACGGCTCTAAATAAGGCTCATATTAGGATAGAGACAGTCCACCATCTATGCCGATGGTTTGACCCGTGATGTAACCCGCCTTGTCACTGGCTAAGAAGTAGACCAGCTCTGCCACCTCGTCAGCCCTGCCGAATCGTGGAATCGGGGTTGCGTCTAAGAGTGGTTTCTCAGCTCGTTGTCTGAGTTGTTCGCTCATCTCGGTTTCAATGATGCCCGGTGCGACGGCATTAACGGTGATGTTTCTTGAACCCAGTTCGACTGCAAGTGCCCGCGTGAACGCTTCAATCGCACCTTTGCTTGCAGCATAGTTGACTTGCCCGCGGTTGGGTCGACGGGCGGCTACACTGCTCATGTTTATGATGCGCCCAAACCGCCGTTTCATCATTATTTTTGCTGCGATTCTGCATGTGTAGAAGACTGCATTGAGATTCGTCTTCAAGACGCTATGCCAGTCTTCATCTTTCATTTTCATGGAGAGTTGGTCGGCTGTAATCCCGGCGTTATTGACCAGGACATCTAAAGACCCATAGCGTTCGACGCATGACCGGACCAGACCGCTTGCGGCATCGGGGTCGCTGATGTCGGCTTGAACTACAAAAACATCGGCGCCAAGCTTTTCGCATGCCTTGGCAACGGTCTCGGCATCGTCTCTATTGCTCTGGTAGCAGAGGCAGAGTTTTGCATTCTCGGTGGCCGCAAAACGCAGCGCGATGGCCCGGCCAATCCCACGGCTTGCTCCGGTAATCAGTGCGATCATATCTCTTCCTCACTATGGTGGCCCTCATCGCCGCCGCCATACTGCGATAAGGCATCCTCGGAGGTCAACTAATCAGATGCTGTCTTTGTTCGGAACGCTCTAATAGCCTTTACTTTGACTAATCCGAACACTCTCAAGTCTATTTTTTTGTCGCTTTGAAATCATTTATAGATTTTTGCAGATCCAGCGTGGACCCAAGTGCCCGCTGTGCTGTATGGTGTTGCCCTTCCAGGAGTTTAAATTTTGCGGTCGTGGAGCGAGTCATGATTCGAGCATTCTTTGTCTTATTCTTTATGAGCGCTATTTCCCTACATGGGTGTGGTAGCGATTCGGATGGCGATGGTAATACAGGGTCGGGTCTGGATGCCACGGGGACCGCGGATGCCGGCACAGACGGGGGCCAAAACGATGCGTCGGCCGATGTTTTTTCTGGTGCGCCCCAATGCAGCGACAACGCAGACAACGATGGTGACGGACTCATCGATTTAGCCGATCCTGGGTGTGATGACGCCCTCGACAATGATGAACGCCAGCGTCAGTGTGCAGACGGAGAAGACAATGATGGAGATGGACTGACTGATTATCCCGCTGACCCCGGTTGTGGCTCAGCGGGTGACAATGACGAACTCAACCCCCCACAGCCTCCACAGTGTGCCGATGGAGTTGATAATGACCGTAATGGCCTCGTCGATGAGCAAGACCCGGGCTGTGCCTCTGCAGCTGATACAAGTGAGCGGGCGGGTGAAGAAACCGCACAGTGTTCAGACCTTCTCGACAACGATGGTGATGGTGTCGTTGACTTTCCCGATGAGCTTGGATGCAGCGCTGCGGGTGACGATGATGAGAGCGATCCACGAACGACACCACTCTGCGCAAACGGGGCCGACGATGACATGGACGGCCTCACTGATTTTCCTGCAGACCCAGGTTGCTTTGGTCGAGGTGACCGCGATGAAACAGACAAACCGGTCACGCCTGCATGCGCCGACAGTGTCGACAATGACCGTGATGGCCAAACCGATTTTCCAGCTGATGAAGGCTGTACATCGGCGTCCGATTCTAATGAAAAAGGGGCTTGCTTAGACGAGTATGACCCACCAACTCTGACAGCTGACGCAGCGATTATCATTGACTCGAGCCGGGGTGTATTTGAGTCCGAAGGGTCTTGCGGTGGGCGTGGTAGTCCTGAAACCGTGGTGCGGTACGTACTTGAAACTGAAGTTGATGCGTTAATTTTTACTACACGCAACGCAGGGACTCAGGCGGCGAGTACCCTCTATATCCGCTATCAGCAGTGCCTCAACGGCGCCACCGAAGTTGCATGTAACGCAGAGGTGCCCAATACACCGTCGCCGGGACAAAGGCTTCGAATTGAGAAACCTGCCTTAGGTGAGTATTTCGTATTTGTAGACGGTGTGGCTGGAGCCGGTGGCCAAGTTGAGTTAAGCGTCACGGAACAGCCGCGGGCGGCCTGCCTTAACGAAATTGATGATGATATGGATGGATTGCTCGATTATCCCGAAGATCCCGGCTGTCTATTGCCCAGTGATCGCAGTGAAACGGACCCTGAGACTGCGCCTGTTTGCGCAAATCAAATCGATGATGATGGCGATGGGCAGATCGACTTCCCCAACGATGTTGGGTGTTTTGCTGCGGCCTGGGAGAGTGAAGCGGACTTGTGCGGCGCCGGTGTATTGCTACGGGAATATTATCCAGATGCAGCCTTCGTCATCGGCGACACAAGTGCAGCTGATGCGTCCAATCAACTGGATCCCAACAGCGTGAATTGCGGGCGCACATCGAAGCCAGAAAATGTCTTTGTGTATCGCAACCGCTATCGGTCCCGAATCACGATTTCAACGGACTATCCCGAGACCGTAACCAATACAGCAGTTTACTTGCGTTCGACCTGTACATCGGGTCGCAGCGAACTTGCATGTGGCGATGGTTCAGCTGATGGCAGCAATCGAGGTTCAGCTGTGGTGGACGCCGTGGAAGCCGGGCTCTATTTCATTGTCGTCGACACCTCAATCGGCCTCGCTGGCCCATTTAAACTGACAGTCCAGTCCGAATATGACGAGCTTCAATGTGCTGACCACATCGACAATGATGGCGATGGACGAATCGATGATGACGATGCCGGCTGTAGTGGTCAGGATGATCGGAGTGAACGGCAATCATCGGGCATACCGCAATGTAATAACTCCGAAGATGATGATCGTGACGGACGGATTGATTGGCCGCTTGATCCAGGCTGCGAAGCGCGAGGCGATGACAGTGAAGAGGACCCAGAGCCGCTTCCGGAATGCGCCGATGGAATCGATAACGATGGAGACGGCCTGATCGACATTCCAATGGACCCAGGCTGTACGTCCCGAGGCGACCCCTCCGAAGAAGACCTTCGCATCAGTCCGGCCTGTTCCAATGGACGCGATGATGATGGTGATGGCCTCACAGATTTCGGTGAAGATCCAGACTGTATGTTTGCGGGTGATCGGGACGAGGGCTAGCTTGTCACCGTTCCTAATAAACTGATTCGCACTTTGACTGTGCTAGTAGCGCTCAACTTAATGACGACTTTGAACCGATGAGATGGCTGTATTCGTTTGTCTTACGATTATTTGGTTTCTTTATTTTTTGCGCTCAGCGCACGAAGATGTAGCGCCCTTACCAAAGCCATCAATTGAATCCTTTTCATACACTTTGTGGACGGAACAAGGTGGTCTAGAAGACCAGTTTGATCCAAGCCCTGTTCAGATTGTTCCGACGCGGGCAGACCTGCCCACAAACGGCTGGGTTCTTTTCATCGGTGCTGACATCTCAGCTGATCGGTCATTACCTCGGCGTTTGCTTGCATGTCAGACACGTTATATCGATGTTCGACCAAGCCAAGCAGACACATACCACAAAGCATCAGTTGATCGTTTGGTCCGTGACTTCTCATTGACGCGATGGACTCTTGATCCACGAAAGGCACTGGCACACACTCATGATCAATGTGTGTGGTTCCGCGCGGAAGATTTCCCAGATTTAAGAACGTCCAAGCATCGGAGTCTTGGCCAATGGCGTAAATGTTTGGGGTTTGATGTCTCGCTCAGGGCCGGAGTAGACGAGGGGAAGCATACCCTCGTTGCTGGGGACTTCGCCATTGATCATGGCCTGCAAAAGGTGGCGCTGCGTTGCCAGGGGATCCCTTTATTAGCACCGCTGCTTTGGACTAAAATGAGTACGCTCTATTGTTTGCCAGCCCTGGGCTTACTACTCGACGACGCCAGACCCTATGCAACTCTTGCATTCCTTCTCATGATTTTGACACGTTTGGGTCAGGATCTAAAGCATGGTTACCCCCCATTGGCCTTTGTGGCTGATTGTTTTCTACGACCGTCTTTACTTGCTAAACTGGCCCGTAGATCGTCACGAGTTGAGATGGAGCAGCCTGGCTCTTCCGACGCAACTGCTCTCGCCGCTTTGCATCGACCGCGTTTTATAATGAGGGGAGATGGATTTGTTCTTGGGAGAAATACGGCTGATCGCACGCGCTTAGAATCGCACATTATGTTCGGTGAACCCTCAGGTTATGGGCTGTCAGGCGTGTGGATCGATAGATGGTTACTCAATAGGCCAATTTTTAGAGGTTTGCGATGGGGTAGTGTTGTGGTCGCGCAGACCCTGGATGAACTTAAACCTCAGAAAGTCATGTCCATCGGACACATGTCCATACGCTCGAGCAGCGGCTTTAGACGCGGACGAATCTGGTGTGTAGACACGGACACAGATATGATCAACGACTACAGCGCACGCATCCTAAATAGTGTTGGTTTCGTGTCGACAATCGATGCTTTGCCGGACCTGCGGTTTGACTGCGTTGTGTATCAGCATGTCGCGGAGTTCCTGGGTGATGCAGCATTACGGCGACAGTTGCGTTCAATATCGACGCGCCTGGCAGAAGAGGGACACTTGATCATTACAACGACCTCTCCTCATGGCATGGGCAGCACTCTTAGCAAACATCTGAATTGGCCGACGCGGACTCGGACGCCCATTGGTCTGGTTGCCCATCTCTCTGCAACTGGGTATCAGGTACGAAAAACCTTCATAGACCCGGGAGAGACACAGTCAGTTCTGATTGTAGGAAAACGAATTGAAGCCCATTAAGGCTAGGGCTTAATGGCGGGCGTACCCTCACTGATGAGACCTTGGAGGAACTCCTTAATGTCTTGAATGACGTCAGCATCTGATAGGAATGGCGCATCCCCATCCTGCTCGCTGCGGTCGTATTGTTTAGCGCCTTGTGTTGCTTGGTTCGCCACATTCGCCTTGAGTACGTCATCTTCGTTTAGTTCTGCCGTGCGAACGGATGAGAGTTCCATTACGGCGTCGCCCACGAGTGGGAGCCTCATAGAAATGAGGAGAGATTCAACAAGCTTCTTTGGAGTCGCCTGATCAGCGACGTCATGCATGTAGAAAATATGCTTTCTCGGTTGTCCATCACGTGGTGTTCTGATCAGACCACCATAATTCTGAGGATCCCTCGAATCGAGCCAAGCTTGGAAAAGTTGGAGGGCTGGATGCATGGCCTGCATCTCGTCATCAGCCAGCCGGAAGCCCAATTCCGTTGCGATAGGGTAGGGGTCGTTCTTCAGTCGAAGCATGTCGACTATACTTGCACCAAATCCAGTCAAGATCGCTGCTGACAGGAGCGGGTTGGTGGCGACAAAAGGCATTGCGACCTCGCCGCCATAGCCGTCTCCGAGAAACACAAACCGGCTCTGATCAAAACCGATTCGGTCTCCTTCAAGTTGAATTTCCGCATCCGTAAGATAGCTGACAATCGCGTGCAAATCGGTGACTGCTTGTGCGCCTTGGTCCCTCAAAAAACGAGGATTGTCTAGGTTGTATAGGCCGCTGGCGATATCGGCTTTCGTGGGGATGTCTGAGCCATTGTAGCGTTCACCATGGAGAATCCCATCAAACCCAATGACGGCCCATCCGATGCCCGTTAGCATTTCAGCCAGCCCATTGTCGATGGCAGACCGAAAGCCGCCCCCGATATCATGGCCAAAAATAATAGTTGGCCAGCCACCCTGAGGAACGTCGCCAGTCGGAACAGCGATGGCTACACACGTCGCCTGGGTATTTTGAATGACGGGTCGTCGTCCCCTGAACTGGGAGAAGCCGCCAGACGCCTGATAGGGTGGTTCCCCGACCAAAATATTTGGCAGTTCGAGGCGTCCGTGAAGTTCGACAAACCCTGACACAGCGGCTCCGCAACCTCGCCCAGGCCCGCCTCCGCACGGAGATATAACGCCGCTATCGCATTGAGATAGATCGCTTATGGTTGGCGCGGCGCTCTCGTCAACTGATATCACTGCGCCACGGACACCTTCCGTGGGATCGCCCGTTGTAAAAACGGTGGCGCCGATTACGTCTTCGACTGGGATATCTTGAGCGGCTAGATAACGTCGGAGTGGCGCATAGGCCGTCCATGCGCGTTGGACCATGGCATTGGTTGGTGGTGATTGGTCCATGATGAGGGAGAAATGTTGGCTGGGTTCTAGGGGAACGCCGTTTACGTCTGTGATGCCGCGTCGAAAGATAACCGCGTATGTCGTCAATGGAGCCAGTGGACTTCCTTCAGAAGGCCTTATGCCCAGCCAATTCGGGCAGACATAGCGATCGCCCCCACCCGTCGCGTAAAACCTTGAGCGTGGCGGTAGGCCATAGCGGTTTGTATCCGGTGTGATATTGATAAAAGAAAAGTTCGCTCCGTTGCCCCCAAATTCAAGGGTATCGTAATCGATGCGGCCATCGAATCGAAAGATCACAGCTTCATTTAAACCAAACCCGTATCGAGGCGTCTCGTTGGCATTGACATATTGCCTAAGCAGCTCCGCGGGTGTCGGAAAACTGGTGCTGCCTGGGAATCCGGACAGATCTGTGATCGTTTGTTGCCGGCGGATGTCATTGGGGTGGGGCAAAGTGAAGAAGTCCGTCTCCGAGGCCAAACCAGGTATAACGAAACGAATGCCTGGAACCCCGTCAGGTGTGTCTATAGAGCAGTCGTCCGGAGTCCACGTAGGCAAGACGATGCATAGACCATCGGAGCCGCATGTCAGGCCGAGCCCACAGTCTGAGGCTGCGTTACACGAGGCATCTAATGGGCTTGTACCTGCACTACCGGGTTCTTGGCAGCGAGCACCACTCGAACAAACCAGATCGCCGTTACAATCTTCATTTGAAGAACAAACCGCATCCACATCTTGGTTTCTAGGCGTACTGCAGAGGCCTCTTATATTGCACACAAATCGACTTTGGCAGTCTGCATCTTCGCTGCATGGGTCCCCCGAGTTGAGCGTACCTTGACTGCCAACCGTTGCGCATACGTTTGCGCGGCTACAGAGTAGACCTGCAGCGCAAACAGCGTCCGTTTCACACGCCTGCCCAGCTGTAAGCGGTAAAGCCTCATTGTCACGGAATGGGTCGCAGGCACATAGCGTGACTAAAAAGGTCGATAAAAAAACAAGCAGTACGGCTCGCTGAGGGTTCATCTGTTCTCCCGAGAATAACATTCGATTCTAAAGCTTACTCATTCAATCAACGTCGATTTTTTAGCTCTTTGACTCGGCCTCAATGAGACCGTTGACAAATTGACGCCTTTCGATGGCTAGTTTGGCGCTCTTATGCTGCCAGAACATCTCATTTGAGTACAATATAAGTTGGCCCGCCATTTGCTGAAGAGTACCCCAGAACCTCAATTGGAGTCGACAGCATGTTTTCTAGGAACAGAACAATTAGCCACCAAAACCAGTTAATTCCACTCGCTGAGTCACTGGCAGATATTTTGGTGGATATTGGTGATTCGTCGGCGGCAGGGGATGTACTTTCGCTTGTTTCCAAGCACAGCGTATCAGATGGGGTTGCTCTACGACGGGCCGAACACAGTTTCATCAATGGAGACG
>MDTC01138319.1_pt1 | contig 11392 bp, 9 predicted proteins | sample 811181 | NCBI WGS metagenome assembly MDTC01 (sample SAMN05326644, study PRJNA326480) | marine metagenome | isolation source: seawater | place: Pacific Ocean: North | collected 2011 | reverse complement strand
GCTAAGCTATTTCAATACGTACAATCAATTTTTGCTACGCAAATGATTAAGTATATTAAAATGTTTTGAGGAAAAGAACTATACTATATTACGAAGTAATAAAATGTTCTTTCCCAAAATCAATTTTTATATTAAACAAATTAATTCATAAGCCAAGTGAGCAGCTAATTGAGCAGTAATACTATTTGCATCATATGATGGAGCAACTTCTACTATATCACCTCCAACTACTTTAAGACTAGAAATTCCTTTTAGAATTTGAATAAGTTCTCTTGATGATAATCCTCCTGGTTCTGGAGTTCCAGTTCCAGGAGCAAATGCAGGATCAATACAGTCAATATCTATAGAAATATAACATGGAGTATCTCCAACTCTTTCTAATATTTTTTTTATTATACCATTAATTCCTATGTCGTCTATCTCATTACAAAAAATGGTTTTGAATCCTAACTCTTTATCTTTCTCTATATCTGTATAGTCATTTATTGTGCCTCTTATCCCAACGTGCATAGAGTGATCTACATCAAATAAATCTTCATCAATTGCTCTTTTAAAAGGCGTTCCATGTGTACATTTTTCTCCGAAATATTCATCCCATGTATCAAAATGTGAATCAAAATGTATTAGAGCAATTTTCCCATGTTTTTTATTAACTGATCTTAACACTGGATACGAAATTGTATGGTCTCCGCCTAAAACTATTAAATTGTTGCACCTTGAAAATAAACTATCAAGTTCATTAGATATTTTATCAACCGATTGACAAATACTAAAAGGGTTAGTAGCAATATCTCCAGCATCACATATTATTTTATCTTTGAAAGGAGATTTGAGGTGATTTATACTAAAATTTCTCAATAATCTAGAATTCATCCTAATTGACTCTGGGCCAAATCTTGCTCCTGGTCTAAAAGTTACTCCTGAATCAAAAGGTATACCTACAACAGCGATATCACATTTAGAGGATTCATCTAAAAGATTTAATCTAGCGAAAGTTGAAATTCCACAATATCTAGGAATTTTAGTAGGATCTGGTTGTTGATTATCAAAAAAATCCATGTATATATTCTTATTAGAAATATTTTAATAAATTAAGTGTGTTTAAAACTGACATTCTTGGTCAATTCTATAAGGTTTATTTACAAATCTATCAAACCCAAAATCTTTTAAGGAATTTAATACTAATTCATTATACTCCTGATAAAATCTAGTTACATTTCTTGTTAATACAAATAATGATAATGCTAAATTATCTGATACTATTGAATAATCGTAAAAGTCATCTACTACTGGTCCTAGTTCGATCACCCAATATGGTGCTTCAGGTAAATCTTCTAGTTGTACTGTAAGATAACCTCCAGTATCCTCACCTTTATAATATGCAAATCCTGAGATAGTATCTAATTTATTCTCTTTATCTAATTGAGAATTAAATACTGAAACATTATAATCATTAAATTTATAAAATGCCTTAATACATTTACCATCTCCTTGAAAAGTTTTATCAAAATTATCACCATAAACTTCATACCATTCTCCTATGTACTTATTCAGGTCAAGTTCATCAACAGCTTGATATTGGCTATTGACAATTAAAAATAGTGTAAATATTATTGTTAAAATCATTAACATAAAATTCTTACACTAGAATATAATTAAATATCAATTATTTTATAATTACAATAATTAGATAATTATCAAATAATTTTTTCTACTTTTACTCCTTTTTGGTCACAAAAATACTGAACAAGTTCATCATTTTTATAATCTTCGATATACTTTATTTCTTTAATGCCACTAGCTAACAACAATCTAGTACATATAATACAAGGATAATGAGTAATATATGCAGTACAATCTAAAGATGATACTCCTCTTTTAGAGCAATCACATATAGCATTCTGTTCAGCGTGGATAGTAGCTTGTTCATGATTATCCCTAACTATACTAAAATGTGGACAATCTGGTAAAAAACCATTATAACCTTGGCTAATAATGCGATTATCTTTTACCAATAAACAACCAACTTTTAGACGGTCACAAGGTGATCTTTTACTAGTTACTTGAACTATTTCTTTAAAATATTCATCCCAAGTAGGTCTTGACTCCATATAATTTATTAAGTTTTTAGAATTTTAATTGATTTTAGTATTTTAAAGTATTTAAAATGGTATATTCTAAATGTAAAAAATGTTTTAAACTATTGATAACTTATTTAACATATGTTCCTGGTAGATAAATACCAAAAAGATAGTAAATATACTTCTTGTCATCAAGATATTATTGAAAAACTATTAGATACATTTGATTCTCATCAGGTAATTTACAAAAGAGCTAATGAACTTGTAAATAAAAGTAAATTAGAATTTAAAAATACTATAATAGAATTAGAAACTAAAAGTTGGAGATATAGCAACTTACAACATTTAGTTTTATATGGTCCAAAAGGGTGCGGAAAAGAGTATGTGGTTGATAATTTGTTAAAAAAAATTTATGGAAATATTGAAACAAAAGAAATAGAATATTTAATTAATGGTTACAGTAACTCAAAAGAGAAAGTATTAATAAATCAAAGTAAGTATCATATTATAATTGAACCAAATAATAATGGTTTTGATAAGTATTTAATTCAAGAAATTATACAAGAATATGCAAAGACAGAAAATTTGACAATTTTCAAGTATAAAAAACTTTTTAAAATTGTAATAATTAATAAAATAGATAATTTATCTTATTCAGCTCAAGCTTCTTTAAGAAGAACTATGGAAAAATATGCAGATACTTGTAAATTTATTTTTATTTGTGATCAATTATCCAAGATTATAGAGCCATTAAGAAGTAGGTGTTTATTAATTAGAGTACCTTTACCAACTGACTTACAAATTATAGAGACTATTACTCAAATATCAATGCATGAAAAAATAGATTTAGATGTTAATGATTATAGATATATTTTAAATAATTGTGAATCTAAAATTAATAATGCAATTTGGTTATTAGAAATGAAGAAATTTGATGTGCCAAATTCTCATTCTTGGAAGATAGTGATAGAACAAATGGTTAATTTAATTATAGGATGTGAAAGTTTATCTTCAAAGTTTATTCAGGATTTTATAAAAAGTACCAGAGAATATTTTTATATACTATTTATAACAAATATAGATGTTAAAAAAATATTACTATATTTAATGATTAGTCTTATTGAAAGAGTGGATAATCTTGATCTAAAGTTTAAAATTATTGATACAGTTTCTTCATTTGAGTTAAGAATATCTCAAGGTACCAGATATATAGTGCACTTTGAAGCAATGATGATAAAAATTCTAACTATTTTTCACGGTAGTAAAGAAATTTCGAAACAAATTGAGTATTTAATTTAAACTTATTTTCTAAATAACATTATATGGAAGATAAAAGTATTAAATCTTTTAATTTAGATGAAAAAATTAATATAATTTATAATTTTGTTAGTAATAGACTAGATGATGCATGTTTTAAAGTAGATAAAATAGATTTAAAAAAAATTACTATTGATGACATTAAAATTAAAAATAATTTAAAAGAAGCCAATGAAAAAATAATTCAATATATAATGGAAGGTAACATACAATTAAAAGAAAAAAATAAAAACTCAATTATTCTAAAAAGATTTTCTGATTATCATTCTTTTGATTTAGTAATATCACCTTATAAAAAATCGATAAAAGTAAATGATATCTTATCGAATAGAGACAGTTTATTTTCTTACATTTTAAGTTTACTTGTATTGAATAGAAAGACAGAATCTATAGTATTACCATTTATAAATATTGACGTTGAATTAGATCTATTAAAACCATTATTAAAATCTCTTAATTTATACGAATTTTATTACAATAAAATGAATAATGATGAAATAAGTAATATTATAAGTCTAAAGTTTAGAGAAAATTTCTTTAAAGGAATAAACCTATTGGACTTTCTTCAAGAAAATAAATTGAATGAAAAATATTTATTATTCCAAATTATCATGGTATTAGCTGTTATTCAGAAAGAATATCCTACATTTCTACATAATGATTTTAAATTAAAAAATATTCTTATTTTTTCTATTGAGAATGCCGATAAAAAATTTATGTTTAGTAGAGATCTATTTATTTTACCAAATTTGAATTTTATAATTAAAATATTTAATTTCTCAAAATCGGAAATGAATGGGTTCTCAAGTAAAAAATTTAGCCAGAATAGATATTCTGATCTCTATGATTTTTTAAAGGATTTACATACAGAAACTAAATTTAATAATTTTAGTCAAGAAACTATTGATTTTATCAATAAGATATTCCCAAAAAATGTAAGAGATAAAAAACCTAATAAAGAATTATTTATTCCAGAAAAAATTTTGGAAGATAGTTATTTTAAAAGTCTAAAAAATAAAAATATAAATGAAAAAATAACTTCTAAACCAGAATATATGAATAATAATTCAGATGATACTAATAAAGTATTCATGACTAATTTAGATTCTGAAACTAGAAGTATATTGGGAGATCAAGATTCTATTAGTCAAAGTAAATTGATAAGAAATGAAATTAAGAAAGGTTCAAAGAAATTAAATAGAAAATTAAAAATTAGCCAAGATGGAGGATTTAGACAAAGTAAATCTTTATTTAATTCAACAAAGAATAACCCTAATATTTCTAATGATGCTAGGGAAACTTTTAACAAAAGAAGAAATGAACAACCACCACCAAGAGAGCCACAAGTTATAGCTGAACAGAAATTATATGATGTAAAATCTAAAAAGTCTGAACCAGTTTTACCTCAAGTTTATCCACCAGCTCATGTTCCGGTACCAAATCCTTATTATCCTAACATGAATCCTCAATACGCTTATGGATATAAACCAAATCAAATTCCAGTTCAAAAATATTACAATATTACTTTGGCAAATCCAGTAGGAAATCATAACACTGTAAGTCAAATATATGAAGATATGATACCTGGTGAAAGTAATGAGTTTACAATGACTTCAATTTTTGAAAGAATGCAATTAACTAATTTTTTAAGAAGTAAAATATTAGAAAAAGGAGATGGAGAAGACATTAGTGTTTCAACTGGACCAACTAAGTCTTTATTATCTTTTGTTAGATTAATTGAACTAAATCCTTACAGCTTAAAAACTAATCCTTATCAATCTTTGTCAAAAGGATTCTTATTATATACGTCTGCATTTCCTATTAGGTATAAAGAAGAAAACAACGTAATCGATATTGCTAAGAATTCAAGACCAATAAATATTAGAATATACGAGTTAAGTGATGGAGCTAATAAATTTGATAAACTATCAAAAGAAATTGCTTTTGATGATTTTGAAGTTTGGAGAGAAATTAGATATTATGAATTTGTTAGAGAACAAATTATCAAACAAAAAGTAAGTCCAAATTTTGTAAGTATTTATATGTATACAATTGATAAAGTGTCAAGAATTGATTATTCTAAAATTGACATGATAAAATCAAAAAATATTCCTAAAAATGTTATTTTTGATGAAATTGAAAATGATCAGAAAGTTAATAATTTATATACAATTGACCCAATTGAATTATTGATTCAAAATAAATACCCTTCAAAAACTGAATTAACTAACATAACAATAACAAATCAAGATAAAATCAATATTGGTAAATTCTTACTTAAAAATAAATATATTTTTAAAATTACTAATTCTAATAATAAATATGAATGGACCGAAAGTGGAATTGAATATATTCAAAAAAATAATTTTTATAACTACTTAAATCAATATAAACCGGTTAAAGGGAAAAAAATTACTAACGAAGAAATTGTAATAATAGCAAAAGCTATAGGTAAACCAGATTTGACAAAATATAGTAACACTTCTTTAGTTGCACTTACAGAAGCTCCTACATCAAATATTTTACAATGGGCTTCTCCATTAATAGAAAAATTTGGTTCTATAAATAAGATGATTGAAACTGGCTATCACAGTCCTAATGTTTGGAAATCAATAATTTTCCAATTAGTTTATACTTGTGCAGTTTTACAAAAAGCAGGAATCTTATTTACAAATTTCTCTCTTGAAAATAATATTTTTATAAGGGATTTATATTCAGAAGATGGAAAAAGAGGACATTGGATTTACATGGTAGATGATTTTGAATTTTTTATACCAAATTATGGATACCTATTAATGTTCGATTCAAGATATGCTGACATATTTAACTCTACCACACAGACTTTGGAAACAAGTTCTTCTGCAAGAAGATATAAAATTAATTCAACAAAATTGTACAATAAAAATGAATTCGATAATAGTTTGAATAATAGCTTTTCAAATCAAAAATTTAAATCTATAATAGATCCAGATAATTTTAGAACTAATTTAGAGAAAGTAGGAGGAGATATGCCTGATAAAGAAGTTCAAGATTTATTACATGGATTATACAAGGATACTAAAGACGATACAGTAATTTCAGATTTGTTAGTAAAACATTTTCCAATGTATTTAAATAATAGGGTTGGAACATTACTAACTAAAGAGGAAATTGATAATTTACCTTTAATAAATAATTATAATTTTACAGTAGGTGATTTAGTTGCATGGGAAGAATCATATAAGCAATATAAATGGGTGGTTATAATAGAAATAAATAATTCGGGAATAGTTAAAGTACAAGCATCGGACAAAGTTATTTTAACAGAGGTATCAAAGTTTTCACTAAATAAATATCCTGAAAGTGAAACAATAAAACAAAAAACTTTAGATGGAATTAACTTAGATCCAAATTTTACAATTGAAACTTATAATTTAAAAAATTTAATAATCTAAATTATTTTTTTATCAATAATATTATATGAAGCCTGACGCTAACAAATTCCAATTTACATATGATATTACTAATAAAGAAATTAAGTATTTTTCAGAAAAGCCAGATAAAGATGGTTTAACCAAACAATTTATAAAAAATACATTAGGTACTTCAGAAGAGTTTATAACTGATTTACAATTAAAATTCTTTAGAGAAGAAAATATAAAAAGAATAAATTTTTTATTAAAAAAGAAAATTTTTTATGAAAGTGATAAAAAATATTTGATAAGAGAACAAAACAGGAATAGCTTAATAGTTGTAATGAGATGGATTTGGTCTAACTATTCCAAAAACTTTGATTTTAATATTGATAAACAAGTTGAATCTTTAAATTCGAAAGTAATTTCCGAAATTTATCCAAATGTTCTATCAAATATTGAACAATATTATGAGTACTCTAAACAATTAAAGGAATTTGATGAAAGTAAATTAAAAGTAAATGACTTACCTATAAGTTCAAAAATGACAAGAGGAACTATAGAATTACCTTCATTATTTCCTGATGATTAAATTAAAAGAAATTTAAATATTTAATTTTCTTTTAAGTTATTATTTAATTAATTTGTAAGAAACCTTGGGTGGTATCAGTGGTTAATTCGTAAACGAAAATGACACCTCTTTCAGAAGCAACGCTAATGAAATCTTTTTGAGAGTCATCTAAAGTTGGAGTAGCACTCATAGTTCTGAATGGTTTAGGGTCAGTTCCTCCAGTGTTACTGTATACAGAGTATGGATCGTAAATAAGAGCAGTATCAATAACTGGTCCGTTATTTAAATCAGCATGTTTGTAAATAAGAGCGGATGAACCAACAACAATGTTTTGGTTAGATGCGTTTTCAATAGTAGAGTTTACTTCACTAACAATTACAGATCTAATCTTGTATTCATCACTTTCTCTTACTAAAAAGTCAGGTTTGAAATCTACTTTTTTGTTGTTTAATCTTTCAAAACCAGCTAAAGGTTGAGGGAAAGCACCCATGTTGAATGGTGGTTGGTTTTGTACTCTGATGATACTAGCTCTTCTATCAACGTAAAACATTAAAACACCTCTTGAATAGATTAAATCAGTGTATTTAGGAACAAGAGTGTTTCCTTCAAGGAAAAATTGTTGTTGAGAGATAGCATTATTTAAACTGACTGGTCCCATATCTTGTAAGTTTACTGGTAATCTCATGTTAATCATTGGAATGGTTGTTACAACAGGTCTTACACCTTGTAAGTAAGGGTTCATTGAGAATAATTGAACAACGTTAGAGGTAGCAACAACAGTAGGTCTGAAAGAAAAGGCAGCTAATAATCTTTTCATTACAGTACCATCATGTCTTCCGTAAACAAGATCAGGGTTATCATATTTATTTAATCTGCACATATCAACGGTGCTAATAAAATTTCTGAATCTATCACTGTAGTATTGACCATTTCTTAAGTGTAAAATAGAAGACCATAATTCAACTTGTACATTGATTCTTTTAAGTAAATCTTCCATAGGAGAAGAAGTGGAGCATACAACATCATTAGGGTCAGTAACTAAAGCGTAGAAAAGTTCATAATCTGGTTTAGTCATAAGAGGTTCTTCACTGTGTCTAGCTTTAACAATTCCAGCCATGTTAGAGTAGATGAAATGATTTTCAAGTACTTGGATTTTAGGAACGAATAAAGCAGCTACAACAGGATGAACGTGTTCACCTGGAAGTTGTCCTAATTCTCTTTTGTATTCACCGGTAACAGCTTCATATCCAACATCAGTGTATTGGATAGATTGTAATAATACTGAAGCATGTAAAGGTTTGTTGATTGAGTAAGATTTTAAGATTTCTTGTAAAGTTTTGTATTCATTATCAGATACGGTTAATTTAGGTCCAGTGAAGCCAGTGTTAATGGTACCTAATATTTTCATCATATTGGTAATTGGTACAGCAACTTCTGGAGATTGAGCACCAGATAAATCTTGTTCGTAAATTCTTTTGAAAACCTCAAATTCATCTTCAGATAAATTGTGTTTCTTTTTGTAAAGTTGAGCTTTTTGTAATAAAACATGGAAAGGCATGGAACTATCACTGTATTTTTCTCTAACTAAAGCAGCAAATTTTTTAGCTTTTTTGACAATTTTGTTGTGTTTTTCAAGCAATAAAGTTTGAACTTGTTCAACAAATTTTTCATCATTGTATTTTTCTCTTAACTTAAGGAAAACAACATCGTCAATTGTTCCGTTGCTGTGTTTGAATAGACGACGTACTTCGTCATCTACTGAATTCTTATTACTGGATGTCTTTGATCTAGAATAATCCATATATTGTATATATAAAAATAGAAAAAAAATTTTTTAAAAATCTTAATATTTTTTTTAAATATATGGTTTAAAGTTATATATAATATAATATTTATATGAATAGCTTATGGATAAATAAATATAAACCAAATAATTTAAATCAAATTATTGGAAATAAAAACCAAATTAAGAGAATTATTGAATGGTTAAAAAATATAGATAGTCTAAAAAGCATGTCATTAATTGTTTCCGGAAATCATGGAATAGGAAAATCTCTTACATTAAAATATATTTTAGAAGAAAATGGATATCTTGTAAAAGTTATTCTTCCTAATGAAATAAAATTGTATAGAAATGATGGAGATTTTACTGATTTCTTTAATTATAAAAATTCAATAAAAAATAAAATTAAATTTTCGTCAAATAATGAGAATAAAAAATTAGCATTAATTTTCGATGAAACAGAATCAATAACTTTAACGAGTGAAAAGAAATTTATAACAGAAATTTTTAAAATGAATAATAAAAAAAAGTTATTTCCATTAATATTTATTTCTAATAATCAGCATAGTAAGTTATTAAACGATTTGAAAAAAAATTGTTTAGAAGTTAGATTCATTCCTCCTACTAATTTCGAATTAAAGAACTTAATTTGTAAAGTATTAAATCAAGAAAAAATCAAAGTTGAGAATAATAAAATAATTGATATGTTAATTGATTTTTCTCAATGTGATATTAGAAAATTAATAAATATTCTTCAGGAGCTTAGTTTTCATTACAGTAATAAGATAATTTCTGAACCTGATTTTTATAAATATATTAAATTATCAAAACAGAAAAATAATGAACTTGGATTATTTGATACAACACTTGAGATAATAAATAAAAATAAAACATATGATGAAATTAATCAATATTATGAAAATGAAAAAGTTTTATTACCTTTAATGATTCATGAAAATTATCCAAAAAGGGTATTAAACAAGTCAAAGCTAAATACAGATGATTTGTTAAATCAAATAAATAAAATTTGTGATTCAATATCAATTGGTGATAATATTGAAACAAGTATTTACACTGATCAAAATTGGTTCTTACAAAAAATTCATTGTTATTTCTCTTGTATTAATTCTAGTTATTGGATTAATTATAGTAATAACAAAGATATTAAAATTGATAATATTAAATTTAGTTCTGACTTGAATAAAACTTCATTAAAAAATATTAATAAGAAAAATATTAATAATTTATCGAAAGTATTACCTAATAAATCTTTACAAGAAATTTTGTATATTAATAAAATATGTAATCATTTAGCAAATAATAATAGAATCCAAGAAATTGTTGATATATTAAAAAATTACAATGTTAATTTTACAATCAAAGATATTGAACTATGTATAAAAATCGATAAAACTTTTGATTTTGTCAAATTTAATTCAAAAGAGAAGAAAGATATTAATAAATTAATTGATGCTATTTAAACAAACTTTTCATTAATATCAGTTAAATATATTAATTGTAGATTACCAGATTTATGTAAAGTATTAAAAAAGTACACTCCATCACTTAAATATAATAATAAATCATTTAGTTTTTCTATTTCATTATCCGTTAATAAAATACTATCTTGTGATAATATTGAATAATATAACTGCATGTCTTTATTCTTTGAATTTTGAAATAAATGTTTAGATTCTTTGATTTTTTCAATATCTTTAATTATTCTTTTATCAACTCCTGGAATTAGATATGGCCAATTGAAAGTGCCATCTTTTTTAATTATACCTAAAAATTTAAAATTTCCAGATAAAATTTTATCATTGTCTTTTAAAATATTAATTTCAAAATTATTTTTAGAAAGATTTATAGTATAATTATCTTCTATATTCAAAATTTCTTTAATTTGCTTAAGTTTTTTTTTTGAGTTTCTTTTAATACCTCTTAAAATATTTTTCTTATTAATTGATTGTGACATATTAATAAATTGTATAAAATAATTTTTTTAATAATATTAAGTTTTTTTTCTAGATATCTTTATATGAATTATCAAATTGTTGAGAATGATAATAATCAAGTTTTACTTTATGTCCTTTTAGCTTCAGTAATATTCTTTTTATTTATTTTACCTAAAATTGAGAAATGTAATAAAAAAGAAGAAGAAATTGTTATGGAAAAAATGACTGATGCTAAAACAAAAATTTTAAAAATTGACAAGAAAAAGAGAAGGGCAAATTGCAGCACTTATACT
>MDTC01201450.1_pt1 | contig 11394 bp, 7 predicted proteins | sample 811181 | NCBI WGS metagenome assembly MDTC01 (sample SAMN05326644, study PRJNA326480) | marine metagenome | isolation source: seawater | place: Pacific Ocean: North | collected 2011 | reverse complement strand
CCAGTAGCGCATTGACAGCATATCCAGCCGCAGTCGCACTGGCAGCTGAGCTGCCCAAGCCAGTCCCAACCCCCATGCCCTTCCTAAGCCTCAATTCGACGCCAAAGTTTGCTGAGGCACGCTCAAGCACGCTGGTTGCGACAATACCCGCTACGTTCTTATCACTTGCCGTAGGCAAGTCCGCCTGCGACTCGACTTGCCTTATTACAACGCCCTTAACAGTACGCCGCGAGGCGACGACCTCGTCTCCAAGCCCCTCAAGGGCAAACCCTAAGGTATCAAAGCCACACCCTAGATTCGCGACTGTGGCGGGCGCAAAGGCTCTCACAAGATCAGCCATATCGTGCCTCAAACTGTGTAAGGATACGGAGGACATCAGCCATGACACCCATCGCTGTCACGTCTGGTCCTGCCCCAGGCCCCATAATCGCCAACGGTCTTTCGCAGTAACGCGTCGTGGAGAAAACCACCATGTTATCAGTCCCCTTCAACTGAGCTAAAGGGTGGCTTTCATGAAGCTCCTTTAGCTCAACATTCACATCGCCTTGCCGGACAGTTGCAACATAGCGAAGGCGCGCCTGCCGCGCCGCAGCAGCCGCGACCTTGTCAGCAAAGAATTCATTCCGAACTTCGATTCGCCCGATCAAGTCCGAAATGGGTAACTCAGTACTCAGGCCCAAAATGAATGGCCGACAATCAGCTGTAGCCTTCGCGGGTGACCAGCCTGCCATGCGGGACAGTATAAGAGCCTTCCGGTAGACATCTAAGCCACTTAGGTCAATGGCTGGGTCTGGCTCAGTATACCCTCGTTCCAAGGCTTCCGTCACCGCATTCGATAAAGTCTGACCGTTTTCAACACGTGTTATAATATAGCCAAGCGTTCCCGAAAAACAGCCTTCAATCGTTTGGATGGTATCGCCGGTTTCCCGGAGCGACCGCAAGGTATCCAAGACTGGCAAGCCGGCGCCCACTGTCGCCTCAATTTGAGTCATACCAGTGCCTTGGAAGAGGCACTCAAAAAGACCAAAGGCATCTGCAAATGGCCCCTTATTAGCGCTGACCACATGCGCCCCGAGGCGCTTTGCTTCGACGAGCGCAGCCCCCAAGCCACTGTCGGCCGTCAGGTCTACTACGATGGGCGAATTTAAACGGTATTTCATTGCGCTCGCGACCAAGGATGCGGCATTGCCCTCGACGACATGCCCAAGCGATGTCAGTTTTCGGCCCTCCTCTTTAGCAAAATAGGCCGAGTTAAGCTCCGTCGTACTTAAGCCTGCTGGGCGTAAGAGGTATCCGCTTGTGTCTGCGACGGCGACCACATTAAGACCTGTACCGCCCCGGATCTTCTCCTGCACAAGCCGAATGAATTTTCTGGATATCTGTCCCATGCCCAGAAGGATAAGATCACAGCCATCCTCAGCTACGTTTCGGGTCGGCCGCCGGCCAAGCCCGAACTCACGGTGGAGGGCATCAAGGGCTAGGTGACCAGAATCGGTTTCAATGGCCGCGGTGATATTACGCTCAGTATCCGCTTGTGAGATGGCCAAGATGTTGACCCCTGTCTGCCCCAAAGCGTTCATAAACCGTCCAGCAACGCCTGGCGATCGAGCCATCCCTGAACCCACCGCCGCGAGCAAGCTAATGGGCTCTGGTCTTAAGCGAAAGGTTGCCAACGCGTTTTTCAACACACCGGTCTGGCAAGCCTCACTGAGAGCCAAACAGGCTTGCTGAGACTGTTCGTTACGAACCACAACTGTCAGAGCTAATTCCGAGCATGCCTGACTCAACATAACGACGTTGACACCGGCGTCGGCCAGAGCTTGAAGGATCTGTGCGGCCACACCGGCGAGGCCGGCCATGCCAGGGCCCAAGACCGACATGCTTCTGTAGCCCGATTCGAGGCTACATGCCTTCACTGGATCGAGGCCGCCTGGGCCACGGTTGTCGATCAATGTCCCAGGAACGTCTGGATTAAAGGTACTTTTGCAGAGAACGGGGACCCCCACTTCAGAGACCGCCTGCATCGCACGCGGATGAAGAACTTTTGCTCCGTAGAAAGATAATTCAGCCGCCTCCGCATAGGTCAGGTGCGGCAGGGTCCTTGCATCCGGAATACGGCGCGGGTCTGCTGTCATGACACCAGGGACGTCGGACCATAGGGTGACCGATTGAGCGCCTATAGAACGTGCGATAACCGTCGCCGTCGAGTCCGACCCCCCACGGCCCAGCGTCGTCGGCTGACCTGCACGGGTTCGACCACAATACCCCGTCACAACCGCGGGCTGGCCCATGTCAAGCTGTGGTCTAAGTGCCTGCAAAATCCAATCGTAGGTATCCGGCTCTATGAGCCAGGCATCAGTAAAGTTGTCGTCCGTTAGAAAAAAATCCGTCCCATCGAAGACACGCACGTCAGGTAAGTCCACCAGCTTGGCTAGACAGCCCGCAAAAATCGGTGCGGTAAGCCGCTCACCAAAGCCCATAATACGATCTCGATGAGCCCCAAATTCGGTAATTGGATTATCCGAATAAAGGTCTCGCAGGTCCATCAGCAGTCCGGATACGAGAGACACATAAGCGTCATCGATAGCCAGTCGGGCCGCCACACCAAGATACTGACTGGTCAGGGACTCGGTGATGTCCCTCCAGTCTGCATAAGATGTCTTTGAGTCAGCAAGACGGCTCAATGAGTCGGTTGTCCCGCCCATGGCCGACGTCACCGTAATCACATTACCGGTCGCGAGGGCGCTATGAACGAGTCGGGCTGCCGCAATAATGCGTTCCGCACTCAATAAGCTAGAGCCTCCAAACTTGAAAACGCGTACTTTTCTATTCTTGCTCATCATCTTTAACATCGGCCGGACGGCGTCGGTCTTTAGAATCTGACGTCAACAAAGCGCGGTTGACTGTCTTCCAGCCGCCTCAGACGGCCGCGCATAAGACCCAGGGGTTGGCACATCTTAAGCTGATTAAATGTCCACGCGACGCACTGAACCAACAGTTGCTGACGGGGGAATAAATCACCTATTTACTTGTATAGGTAACTCGTTGCCTACGAGCTGCATCCAGTGCCGCACTTTAGGGTGCGTATGATTGCACTTCCCCAAAATAACAATACGTATCAGGCTAGTCGGGTCTAGTTGAACGGAGACGTTATGTTACCCTTTTTCCTTATCATGGCCTCGTTCCTCGGGTCTCCTCTCGCACCGGTTTCGGTGTCTAACGACTTAGAAACACTGGCTGGAGCCAGGATACTCTGGTCCGCCAGTCCTGGGCAGGCCCGGGTGGTCTCGCGTATCAGACTTCCCACCCTTGGCAAAACGAACCGTGAGCGCGGCCGACACTTCCTCGCTCGATACGGCGCTTTGACTGGCGGGGCTGCCCTTCGGTTTGAGTCCGAATCGACATCCAAGGCTCGAACGGTCCTTCGCTACCGTCAGTGGCACAATAATGTCGTTATCTTGAACCGGTCTGCGACTGTGACAGTAGATGGTGAAGGCCATATCATCGCCTTTAACTCGGACTGCGTACCGATCACAGAAGCGGCGCCACAGGTAGTCGATGAGCAGGCTGCTCGCGATGCAGCCTCAAAAGCCATTCAGGCTAAGTACGGGTCAAAGCCGACTGGACTCAAGGCCATAGATGCCGGTTTTGGACTGATGGCGAACGGGTCCTACGTTGTGCCCGTTTTTGAGTTTCACATTGCCCCTCTGCCGATGCTCAGCCATGTCAAGGTCCGCATCGACGCATCGACAGGGGCCCTTCTGAGCATTCGCAATACGCTCATTCACTAATCGTCCTCCGGACACCAAAGAGACCTCAATGAATTCATATCGCAAGACATCTGCAGCCACTCTAACGATGATACTGTTGTTTGGCTGTATCGAAAACAAGCCCAGCAATGAGGGCATTGTCATCCTCGCTCAGGATGCGTCTGTGGTTGCTGATGCGTCCATCAGCCCGGTGGATCTTTCAGTCCAGGCAGACCAAAGAGTTTATACGCTGCTGGATGAGCCGCTTGCCTCCGTCTATCTGAATGACCCTACAACGGATGAAGGCAATCTCTCCGAGGTTACGGTGGAGAAGCCAACCCATCCGGAGGGCGCCCTCACAAGTCCCTGGGTCCAAGTGTTCAATTGCCTGAACGAAGAAGGCGGCCTGATGGCAATGCCCGACGTGGGCGGCTTTAACATCTCCATTGCCCTTTGCAAAGAAGTGCAAACAGTCAGACCTGACCCCGATGGCCATTATCTGAGTATCGCCCCCCCCGCACAGGACGGTGACCCTAACGACCAATTCGCCGAAGTCATGATGTATCACCACGTAAATCAGGCCCACGATTATTTTAAAGACGTCCATGGTTTCTCAGAGCTTGATTATCCCCTACCTGCACTGGTCAATGTTCAAATCCAAGTCGACCCTCCACTTCCGTTCCTAAACCCGGGCCCCGATGGTTGGATCGGTCTATCCAATGCCGCATTTTTCCCAAAGGAGTCATGGCGACAATTCGCATCGCAATTCGGCCTACCGCCGCGGGATAGTGACAGCATCATTTTCTTCCAAGGTGATCTGGATTTCGCCTACGACAGTCGTGTGATCTATCACGAGTACACACATGCCGTTGTTGGAACAAGCCGTCTGTCTGTGGGCGCCGTCCTCGATGAATACGGCTTAGACATGTCACCCCGCTCCATGAACGAGGGCCTTGCTGACTTCTTCGCAGCCTCAATCGCAAACGACCCCGTCATCGGAAAATACGTGGGTGTAATGGGTCTCGGCCTAAGAGACCTCAGCAATGTTAAAGTCTGCCCAGACGACACCATCGACGAAGTGCATGCTCAAGGCGAGATTATTGGCAGCACCCTTTGGTCCCTGCGTGAGGCCGTTGGTTCCGAAATCGCAGAATCCATCGCCTACCTCGCTTTAGAGCAGTTTACCTTTGGAACGAACCACGCGGCAGCAGCCGCTGTGATGCTCGGTGTGGCCGCCGACTTCGGGCCTGAAGTCGAGGCCCAAGCGACCGATATCTTCGCACGCCATGGGTTTGGCTCATGCGAGCGTTCCCTGCGTTGGTCTCGCTTCAACGCGGGTCGAAGCGCCCTGCCCCACCTCGTGGAGGGCACGCAATCAGCTGGCGTTAGCGGGTTCGCCGACGGCGTCCCTGCATTCAAGCAGTTTAACATTAGCCCCCAAGATGGGACTGCTGCCGTTCGCCTTTCGTGGGTTGTGTCAGCCGGCAGCCAAGGGGCGGTCCCTGGATTTGGCGGTGGCGGCAGCGCATCTCCCCTGAGCATCATGACGAGAGAAGGTGCGCCTATTGCGGTGACCGCGGGTCGGCCCGTTCAATTCGATTACGACTATAGATTCTCACCGCCTCTTAGCGGCAGTAGCCAGTCGCTGACGCTCGCTGGCAATTGCTTGCCTGACCCTGGCCAGGCTCTTCACACGCTCTTCTTGAACCCGGGCGCGAGTCAGGTTCAAATTACGGCTATGAACATTGAGTATTTGGAATCAGCACCGGAAACGGGCGTCGAGACATGCGGTGCAGAACGTCCCGTCCAGATTGACATGGGCGTCGCGCCTGAGATCGATTCTGGTGTTGCCAGCGACGTTGACGCCGGCATCGAGAACGAAGGTGATGCCGAGTAGTCGATTTGGGGTCTTTCAGTTATTCGGAAAAGTTAATCTCCTTGACCTTTCTGAACAGAGCTGTGTACCACTGGAACCAATGTGAATACGAGGCTGTTCAGGCGACGTGAGACCATTGATTACAGACACAATACTCGACTTGGTGGGCCAGACGCCTCTTGTGCGCCTACAACGCGTTGTAGACGACACGTCTGCAGCTGTGTTCGTTAAGCTCGAATCCAACAATCCTGGCGGCAGCGTAAAAGATCGAATCGCTTTAGCCATGGTTGAGACGGCCGAAGCTCAAGGCCTACTCAAGCCTGGAGACACCATTGTTGAGCCGACAAGCGGCAACACGGGCATTGGGCTGGCGCTGGTGGCAGCTGTTAAGGGCTACAAGCTGATCATCACAATGCCCGATGATAAGTCCAATGAACGACGGAAGCTCATGGAGCACTTGGGCGCGCAGGTCATCCTGACGCCGGCGCGAAAGCTGATGCAGGGGGCTATCGAGCGTGCCCAATCCATCGTCGATAATAACCCGCGATGCTTCATGGCGCAGCAATTCTCGAATCCGGCGAACCCCAACGCGCACTCAGAAACAACGGCAAAGGAAATTATTGCTGCATTGGATGGAGCCCCCGATGTTTTCGTTAGCGGCGTCGGCACAGGTGGAACTGTAAGCGGCGTGGGCCGTGTTTTTAAGACAGCCTATCCAGCAACCAAAATCGTCGCCATTGAACCTATGGATTCACAAGCGATGGGCGGTGGGCAGGTGAGGCCCCACTCGATCCAAGGGATTGGTGCAGGCTTTATCCCGGCTAATCTGGACCGCGCTGTAATCGATGAAGTTCAGACTTGTGATGGCGCTGACGCGTATAAAATGACAAGACGGCTGGCACGGGAGGAAGGCATTCTAGCTGGCCTTTCTGCTGGAGCCAATGTTGCGATCGCTGTACGGGTCGCGGCGGCTATTGGTCCGGGCAAATCCGTTGTCACATTAGTGTGTGACAGTTGGGAGCGATACCTGAGCCAAGACAAACCACTCGGCCCAGCTCCCGGCCTAGATTTCATTATTTAACCCGTGAATGGCGGACGACATAGTCTTTGGCTTGGCACCGCGCTGACCGGAGCCATCGCTGCGCTTGCCCTCTATCTCCACCAACTGCCTTTTGCTCCGTTTACAATCGATGGCCGCCATCCAATCGACGCCTTGTTGATCGCGATCGTCATTGGCATGGTCATCCGCAACACCCTCTATCTTCCTCAATCGGCGGGAACTGGAATTAAATTTTCCGTCAAAAAGTTACTGCCTTTTGCCATTGTGCTCATGGGGGCCAAACTCGATTTCAACTATGTCTTACAGGTGTCCGGACAGGCGCTTTTGCTGTCTACCCTGTGTGTCGTAGTCGCGCTAGCCCTGACTCTTTGGCTGTGTAAACGCCTAGGTGTTAGCCAAAAGCTTGGCCTTCTGATCGGCATTGGCACGGCAATCTGTGGGGGAACTGCCATCGCGGTCTCAGCGCCCTCGATTGAGGCGGACGATAATGACACGGCGTTCGCGATTACAACCATTACCATCTTTGGCCTCGCTGCCATCTTTGTTTTCCCGCCACTCGGGCATGCATTGGGCTTGACGGACAATGAATTCGGGATATGGGCAGGTATCGCGATTCAAGCTACGCCCCAAGTCATGGCCGCCGGATTCGCCTTTAGCGACGCTGCGGGAGAAGTTGCGGTCATCGTCAAGCTCGTTCGAGTTCTCTTATTGGCGCCTATGCTCCTGTTTCTAGGCATATGGTATGCACGTGAGAAGCGACGAAAAGAAGAGGCCTATGTACGCACCCGGACTCAATGGACAACACTCTTCCCTCCCTTCATACTCGGCTTCATTATGCTGGCCGTTGCGAACTCAGCGAATCTCTTACCTGATTTCACAGTTCACTTAAAAGACAGCGCCTTTTGGTCTGCCGCAGCCATTCCACTGTCCATGAAGAGCCTCGTGACTACGGCGTCTCTATTTCTTGTCACGATGGCGATGGCTGGGGTAGGACTCGGCGTCCATTTTCGAACCCTTAAGACGATCGGCTTGAAGGCGCTCTATGCCGGCTTTTTCTCAGCTCTGGTTTTGTCGGTCTTTTCACTCGGACTTCTACAGTTAATGGTCTAGACTCCATACCGGGGGAGTTGATGACGAATCGTCCGACAACGAACAGTACATGTAGACCCAAGCCACCGAGCCGCCGCAATGTTATCCAAGGCGCATTGGCCACGACGCTCTTGGCCTGCTTCGGGATCCAACGAACGTCCCTACATTTCGTTACTCCGGTCCATGCAGGGCCACCGCTACCCAAATTGCCAAAAGGCAAAGTCCCTGGCCTGACATTGCTCAACGACCGACCGCTTAATATAGAAACGCCTGCTCACCTCCTTACCCACAAGATAACGCCCGCAAGCCACCTATTTGTCCGCAATAACGGTGTCCCTCCCAGAGCCGTCTCGAAGAGCGATTGGCGTCTGACAATCGAGGGCGAATGTGTCAAAAAAGGCAGAACATTCTCCATCGCGCAATTGATGACGAACTTTACTCGAGTCACTCAGAACTATGTGTTGGAATGTGCCGGCAATGGACGGCACGAATTTACGCCAAGCGCGAAGGGTAATCAGTGGACAACAGGCGCCGTTGGCTGCGTCACGTGGACAGGGATTCGGCTCAGCGACTTGCTCAAAACCGTCGAAATAGCACCCAGCGCGTTGTATGTCGGCTACGTGGGTGCTGACACACATCTCAGCGGCCAAACGGATAAGAAGACGATTTCTAGGGGCATCCCCTTCGAAAAGGCGATGCGTGGCGACTGCCTGATCGCCTGGAGTATGAATAACGAGCCCATTCCTGAGCTGCATGGTCACCCCCTACGGTTGGTCGTCCCCGGCTATCCAGGCTCCTGTTCTGGAAAATGGCTAACGAAACTGCTGGTCCGGGACACGGTTCACGATGGGGCTAAGATGGGGGGTAAATCGTACCGTGTGCCCTGCCATCCTGTGGCCCCCGGTGCGACGGTCGCCGACCAAGACATGTGCATCATCGAAGAAATGCCTGTCAAATCTATCATCACGAGACCCAGGTCTGGATCTGTTATGAAAAGGGCGCAGCCCCTTGTAGTTGAAGGACACGCATGGGGTGACTCAGGCGCAGTTGGGCAACTTCACGTGTCCATAGACTTCGGCCAGACATGGACGCGCGCCAGGCTAAACCAGCCCGACAATCCATACTGTTGGCAACAATTCAGTATCCAATTACCAAAGGTAAAACCCGGTTATTATGAAATCTGGGCTCGAGCGACGGACAAAGCTGGACGCAGCCAGCCCATGGTATTGGCGGGCTGGAACCCAAAAGGCTACTTGAATAACGCGTGCCACAGAGTCGCTATCCGTATTGAGGCCTAATGTCGGCCACACTTGCTATTTACCTGTTTATTCAAGCGCTCCCGACCCCCTTGGTAGAAGCCGATGGGGTGATCTTCGTCAAAGCCCATTGCACAAGCTGTCATTCGGAGAGCCTGATTACCCAGAATCGCGGCACACGAGCAGACTGGACAAAAACCATCCGCTGGATGCAAGAAACCCAGAACCTATGGGCAATCCCGTCCGAAGATGAGGCAAAGATCCTTGATTATCTTGCGGCCAACTATGGTCCAAAGGTGAGCTTTAGACGAGCGGCGCTCGCAACGCACCTGATGCCACCACCCCGCAAAGCCAAGTCTGGAGACGGTCTCGTGGACCGTAGAGAGTCAGTACCAACTCCATCTGCTGCCCTTGGGCCCTCATGCAGCTGTGCATCCGCTCACTCAACAACAGCTGGAACCAACCACTTTATTTTGATCATTCTGCTTATCTCGTGGCGGTTAATATGGCGTAAGATGACGTGCTTCAGGCTTAATGAAGCGGTGAGTCAATGACACCACCACCAATGGAATTTAGTCCAATCGGATCACCTATGAGACATCGTATATTTCTAGTCCTACTTTTTATCATGGCCGGCTGCTCCACATCGAACCCGCCTCAGGGAATTATGGACGGCCAACCGAGTGATCTAGCGTCCTCGCTGGACATGGCCGTAGCTGCAGACACGAGTGCGAGTCAACGGGCCCCAGCCGACTTAATCGAGGCAGTTGCGCTATCGGAAAAATGGGGCTTTCCTGGTCTGGAGAGCCCTGTGCAGGTGATCGTGACAGAGGGCGGCGCTCCAAATCTCTATGCCGCAAATAGAACCGACCTAGGCCGCGTCCTCGGGTTCCTCCTCGCCCGAGACCGGTTTTTTATTATGGATATGCAGCGCCGACTTGGCTTGGGCACCATTAGCGCCCTGCTTGGCGACCTCGCGCTGGATAGCGATATCGATTCCCGCTTGACAGGCATTCCCTTTGTCGCAAAACAGCTTGAAGACGGGATGTCTCTCAATATGCGAAGCTACCTGGGGGCGGTCGTCGAGGGCATTAACACCTATTTAAACGCAGTCAGAATGGACCTCTTGGATCCACCCATCGAATTTAGCCTGGCATCTGGACTCCTGGATACGGACGCATCTGACTTGTTGGAGGATTGGGGCCTGCTAGACATGACGGCGATGGCTGCGGTTGTCATGTATCAGACCACATTTGACACGGGCGATATTCAACGCAGTGCCGCCGCCGTTGCCCACAATAACCTCTTTGAAGGTCGGCCATTCGCTGAGACCCGTCGGCAGGGGTTCCTCCGCGACGTCCTCGGCGATTTAAGTCCCCTGCTGCCCTATGCGACTACAGCTGGTTTTGGGCTTAACGGGCGGCTGCCAGTCGACACGACATTGGCGCAGGCCGCCACCCCCGCGACGCCCGACGCTCTGCCAAGCTCTGCCATGGCTCATTTGCTCAATAGATTGACTCCTAACCTGAGAGCCATTGAACAGCGCCTCATGCGGCGGACCCGAGAAGGTATAGGATCAAACGTTTGGGCTGTCTCCGGTGCAAAAACCGCTGATGGCTTTACCCTGATCGCTGGGGATGGTCACCTTCCGCTGTCCGTTCCTCCCGTAACCTACCTGGTTGGGATGGACACGTCCGTCTACGGTGATGAGGACAATCGACAGGTGGGGATTCTTATGGCTCAATTGCCTGTCCTAGGGGCAGGCACCAACGGAGATGTCGCTTGGAGCCAGGTTAATCCCTATGCGGACACGGTCGATTGGTATTCAGAGTCACTTCGTCTCGATGAATCAGGTCGACCCACTCATTCCTATTTCCAAGGCGAGTGGAAACCCTTGGTTCGGGTCGATGAAAGCTACCAGATCGCGGACGTACCTGCACTCGGCAGCGAAGGGCGAACAATGACCCATAGTCGGTATCAGACCTTCGATGGTCGATGGATCACCGAGGTCGAAGGCGACACAGGGGCCGAGGTCGGAAACAATGCATATTTGGTTCAGGCGATTGGTCGACAGGTCAGTCCAGCAGATCTCGATGGCGATGGCATCATTTCTGCTGTCAGCTTCGACTATACCGCCTTTGACGGCGCGACCTATCTGGATGCAGCTAATCAAACCGGCTATTCTCGGACAGCTGAAGAGCTACGAACAAGCATGAAGGGCCTCGTGGGTAATGGCCTCTATACGGCAGGCGGGGATAAGGATGGCAATATTTTCTTTAGCGCATATCAGGGGTTTCCGTGTCGGACATACCTTGAACGCGGGGACGATGGGCATTGGGTGACGAATGCTAACCCCCGCTTTCT
>MDTC01185439.1_pt1 | contig 11394 bp, 12 predicted proteins | sample 811181 | NCBI WGS metagenome assembly MDTC01 (sample SAMN05326644, study PRJNA326480) | marine metagenome | isolation source: seawater | place: Pacific Ocean: North | collected 2011 | reverse complement strand
TTGGGGGAGCACCTCCTTTAGTAATTTTAGCACCACAAAAAGTTGTGGAAAAAAATTCCATTTTAATATAACGTAATATAAAAATTGATAAAAAAAATATATAAAAGTTAATAGTTAATTTATATCATAAAAATATGGGTGTTCCAAGCTTTTTTCAATGGTTAACAAATAAATATCCAGGTATCGTTTTTTGGGATGAAAAACAAGTAGTAGATAATTTTTATTTTGATTTTAATGGTGTAATCCATACTGCTTGTCGTAAGATTTTAGATAGTAAATTGGAAAGTTATGTAGATATAGAAGGTCAAATGATAGATGCGATTATTAAATATTCAGATGAAATTTTAAATACAGTTAATCCCAAAAATAAAGTATTAATTAGTATAGATGGTGTAGCCCCAAGAGCAAAAATGAATCAACAAAGACAACGAAGGTATAAAAGTGTTCAAGAAAGAAAATTAATTGAAGAAATAAAAAAGTCATTAGATATGAAAACAAATATAACTTGGGACACAAATGCTATTACACCAGGAACAAAATTTATGAAAAGATTAGCAGATAAATTAGAAAAACATTATAATGATTCAAAATATATTATAAGTGATGCGAGTAAACCAGGAGAAGGAGAGCATAAAATAATGGATTATATTCGTAAAAATAATAAAGAAGGTGAGAATCATATAGTTTATGGTCTTGATGCTGATTTAATTTTTTTAACATTTGGATTACATATAGACGATGTATATCTATTTCGTGAAATGACACATTTCAATAGGAATGATTTAAAAGATACAGATTTTTGTTATCTAAGCATTTCTTTATTAAAAAGTGCTTTTAAGATGGAAATGGAAGATAAATTAAATGAAGAGATAGAAGATATTGAAAAATATATAGATGATTTTATTTTACTTTGTTTTTTGATGGGAAATGATTTTTTACCACATATACCAAGTTTAGAAATAAAAAATAAAGGACTTGATAGTTTAATTGAGGTATATTGTAGTAAAAAACGTATGAGAACAGATTTTTTTGTAAATAATGGTTATATTAATAAAGATTTTTTTAATGAATTATTACAAGATTTAAGTGATGATGAAGAAGAGACTTTGATAGAAATGCAAAAAAAGAGAGAACATTGGAAGAAAATATCAAGAAGTTTTGATAAAACATATACAAATGATTATGAAAAACAAATAACAGAATTAAGAGATGTATCAGATAAATATCAAGATGTAGTACGCCTTGGTAAAAAAGGTTATAAGTCAAGATATTATGATCATTATTTTAATATTAATAATCAAGATTTAAGAGAATATAATTTTACAAGGAGAAATATTGTTTATGAATTTATAAGAGGAATGCAATGGGTATTAGATTATTATTTTGGTAAACAGAAGTCTTGGTCTTGGTATTATCCATATACTCATGCGCCATTTATAAGTGATATTAGGAATAATTTAAAATATGTAAAATTTCCTATAATATTTGAAAAAGATAATCCTATTAAACCTTTTGAACAATTAATGATAGTTTTACCATCTGATAGTAGAGATTTATTACCAAATAGTTATGCAAAAAAAATGATTGATCAAGAATCAGATATAATTGATTATTATCCGATTGATTTTGATATGGATATTATAAATAAAAGATATTTATATGAATGTATACCATATTTACCTGTTATTAATATGAAAAGATTGCAAAGTTCTATAACTCTTTGTGAGTTAAATAAAGAAGAAACTACAAGGAATAGTAATAATTAATTTTTTAATTTAATTTTTTTTTTATATTTTTTCTTTTTATTAGTCGACTTAAAAAGTGATTTTTTATTTTTATTTTGTTTATCTTCATCAAATAACCATAATAGACCATCGTTTATAAAATTATCATTCTGGTTTACCATGATAATTTATATTTAGAAAAATTTTATATAGAAATAAGTGAATTATATGTTGAAAAAAGAGATTGGATTACTTCTGTTTTTTTAAAATTTTCATTTTTAATAGTATAACGAATTTTAACAGAATAAGATATATTTTCTCCATCTTTTAATTTTTGTAAAATAATAGTTACAAAATTTTTTGTTATAATTTGATATTCTTCTACATCAGTAATATTATTATAATTCATTTTAGAAGGAAATTCATCTGGAGAAACATACATTTCACGATAGGTATAAAATAAACTATTATTATTACAGTAATTGGTTGAATATACATTTGTTTTATAACATCTTTGTATTCCTTGTTGATAACAAGCATATGTTAAGTCATTATGATAATATAGTCTATATTGTTGTGTCCTATATTTTGAATATTTTTGTAAGATGTTATGAAATTTAATTTCACCAACATCAAATTTATAAAAATTATCACATACTTTATTTACCAGTTGTATTTCAAAATTTGTATTTTTCTTATTTTCATTATAAATTGATGATTGTATAATATTTTGTAAATTTTTCATTTTTATTAAATAAATAGTATTTAATCTTTAAATTAAGATATTATCAATTTTTACAAGTATTATAAACATATTACAAATATAATATATATGAATTTTGAAGATGTGGAATTAGAAGATTTATCTACAAATTCTAATTATAAAACAAAATTATTAAAAAAAAATGAGAATGAAGATAATAGTTTAACAGTGAGTTGTTATATTGCATATTTTATAATTGCAGTATGTATTTTTGCTTTTTTTATTAAATCAATAATAGAATTAGTATATTACATTAATAAAAAATGATTTAAAGAAATAATAATCCATATAGTTATAACTGATAAAGTATAGTCAGTTATCAATCTATTTTTATTTATTAATTATTTTGTGCTTGGATGGCAGAGTGGACAAATGCGCGTGACTTAAGATCTCGTCCCGATGGGTACCTGGGTTCGAATCCCAGTTCAAGCACAAAATAATAATGTTTATTTATTAATAAAAATGTTTAAAGAAAAATTATATATTACAATTTAAGTTAATGTATTGGACTGAAATACTTCTGATAATTTTGCTTTTATTAATAGTTTTAATAATAATATTAGCATTTTCGTGTAGAAGTGATTATAGAAATATGGATAAAGAAAGTGAAAAATTTTTATCTATTAGTGTGAATGAAATTTGATAAGTTTGTATAATAAAAATTAAAACTAATATTTTTATATATAAAAATGAAAATGCCAGAAAAACCAAATAATTGGAAATTAGAAGATTGGGAAGATACTTGGGAAAAGTTAGATAGTTTAAAGAAAAAAAAATCAGCGCATTGGGATGCGTATCGAATATGTAGTAAATGGGATAAAATTATTAATTTACCAATAGTATTATTAAGTAGCATTTTAAGTACAGGTGCTATTTCTCAAACAGTTGCAGCAGAACAAAATGCAACAATAGGATATTTTATTAGTGGTGCAAGTTTATTAGTTACTGGATTAACAACATTTAGTAAATATATGAATTATGGAGAATTAAAAGAATCTCATAGACAAGTATCTTTAAATTATTATAGATTATTTACAGAATTAAATACAAAAGTACAAAAAAGAAAAGATAATCCGAAAACAGTTGAAGATGAATCAAAAACTATAATTTATACATATGAACAATTTTTAGAAGATTATTTTACAAGAATTACAAGTATTAGAGAAAATGCTCCATTATTACCTAGTAAAGTATTTATAAATTTTCTTAAAGATAAAAATGGTATAATGGGTTCAGATTTAGCAAAAATGGTAGTAGAAAAATATAAAAAACATGAAGATAAAATAAAAAAAGCAGAAGGTTTTGTAAAAGAAAAATTTGCTGCACATTTAGATGGTTTTGATGATTTATCAAGTTTAGCAGAAAATGCAGCTAATAAAGTTCAAGAAGTAGTTATTAATGTTGGAGAAGATAATGATAATGAAAATGAAAATGAACAAAATAGTTAAAAGTATTTAAAAATAAATATATTCTTTTATTAAAATGGAATTAATAACAGAATTATGGGAAGAGTATGAAAAATTTTTTGAAGGAGAATTAACTGAAGAACAAAATTTTCATGTTGTAGATGATATAGTGAAAAAAATTAATAATGTGTACAAAAAAAGTGATAAATTAATATTATTATCATTAGCAACAGGTGGTGGTAGAACAGAAGCATTATTAGTAAAAAAATTAAAAGAAGAAGGATACAATACTATTGAATTATGTGTAGTTGATAAAATTTATAAAAAAAATAAAAATAAATTAAGAGTAATGCAATATCTTCGCGAACCATTAAAATTTGTAGAAAAAATACGTATATATGAAAGTTATGAAGATTTATATAAATCATTAAAAGAAAAAGAGAAAATTGATTTAGTAATATCATTTAATTATGAATTAGAAGCAGCAACAAAAAAAGAATTAACAGCAGAATATTATCAACTTATGAAAGTATGTTTTAAAATAACGGGTAATGAAGGTGAAAATGATGTTCCATTAATAATTATAAATGGTGGAAAAAATATAGCATTTATAAGAGATGAACAATTTCCTACATTACATTCATTAGGTATGGAAATTTTAAATAAATATTATCAAAGAAGTTTGAGTATTAGGCATAATATGTAATTTTTTATATTTAAAAATTATTGATTTTAAATATAATAATATGATTATATTGTATAACCTGTTAATAATTTACAAGATATAATACAAGAAAAAAAATAGAAATTTAATAAGGAACTCACTATTAATATAGTGAATCAATATCCCATTCCAGGCGTGTGGAAACATAGTCCATTCTAATTAAAGTTGTCCTATTTCAAATTTCCCTATTTTAAATTGAAAAAGAGGGAAATATATAAAAATTAGATTTACTTTTTTAGTATAAAATAATACTCATCATTCTTTTTGAATGAGATTTGCGAATCAGTTCCATCTTTGCTTCCTTTTTAAAGTGCTAGGAACGAGTTTTTATATTTTATAAATTTAAAAATAATCAGGCGTCCCCGATTATAATATAAAAGTTATCTAAATTAAAATAAACCTAAAAAAAAATATAATTTATTAGTTTAATCCAAAAATTTTAATTCTGTTTGTATTGGTAGTAAAAAATTACAGAACAGAATTTTTTAAAAGAGACTACTTACCCTATGGAATGAAAATATGAATAATCTACACTAAATAACCTAAATCTATACCCACTAAACAGACTGGTACTTATAAAGTAGCATAATACGCTGAACCAGCCTTAATTATATTATATATTTTATTTTGTAATAATTATACGCAATAATTCTTTAAATATATTTTAATTAAATTATTTAGTGCACCTAGTGGGGTTCGAACCCACGACATCCGGCTTATAAGACCGACGCTCTAAACCAACTGAGCTATAGGTGCACTAAATAATTAAAAACTAAAAATAACCTCCCACGGGATTCGAACCCGCGACCAAATGATTAAAAGTCATACGCTCTACCGACTGAGCTAAGGAGGCGTTTGTAGTATATTTCATACACTACACATATGTATATAATTATTTCTTTAAATATATTAAAATTAAATTATTTACTAATAATAAATGGATAATTTATCACGTGAAGTTTATGAAATAAGTGAAGATGGTTTAAAAATAAAAATTATGATTCCTCCACAATCATCTTGGACAAGTGATGAAAATGCAGGTGTTTTTCAAGGAAATAAAATGTTAATTTGGAGAAATAATCCTTTAACGCAAAGACAATTAAGTCAATTTGAAGATAAGAAAAATAAAATAAAAAATATTATGAATGATTGTTTTTTATTGTTACAAAATCATCCAGAAAAAAGTAATTTTAATACTATGTTTGGTAATAACTGGTTAATTGATTATGGAAAAAAAGTATGTGAAACATTACAACAAGAATGGAATAATAAGTCACACGATAAATTACTATCGAGTGTTACAAATATAATGAAATATTTACATGATATAAGAGTAAGTCCATCATCATCAGAAAGTTCTGGTGATAGTGCTGTAATATTAAGAACAACCCCACATTTAACTGAAATAGAACCCCCACAACTAGTAAGTAGTTTTGATGAAGCAAAAAAACAAAGAAAAGAGGGTGGATTAAGAACAAGAATACCAAGAGAAATAATAAGAAGAATAAAAAAAGTAGATAGTGATAAAGTATTTGAAGAAGTATTAAGTATTGCTAAGTCAATTTATGATGGTGTACCAAAAAAAACTTCTCCTACAAAACACACAAATCAATTTATAAATGTATATACAATAGCAAGGTTAAAATATGATAATAAAGATATAACTAAAAATAATTTTGAAAAATATAAAAATAATAGTATTTCATATTTTAAACAATTACAAGAAGATTATATTATAAATAATCCAGATAAAATAAAAAAAGTGGGTTTAAATACAGTAATAGAATTAAATGATTTAAAATCAAAATTAGCATTTAAATTTGAAGAACCAGTTAGTTTTAATAAAAATAATTTTAATTCTCCAATAAATACTGGTATAGAAGGAACGGAGTATTTAATACTTGCCCCAAATGGAAAAAAACTATTTTCAAGAAGAAATATAGAAAATATAGGAAAAACAAAAAGAAGATTAAATTTTTAATAATTTATATCTTTCACTATCTATTATATTAATCATATTATCATAATTTTTTGTTTCATAGTTAGAAATAATTATACCAGAATTAGTATATTTATTAATTTTCCAATTGGAATATTTAACATGATTATTTTTCCAAAATGCGTTTTGTGCGTATATTTTAGATGCAATTTTAGGAACTTTATCATAATCAATATTAGTTTCTTTTTTACATAATTTTCTTTCCACCAAATACCATTTTTGTTCATAAGCGTCTTTTAATGGTTTAATAAATAAAGTTCTAATTTCTTTTGGTGTTCTATTAAAATATTTACATATTTTTTTAAATGCACTTCTTTCTTTATCCCATTTTTTATTTTCACTAGGAAACCATTTTGCACAATTATCTAAATTTTCAATTTCATCATCATTAATAGCCAACATATTACTAATTATTCTTTCGCAAAAAAAAGATAATGCTGCTTTTTCAGTATTTCTAATTTCATTTTTTCCACTAAAAAGTTCAAAAATATTATCATAACGAGTATAATATGGTATAAGATGAATATTTTTTTCAAGAGAAAACATTAATTTTGCATCTAACCATTTAAGACATTTTTTAAATATATCTCTTTCTCCTTCTCCTTCTTGAATATCTCCTTTATAAAAAATAAGTTTAATAATATCTAATTGATTTTTAGTTGCATCTATATCTGATTCTTCATCAAGAGCTTCTTCTAAAGCATCATCAAGTAATTTAAAAAGTATTTTGTCAGGTATTCCCCTAACAATATCTGTGAAACAAGAAAATAATTTTAATTTTTTATCTTCTTTAACAACATCATTAATAGGACTAGGCCACCAAAAATATTCTAATAAATTTGACATTTTCTTATTATTACTATATATTTTAAATCTTTATATGTTAAACTTAAAAATAAGTAATAAAAATTGATTAAAATATAATATATAAAAAATTATAACTATTAATAATAAAAATGACAGCAATTCGTAAAAATAAATTACAACCAACTCAAGAAAAAGCATTAAATAAATTATGTAGTTTGTTAGATGAAAAAGCATTATGTGAAAATATTGAAAAAGGTATTTTTAATTATTGTATTTTATATGCAAATGATCATGATATACAAAAAAAATGGAGCAATACAGATTTTTTAAATTTATATATATCAAAGGTTCGTTCTATTTGTATAAATATTGATCCAAGTTCATATTTACATAATACAGAATTATATGATAAAATTATAAATAAAGAAATAAAAGCAAAAGATGTATCAAAATTAAGTGCTATGGAAATGAATAGTTCTATATGGAAAGAAGTAATTGATAAGAAAAAATTAGAAGATAAATTAAAATATGAACCTAAACCTATTGCAACTACAGATATGTTTAAATGTGGAAAATGTAAAAAGAGAAAATGTACTTATTATCAATTACAAACTCGTTCTGCAGATGAACCTATGACTACTTTTGTTCGTTGTGTTGAATGTGGCAATCAATGGAGTTTCTCAAATTAATAAGAAACATATAATAATAAGGATCAAATTTGTTAATATAATATTTTTCTTTAATATCAATTTTATTATTAACATTAATTTTATTAATAAATTTAAAATTATTAAATTTAGGTCGATTTAATATTGAATCATTTATTTCAATATAATTATATAAATTTTTAATTGTTTATTGTATAATATCGGTAAATTATTATATATTTTTTATTATGTAATTATAGATGATTATCATAGATTATAGAGAAAAAGAATTACTTAATTCTATAAGTGATATTGAATATAAAGAAAAATGTATAGATATAGGAGATATTCATATTATAAAAAATAATAAAGTATGTTGTGTAATTGAAAGAAAAACAGTTGAAGATTTAGCTGCATCTATAAAAGATGGTAGAAGTAGAGAACAAAAAAAAAGGTTACAAAAATTAGATACAAAGATATTTTATTTAATAGAAGGTAGTCTAAAAAACAAAAAAATAAATGGAATACCAAATACTACTTTAATGGGGTTTATAATTAATACAACAATAAGAGATAATATTTCTGTTTATCATTCTCAAAATTTAGATGAAAGTATTATGTGGTTAAAAAAATTATATGATAAAATAGATTATATTAAAGAAGAAAATTTAATAACAGAAGAAGCGGAATATGTTGATACTATTAAATTATCAAAAAAATCACAATTAACAACTAAAGCTATTTTTATTTGTCAATTAACAGTAATACCAGGTGTTTCTACAAAAATAGCAGATAAAATAGCAGAATTTTATGAAAATATGAATTGTTTAATAGAAGCATTTAAAATGAATAATAATCCAGATATGATGTTAGCTAATTATGAAATTATAATAAAGAATAATAAAAAAAGAAAGATTGGTAAAGTAATAAGTAAGAGAATATATGATAATATTTTACTTGTAAAAAATTGATTAAAAATATATATAAAAAATAATAAATTTATATTTATACAAAATGAGTGATACTGATAGTATTAAAGATGAAAAAATTGTTTATAACCCATATAATTTTAAAAATAAATTAGTAACGGTTCAAGATATAGAAAATATCCTGAAGCGTAATGGAGTAACATATCCAATTAAGAATTTGTCTTTTTATCAGGAAGCATTTGTTCATAAATCTTATTTAAAAGGAATGATAGAACAAGATAATCCAGATAAAGAAATAATTATTTATTCAGAAAATGAATTAAAAGATCAGAAATTAGTTGATTTACAACCAAAATCACAAGAAAGATTAGAATATTTAGGTGATAGTGTAGCAGGATTAATTGTAGCAAAATATTTATATACAAGATTTCCAAAACAAGATGAAGGGTTTTTAACAAAAATTAAAACAAGGCTTGTTTGTAGTAGTACATTTGCTGATTTTGCAAGATTTGTTAAGTTATATCCATTTCTTATTATGTCAAGACATGCTGAAGAAGTTGTTAATGGTAGAGTTAATCCTAAAATTTTAGAAGATACATTTGAAGCATTTATTGGTGCAATATATAATGATTTGGGATATAAATCAACAGAAATATTTTTAATAAATATTATTCACAAGAAAATTGATTTTGCTCAATTGATTATGGAAGATAATAATTATAAAGATCAATTAATGAGATGGTTTCAACATAATCATAATGGTTATACACCTAAATATTATGAAGTTTCTAGAACAGGTAAAAGTACTAATAGATTATTCACAATGGGTGTATTAGATCAAGATAAAGAAACGGTTGGAGTTGGAACAGATAAGACTAAAAAAGAAGCAGAAAAAATTGCTGCACATAGAGCTTTAATAGAATTGGGTGTTCTAAACAATTAAAAAAAAATAATTATATATTATATATAATGTCGACTTCAACGGTACCGAAGTGGAATAATTACGAAAATAAAAATTGGATAAATTGGCTTACAGATAATTTAGAAGAATTTAAAGAAACATTTGATGATGATAAAGATATAGATTATTATAAAAAATATTGTAAAGATGATAAAAAAGAACAGTTTACTTTAAAAAATCATCAAAAATTAGTAAAAAAATATATGATGATGCTTGATAGTTATGAAGGAGAACCTAAATCAAGAGGTATATTATTATTTCATGGTTTAGGAAGTGGTAAAACTTGTTCTTCTATTGCTATTGCAGATGGATTAAAAATTAAAAGAAAAATAGTAATATTAACTCCTGCAGCATTAAGAAATAATTTTAAAAATGAAATTATTAAATGTGGGGAACCACTTGGAAATCCAGATTTAGAACAATATATAATAAATTACGTTAGTACAAATGCTCCTAATACATTAGAACAAATTAAATCTTTAGATGTTGATACAGTAGATGGTATTGAAGGTGGACCATTTGATAATAGATTAGTAATTGTTGATGAAATACATAATTTAATTAGTATGATAACTGGTGAGGGAAAACAAGGAGATGATATTTATAATATATTTATGAATGCAAAAAATGCTCGTTTTGTATTTTTAAGTGGTACACCTTTAATAAATGATCCATTTGAAATAGCAATTATGATGAATATTTTAAGAGGAAAAATAAGAACTACTATGAGTAAAAATAATGGTGCTATATTTCCTATACAAGATGAAATATTTAATCAAGAATTTTTAGATGGTGATTATAAATTCTCTAATGCTGCTAAAAGATTTTTTATACAAAATTGTATAGGTTTAGTAAGTTATTTTGGAAGTCTTCAAGAAGTAATGCCTAATATTATTACTAAAGGACCAATTCTTGTTGAAATGAGTGATAAACAATTTGAAGGATATAAAGTAATTAGAGATATAGAAATAAAAGAAGAAGAGATAAAAAGTAAAAGTGAAAAAAAGGAAAAAAGTCCAGTTGGTTATAAAGTTAATAAAGAAGAGGTACAAAATCCAACCACTTTTCGTATTCACTCTAGAGAAGCATCAAATTTTGTATTTCCAGGAAATATTGATTCACTTAAAGGCGAAGACCACATTATTAAACCTAAACCAGATAAAAGAAAAGGTCAAATTCAAGAAACAGTCCAAAATATTAGTAATAATTATACAGCATATGAACCAAGTATTTCTGAGTTAGTAGAAGATGCAAATTTAATATATGAAAAAACAGGTAAAAAAGGAATAAATATTGATTTTTTAAAAGATAAAAGTAATAATATTATTTCAAAAATTAATAAAATAAATGAGTATTTAGAAAAAAATAAGTTAGAAAAAAAATACGAATCATACATTAAATATATTAAATATATAGAAAAATTAAGAGTTCTTC
>MDTC01132611.1_pt1 | contig 11395 bp, 8 predicted proteins | sample 811181 | NCBI WGS metagenome assembly MDTC01 (sample SAMN05326644, study PRJNA326480) | marine metagenome | isolation source: seawater | place: Pacific Ocean: North | collected 2011 | reverse complement strand
GTCAATTTCAGTGACCCCTCAAATGAAAGAGCGGTTTGCTATTGATAGTGACGCCTTGACGCCGGACCAAGTAATCAGTGCATTGCTCAAAAGTCCAGTTGATCTTATATGGAACGGAGGCATTGGGACTTATATTAAAGCAAGCAGCGAATCCAACGCGGAGGTAGGAGATAAAGGTAACGATGTGCTGCGCGTAAATGGTAATGAGTTGCGATGTCGCGTTGTTGGGGAGGGCGGCAACCTCGGCTTTACTCAACTAGCTAGGATAGAGTTTTCTAACCACGGTGGCGTTTTACTCACTGATTTTATTGATAACTCGGCTGGCGTGGATTGCTCTGACCACGAAGTTAATATCAAGATTCTTCTCAATGACCTCAGCGTTGCTGGTAAACTGAAACAAAGCCGACGGAATCGTTTGCTTGAGTCTATGACTGATATGGTTTCTGAGCTCGTGCTTGCGAATAATTATGCTCAGGTACAGGCGATTGGCGTAGCGCTCACCCAAACCGATTCTCGTCACCAGGAATATGTTGATCTGCTGCGTTACTTGGAGGCTCATGCAGGCCTGGATAGAGATATTGAGTTTCTGCCCAACGATGAGCAGTTGGAAGAGAGAGAGGCTAAGGGCAAATTCTTCACTCGTCCAGAGATCTCGGTGCTTACTTCTTATACAAAAATGTACCTGAAACAGGAGCTGGCGGATGCTGATTACCTCGATGATCCGTATCTAATACCGTATCTGCATAGCGCTTTCCCCCAGACGCTGGTGAAGCGCTATGGCGAAGAGATGGAGCAACATACGCTGCGGCCGAAAATAATAGCCACGCAGCTTGCTAATCTTGTAGTCAATAAGCTTGGCCCAAGTTTCGTTTACAGAATGGTCGATTCAACCGCCTCTACAGTTTCTGAAGTCATCAAGGCCGCCATTATTGCGATGCATATCTGCCGCATTGATGAATCCTGGGCGGCAGTCGAAGCCCTTGATTACAGCGTGGAGACTGATACCCAGGCAGACATGATGTCGAGACTGGTGCGGCTTGTGCGGCGTACCACCCGCTGGTTGCTGAGAGACCGCAGGGGTAATCTCAACTTTGAATCTGAAGTCGAGCTATTTGCCAAGCCAATGGTCCAGTTCAAGAAAATGTTGCCGAAGAAACTGCCGTCAGAGTCCACCAAACTGTACAAACAAAAGCTAAAGAGTCTGGAGGAAAAGGGAGTTGAGTCTGAACTCGCTCATGAAATCTGCAGCGCTGATTTTCTGTACCCGGCCACCAGCCTGATCGAGGTCAGCCAAAGCACAGGAGAGAAACTGTCTGTAGTGGCTGATATCTACTACTCGCTGGGTGAATTGCTGAAACTCAACTGGCTAGGCACCATGATCAACCAGCTTCCCGTATCAAACTACTGGCAGGCACTGGCCAGAGAAATCTATCTTGACGACCTATCATGGCAGCAGCGCGCGCTTACCTGCAATGTGGTCAATACAAAAAGTCTTTCAGGCTCAGGTAAGACTAAAGTCGCACGTTGGAACGAAAAGTATGCCGATACCATTGAACGCGCCACTAACATGTTGATTCTGCTGCAGGCAGAAAATAAACCTGACTACTCCATGTTTTCAGTTGCGTTGCGGGAACTTCTCAACCTGTCGCATTCAACGGCGCATGGCAACTGAGGTTGAAGCAAAGCTTGAATCAGTAGTGAGGACTAGTGAAGCGACAAGCAAGACAAATTATGCAAATAAAACTGCAGGTTGAATCGGATATCGCTGCCAAACGCTATCTTGCAACTCATGCTGGTGCGGCGAAATCTTTAAGAGTCATTGCTGCAGGCGGACGTGGCGTGCAGTTTCCTGGTTATGAGCTGCGTAAATACTTGACTCATGATGGTATAAAAGATCTATTCGATTTGTATTTCGACAGTACCCAAAAGCCACAAAATTTAAAGCGAGTTTATCAGACTGTCTCATGCACACTTTGACTTTCTATACCACCACGGGCTGCCATCTATGCGAATACGCAGAAGAGATGTTGGCACATCTTAAGCAGCAGGCTGAGGTTACGGTGGAGGAAATCGACATTGCCAGCGATGAGATGCTGGTTGAACGTTACGGGATTCGGATTCCTGTGGTGCGGCGTGAGCCAGATGGTGAAGAACTTGGTTGGCCTTTTAGCTATGAACAGCTCGCTAGCCTAGTTTGATGTGCCACGGCTCGAACCGAACGCCAAACAGGTTGTCGGTTGGGTACCGGATATCCACATATCCAAGTCGGGCGATGCGTTTGTATTCGTCAGTTTGGGAAAATTCACTGGTGAAGTTGCGTGCGCCCAGGCCAATCTTGCCAATGTCAAAATCACCAACTCCGTGATATGAATGTCCCGGTGGCGCAAGCGACCGAGATGCCCTAGAGAGATTGCCATTGGCTTCGATCGACTTTGCAAGGAACAGATGCATTTGTTTCACATTGCTGCGAACTCCTGAAGTCAAAATGACTTGGTCCCCTACGTCAGCCTTGATCTTGTTGTAAAGATTCAGAGACTCACCCTTGAGCAGGAAATGCCCTGAACTCGGGATTTTAGAAACCTCGGTCTTCGGAATCGCGTCTGTAATCTCATGACTGATTTTCTTGCCGAAAAAGCCATACCGATTGGGATTGGCGAAGAAAATCTCTTCCAGGAAATTGAGCTCATCTGCTTCAAAAGAACCGATGGCAGGATAATTCCGGCCGGCCCGCAGCATCTCATCGAAGCTCATTAAGTTGAAGTTGCCGTGGCCTATATAGGATTCAACCTGCGCTAGATGTTTTGTCGCTTTCACCAACACTGATTCATAGCGCTGATCGAGATAGATATCGTTGGCAAAAATCGCATCGAAATTTCGAATCTTACGCAGATAAGCATCTACCTGGTCATCGGGCAAAGCGGGTATCTCAATCCCGCTGTCGCCGTAGCTGTCGCTCTTTGTCAGGGTCTCTGATGCCAGAACCGGCGTCCGCAGGTCGGCAACCGGCGCGGGAACTGGGATGCCTTCCTGGGGCAGCAAATTCTTTATCTCAACTGGTGTAAAGGCGAAGCCCTTGGGGGCGGCTTCACCAGTCTGCGGCAATACCGGGCTTTCGGTATCGCTCAAGATCAGCGATTCCTGACGATTCAGGCGCCGCCACATGAAGTGACCCCCAAATGCGACGGTGCTGGCGGTAAAAAACCCCTCTAGAAATGCGCGCTTGTTCAATTCGCTATCAGTCTCACTTGTGGCAAGTCGCTAGAAAATATAACAAATTTGTCCGAAAGTGAATAATCTGGAGGCCCCATAGGCTAATATGATGCCCGATATGTAGGCACCTAGGGGCTTGGCAATGCAAACAGACGCCTAGCATTGATTGCTGTGGCGGCTGCCAGCTTATTTACATCCTCACCTCTACATTCGGCGAGAATCCGTAAGACTTCAGTCAAATATTTCGGCTCATTTCGCCTGGACTTTGGTTTTGGCCTTAAGGTTCGCGGCAGCAAGTACGGGGCGTCCGTTTCAATCAGCAATTTTTCCTGAGGAATGTAGGAAACAATATCCTGCAAGTCTTTACCCCGCCTCTCATCACAGACCCAGCCGGTGATACCAATGTGCATATCCAAATCGAGATAGTCTCGTAGTGCGGATCTGCTATCAGTAAAACAATGCACTACGCCGCCAACCAGTTCCTTCCGGTATGACGACAACCTCTCGAAGAAGGGTTTATGGGCCTCTCTTTGATGCAGGAAGAGGGGTTTGCTGACCTTGGAGGCAATTTGCAAATGGGCTTCGAATACTGCTAATTGGGAGTCTGGCTCAGAAAAATTCCGATTAAAGTCCAGCCCCGTCTCCCCGACAGCGACCACTCTATCCTTTGCAACGAGTTTTTCTATTGCCGCCAAGTGCCCGGCAGTGACCTGCTGCGCAACATGGGGATGAAAACCGGCCGTACTGCTGAATAGCTGTTGATCGCGCTGTGTAAAATTAAATGACGCCTGACTCGTTTTGAGGTCAGTCCCGGTAAGCAAGATATGCTGCACGCCTGCTGCTTGCGCCTCGGCAATTACGGCAACGAAATCATGCTCAAATGAGCTGTGGGTGAGATTTGCGCCAATATCAACAAGCCCTGGTGCAGCAATCTCCAATCTAACCTCCGGCTCAGATTTGGCAGTGACAGCTGCCATCAAAGTTGGTGCAGAGTCTAATTCAGCAAATGATCTGAGCCAAGAGCTATCTGGCTATTCCAGAGTCAATATTGAATAATATAGTTGTATATAAGCTATAGACAGGAATAGCAGTTGGATGCAAAAGTGATCAAGAAGCCACTGAACTGGGCAGAGCTCGGGTTTCAATATGTGAAAACAGATTTCCGCTTTACCGCCACCCATATCTATGGAGAGTGGCAGTCAGGAAACCTGATTAAAGATGAGAATATCTCTATCCAGGAGGGGGCACCTTCTCTGCATTACGCGCAGCAGTGTTTTGAGGGCATGAAGGCCCAGACTGCGAGAGATGGCCGTATTCTCCTTTTTCGCCCTGAGCTCAACAGCGAGCGCATGAACCGGACTGCTGCTAGGCTGCTAATGCCCGAGGTGCCAAAAAACTTGTTCCTGCAGGCTGTGGAGGAAACAGTTCGTGCGAATTATGCCTGGATACCCCCTTATGGCTCAGGGGCGTCCCTTTATATTCGCCCCATGCTGATCGGTGTTGGTGAAAATCTCGGGCTCAAGCCAGCTCGATCATTTGAATTCCGGGTTTTTGTATCGCCGGTTGGGCCCTATTATAAAAATGCAGGCCTCGCGGCCATCAGCTTAGCTGTGTCCGAGCTCGATCGCGCGGCACCGCAGGGTACTGGGAGCTATAAGGCCGGCGCCAATTACGCCGGTGGCCTGATGGCTACTTTGAAAGCCCAGGAATTAGGTGCCAATGAAGCGCTGTATCTCGATTCAGCGGAACATCGTTATATCGACGAGGCAGGGTCTGCCAACATCATAGTATCCATGGAGGATGGCACTTTGACTACACCAGCGTCCAATGCCATCTTGCCCAGTATCACGCGCCGCTCGGTTATGGAAATCGCAGCGACTCAGCTCAATATGAAAACCGTTGAGCGATCCATCGACTTAAGGGAAGAGTTTGGGTCATTTCAGGAAATGGGGGCTTGCGGCACGGCTGCTGTGCTGTCTCCGGTGGGTCGGGTTTTCTTCGATAATGATTGGCACATGGTAAACGGTGATGGGCAGACTGTCGGGCCTGTGATGCAGCACCTCTATGATTCCCTGGTTGGTATTCAAAAGGGTGAGAATGATGATGTTTTTGGCTGGCTGCGCGAAGTGGATATTTAGAGTTTTATTGTGGAAATTGCAAATTGCTTGACCTGAGCCTAATGAATCGGGCGGCCAATTTTAAAGTGCTAACTGGCACTTAGAACAAGCGCTTTATGATTACTTTCCTACCTTAAGTATCCGTTTCGGAAAACGATCCCTGCTTCCTTTGCACGAATTTCGGATAGGTTTCGCGCCATTTAGGTTCCGTGGCTGAACTCGGGAATCTTGTATAAATGTCTACTCAAGACTTGACCCAAAACAATCTTGCCCTTATATATGTGCGCTGCTCGCAGCATGTCAGATCTTAATAGAGCGCAATCCAGGCGTATAAAATGACAAAATCCCTCGTAATTGTTGAGTCTCCAGCGAAAGCTAAGACTATAAACAAGTACTTAGGCCCGGAATTCGTGGTCAAGTCCAGCGTGGGTCACATCCGCGATTTACCAACCAGCGGCAGCGGCAAGCCGATCGATACCAAGGCCCGGGCAGCAGCTGCAGCCAAGACCCGAAAGATGAAGCCTGAAGAAAAGGTCGTCTACAAGAAAAAGAAAGCAAAACAACAGCTTGTAAGCAGAATGGGAATCGACCCAGAGTATGATTGGAAGGCTAACTATCAGATTTTGCCGGGCAAGGAAAAAGTTGTTGCCGATTTAAAGAAGGTCGCCAAATCAGCGGACAATATCTACCTCGCGACCGACCTTGATAGAGAGGGGGAGGCCATAGCCTGGCACTTGAAGGAAGCAATAGGTGGGGACCCCGATCGCTATAAGCGCGTGGTCTTTAACGAGATTACCAAGCGCGCTATTACCGAGGCCTTTTCAGAACCGGGCGAAGTAGACATGCGCTATGTAGAAGCGCAACAAGCCAGGCGTTTCCTTGATCGGGTGGTGGGCTTCATGGTTTCACCCCTGTTATGGTCGAAAGTTGCAAGAGGCCTATCCGCAGGGCGAGTGCAATCAGTGGCCGTGAGACTCGTGGTCGAGAGAGAGCAGGAAATTCGAGCTTTTATCCCCGAGGAGTTTTGGGAAGTCTATTCTGATTTTGCCACTTCCAACAAAAATAAATTGCGTGGCCAGGTTGTGCGAGATGAAGGGAAAAACTTCCGTCCAGGCAGCAAAGACGAAACTGATGCGGCGCTTAAGATCCTCGAGGCGGCAGATTACACGGTAAGCAAGCGTGAAGACCGCCCAACTTCCTCTAAGGCAAAGCCACCGTTAATCACATCTACCTTACAGCAGGCGGCCAGCACGAGGCTCGGATTTGGCGTCAAGAAAACCATGATTATGGCGCAACGGCTCTATGAAGCTGGATATATCACTTATATGAGAACCGACTCGACGCACCTCAGTAATGATTCGATCCAGATGTGCCGAGACTACATTGAGGGTAATTTTGGCAAGGAATACCTTCCGGAAAAGCCAGCTCTCTACAGCTCTAAAGAAGGCGCACAGGAAGCTCACGAGGCAATCCGGCCCAGTGACGTGAAAGTGCTGCCAACCCAGCTTATGGGTATGGAGCAGGACGCTGTTCGACTGTACGACTTGATTTGGAAGTACTTTGTGGCTTGCCAAATGCCTCCTGCACGCTACCTTAGCAGCAGTATTACCATTGCGGCAGACAAGTTCGAGCTCAGGACAAAGGGTCGCATAATGCAGTTCGATGGCTACTTGCGGGTAATGCCATCTAAAGAGGAAGACGTGGTACTTCCGGAAGTTGAAGTCGGCGACTCTCTCAAATTAGAAAAGCTTGATCCTTTCCAGAACTTTACCAAGCCACCCGCACGTTTTACCGAAGCAAGTCTGGTTAAGGAGTTGGAGAAGCGAGATATCGGCCGTCCCTCTACCTATGCATCTATTATCTCTACCATTCAGGATCGAGGTTATGTGAGGGTAGAGAACAAGCGATTCTATGCCCTGAAGATGGGCGATATCGTGTCCGAACGGCTGATCGAAAGTTTCGATGAGCTGATGAATTACGATTTTACAGCGAAGATGGAAGACTCTCTCGATGACGTGGCTGCGGGTAAGAAAAACTGGAAATCTCTGCTGAATGATTTCTATCAGAGTTTCACCAGTCAGCTTGCGGAAGCAGAAGCCGAAGAGGGTGGTATGCGCACCAACAGGCCCACGGATACTGATATTGAGTGTCCTCAGTGCGGCCGTAATATGCAGATTCGGACAGCCTCTACTGGCGTTTTTCTGGGTTGTTCTGGCTATTCCTTGCCACCCAAAGAGCGCTGCAAGAGCACTATAAACCTGACCCCGGGCGAGGAGGCGATAAGAACCGACACGGCTGAGGAAGCTGAAAAGCAGGAAAACATTCAGCTTCGCCACAAGCATCGCTGCAAGATATGTAATACGGCGATGGATGCTTATCTAATTGATGAAAAACGTAAACTACACGTTTGTGGTAATAATCCTGATTGTCAGGGGTACGAAATTGAACACGGTGAATTCAAAATCCGTGGCTACGATGGCCCGGTAATAGAATGTGATAAATGCGGGGCCGATATGCAGCTAAAGACCGGCAGGTTCGGTAAGTATTTTGGCTGCAGTAACGCTGATTGCAAGAATACCCGTAAGTTGCTTCGCAACGGTGAGGCTGCACCGCCCAAAATGGATCCGGTGCAAATGCCAGAATTGGCTTGTGAGACGGTGGATGATCATTATGTATTGCGAGACGGCGCGTCGGGTATGTTTCTGGCTGCCAGTAAATTCCCCAAGAATCGAGAGACTCGTGCCCCCTTGGTTGAAGAATTGCTTCCCCATAAAGATGTAATAGATCCGAAGTATGAGTTTCTTTTTTCTGCGCCAACTGAGGATGATGAAGGTAATAAAACCCTTGTGCGATTTAGTCGTAAAACCAAGGAACAATACATACAGACGGAAGTCGAGAAGAAAGCCACGGGCTGGAAAGCTTTTTACCGGGACGGCAGGTGGGACGTAGAAAAGCCTGAGAAAAAGGCGCCCGCGAAAGGGAAGAAAAAGGCTAGGAAGAAAGCGGGAAAAAAGTAAGCAAGAAGAAATAGGGCGGTCATGCTTCCCTAGGGGTGTTCAATTCAACTCCACAGGGCTTGCGGACCGTTACTTGTGGAGCGCTTGCAAAGTTGCCAATGGATTCAATAGATTAGTGCCACATTCAGGACAGGGCGTGACGGGAATTTACCTAGTGCTGGCTACTTAGCCTTTCTCTTCCTTTGCCTCTCTTACTAGTCTTTAGACACTCTCTAGCCCTGTCCGATACATTCTCTAATCGTTCTTTGCCTATCCTTTTATTGCAGGTTCGCTGTTTTATCGCTGCTGTATTTCATAAGCGAGCAATTTCTTAAACCAGTAATTTCCTAATCTCGCATTTCGCTTTTAGAGTGGCGACTCGCCATAGAGCTATAACTGCCGGCGTATTACGCCTACGCTAATACCTTCAATTGCGAAGTCGCTGCTACGCAAGTCGACTTCGATTGGGGAGAAATCCGGGTTCTCAGCGATCAGTGTCACCTTGTACTTACTGCGTGAGGTTTCCAGTCGTTTTACGGTGACCTCATCGTCAATTCTGGCGACAACGATGTCACCATTGTTGGCGCGATCGGCCTTGTGAACGGCGAGCAAATCGTCCTCATAAATACCCACATCAATCATACTGGTGCCTTTTACAGTGAGCAGATAATCAGCCTGGGGCGAAAACATGTCAGGCGGTATGTCACAGTAATCGGCAATAGACTCTTCTGCCAATATCGGACTACCGGCCGCAACCTGTCCGATAATGGGTAGTCCTAGCTGTTCATTGATTGGCAGACGAATACCCCTTGAGGTGCCGGGCAGCATTTCGATTGCGCCCTTGCGCGCTAAAGCCCTCAGATGTTCTTCTGCTGCATTGGGAGACTTGAACCCCATTTCCTGGGCGATTTCAGAGCGTGTGGGAGGAAACCCGGTCTCCTGCAGATAATCTTTGATGTAGCCGAGGATCTGTTCCTGGCGTCCCGTAAGCTTGTGCATGATAAAGGCCTTAGAATGAATACAACTGTAATTATATACAGTTATCTGACGATCTCAATCAAACTTTAGAAATGACCATGACTAAGCTGAAACGCCTAATTCATGGGCTTTCTGGGGTGAGGTAAGCTTATTAGAGTAAGATTATGGGTTGGATCGTCCTCAGAGAATCTAAAAATCGTCACCAAAATCCATTAATTCCGGTTCCAGCTCAGCGAGTGGCCCGTAGAAGTCTTACGGTACCATTATTTGGTCAGAGTAAGCCTAGTCTTCTGTGTTGAGGGCATATGGGCTACGCCAATCCTCAGGAGCTTCGGCAGGGGCCAAATAGAGCATTTGCCAGCTGGCACTGTCTTATTCTCCGACTTCGCCATCAAGTAACTGGTATTCGATACCGCCGCTGGCCTGATCTATAGCGACGACTTCAAATAAATTGCCGATGGCTAACTCCTAATACCAAGTGGATACTTCAGGCATGCGAGTGTTCATAACCTTGTCTCCTGTGTCTGTTGTATTAGCGATTTACTGCAATCTTGTGTTCCTTTCTTTTCCACCGCCCTGGCATACAGTTGTCTCCGATGCGCGGGGTATTGTTTCGGCATGAAGTCATGTCAATTACGAATCCACACGATCAATGGCCGCCGATAATTCACACTATCGGTAGTATCCGATCAAAAAAGAAAGCACTTTTTCCAATAAAATTGTTACAAGCGGAACGACAGAATTAACAGTACGAGCTAAGCTATTGAACAGCTTTGAAAACTAATTTTGCTCGGCAAAATGTTATTTGTGATAATTCCGCGACTATCAAGAGAATACAGTAGACATGGAAAGCAATTGCCCCCTGGGCGCCTTGATGTTGGATATTGAGGGCCCGCAATTAACTGCAGAGGATCGTCAGTTGCTGGCTCGGCCGGTAGTTGGTGGCTTGATCCTGTTTACCCGTAACTATCGCGACTCCAGACAGCTGCGTGATTTGGTGGCAGACGCCCGCAATTGCAATCCGGAGCTGCTGATTGCAGTGGATCAGGAAGGGGGCAGGGTGCAACGCTTCCGACATGAGTTCGAGCAGTTACCTCCGTTACACAGTCTATTCACGGTCTACCAAGAAGATCCAGATAGGGCGCTGGAACTGGCGCGCAGCTGTGCCTGGGTCATGGCTGCTGAAATCTTGCATCACGGCATCGATTTAAGCTTTGCGCCCGTGTTGGACCTGTATACAGATATCAGTGCAGTCATAGGAAATCGCGCCTTCGCAGCGGATGTCAAAACAGCGACGGATCTGGCTCGGGCATATATCAATGGCATGCATGAGGCCGGCATGATTGCTACTGGAAAGCACTTTCCAGGGCACGGGTCAGTGGCTGCCGATTCTCATCACGAGCTGCCAGTTGATACCCGGGATTCGGAAGAAATCTTCGGTACAGATATGCAGGTCTTCAGCCACTGCATTGATGTGTTGGACGCCATCATGCCCGCCCACGTCTCCTATCCGTCGATAGATAGCGAATGCGCAGGGTTCTCCAGCAAGTGGCTTCAACAAATCCTGCGACAGCAACTGGGATTTGCAGGCGTCATTTTTAGCGACGATCTCGGGATGCAGGCCGCCCGGGAGAGTGGCAGTCCCGCTGACCGTGCAGCGAAGGCACTCAGTGCAGGATGTGACATGGTGCTAAGCTGCAACGACAGGGAGGCAGCACTCGCAATTGCTGATTATCTGGACGCAAATCATTCCGCAGGCAACTATCGACTAAGCAAATTGCGGGCGACCCCAGCCGCTGACATCAGCGATCTGTATAAAACTGAGAGATGGCAAGCAGCAACCGATCAGATTGCTGTACTGGTTTCCTGACGAATGAGGATTAATTGAATGTTTGAGTTTCTTTCACTGGAGCGATTGGCCGAGCTGGGTTGGGGCGTTGAACTATTTGCGGCAGTCACGCTTACATTGATCGCCCGCTTTATCGCCATGCGCGTCCTCAAAGTGTTGGGCAGACAGTTTGAAAAGACTGATAACTTGTGGGATGACGCCCTGTTTAAGGCCGCCCATGACCCGGTAAGCTGGTTCATACTCAT
>MDTC01085528.1_pt1 | contig 11395 bp, 13 predicted proteins | sample 811181 | NCBI WGS metagenome assembly MDTC01 (sample SAMN05326644, study PRJNA326480) | marine metagenome | isolation source: seawater | place: Pacific Ocean: North | collected 2011 | reverse complement strand
TGAGGAGAAACCCGAGGTTGAGGAGAAACCCGAGGTTGAGGAGAAACCCGAGGTTGAGGAGAAACCCGAGGTTGAGGAGAAGCCTAAGAAGAAGGCAAAGGCCAAGAAGCCTGATGTTGAGGAGAAGCCTGAGGATGAGGAGGAGCTCGATGAGGATTCTGAATCTGACGACGAAGAATACGAGAATTACGAAGGCATCAATTATACGAGATGCGAGGATATCCTGACTGACCCCAAGAGCGGTAAAACTGTGGGTGAAATCAAGGACGGCTCAGTGATCATCACAAACAAAAAGCTTCACAAGAAGAAGCTCCGTCAGAAGTAAATGCACCTCATACAACGAAAAAAAAAATTAAGGCCAAATAATTTTTTTTATGAACAACGTTTCTTAATTAATGTTTCCTAATTAATAATCTCATACCTTTCCCCATCATTGTAGTAATTGAACCTTTCCATGATATCCTTAATCCTTAGATGGAGGGACCATGTATCCATGAGTTTATTGATCAACTCTGTATGGATATAAGGAGTCAGACATACACGATTGTCGCGATTGATCCACAAGATTATTGTTCGGTTTTCATCCAATGTATCAATTGTATCTTCCAGAATTGGAATCCATTTTTCTGTATTCTCCATCCACTTCTTTCCTTCCTTTGTAAAGAAACTTTCGCTCTTATCATGTGCCTTAATCCACGAAAAGACAACACTCCCAAAGATACCCAGGTCTTTGTCAACCCCATCACACGTATTAATGACCTCATGAACAATACTCCCATTATGGGACTGTGTCTTTGAAAAGACATTGAAACTTACCCTGTTTTTCCCTGTATCCTTTTCTGGAATGTTTCTCCATTCTGAGTCAACAACAATACTGTTCTCTACTTTGTTATTTAGGGCTGTTTCACGCTCCTTGAACAAGCACCATGTCCTCAGTATCTTTTTGGCACTAATCACCCTCTTTACCCTTTCAAGAGTGTCCATCGCAAAATCCCGAGCCTTGACAAGTTCTGTCATTTTATAATATGAACAAATCTAAATTCAAATTTATTGAAGAAAACCTATATTCTTTTTTATGTTGTATAGTATAAATGGTTCTCGGTGCGATCAACGTACTTATTTCACTTATTATCTTAGCGGTTATCGTTTACCACGGCGTAGAAGGTGATTGCGCAGGTGCTACTTCTGGAAAAACTATCTTCGCAGTTTTTATAGGAATATTGCACCTACTATTATTTATGGGCGCTTTGAAAGGTTATTCCGACATTCAAGGTGCCAATAAAAAGAAAGAATATCTAATCGGTCTTCTATTTTACATATTTTCGAACATCGTATGCATGGTGAGTTTAGTTCTAACTATCAAATATTGTCAAGATAATATGTTTTGGTTTGTCATTTTATGGCCTTGTATAATGTGCTGTTTCCTTACGTCAATGATCATACTGTACCCCGCTACATTTCTTCCTATTCTCTAATTTCATAAATTATAAAAAAATCTTTTCTATTGTATAGAATAAATGATACCCCATTTAAACGTCCTTATTTCAATTATAATTTTATTAGTCATCTTCTATCATAATAAATCAGTTGATTGTGCAGATCCGTCCACTGGAAAAATGATTGGAGTTTTTATTTTATCTGCATTCCACCTTATTATTATTGGTTTTGCTTTACAAAGGTATTCAACAATTCAAACTGCTCGTGAAAAAAAGAACTATCTAATAAATCTACTACTATACATTATTTCAATTACTATATTTATAGTAAGTCTTGTTTATACTATTAAATATTGTCAAGATAGTATGTTCTGGTTTGTCCTTTTATGGCCTATATTTATGTCTTGTTTCCTGATTATGTCAATGTCAATGTTCCTTGAAAGTTATTCATTATTCATCTAAATTTGAAATAGTTTATGAACTCAAAACAAACCTACTATGAATACGCCAGAGAGATTTCTTCAAAAAATAAGAGAAACATTTCACATCTATTTAAGATATGGATGTCGGTCCAAAAAGAAAACAGACTACCTCCATACATGGTTGGCCGAGGATATTCAAGATAGCCTTCCAGGTTGTCAAGTTAAAATAGAACAACCGGTTCCCTCTCGCAACGCAAAAGGTACTAAGAATTGTGATATTGTTGCCTTCAAGGACGGTTCGCCTGCTTTTATCTTCCCTGTGAAGTTTATTATGACAAACTACAAACAAAATAAAAATAATGGGTGGGAGAATCTAACCGGTGAGACTCTTCATCTTCATTGGGCAAATCCCGACGTTCATATTATCCCTATTAATATTATTTTCAATAAAGTACCTTATTGTGAAAAAAGCTCTTGCATAAAACATTTTGAGGAAATTAATTACAACGATAGTTACAAGATCAATGAATATTTGGTAGACAATGGCATTGCATCACAGATTGTAAACTATATTATTGATGTTGAACATAGATGTGAAATAGGGAACCCTTATAATAGTTGTCCAAAGATCCTACGATTTAATGAGGATACACCATTCAGAAGCTTTCATAGAATTCTCAGATCGCGGGCACCGGGACCAATACAACCTCGTCCACAACCACCTTTGGACCCTCGCATTCGTGCTCTCAATAATTTCGAGGAATTTCATGGACGACCAGCAACACTTTTGGAAGTCGAAGATTCATCTGCTGGTATTGATGGTTGGGCTTAGAGGGGTATCTTCTTCAATACACCACTTGATAGATTCAACCAACCCCCTCCTCGTTTTCCAGAATTATTAATGATAAACTCTTTATTTTTTTCTAAAATGTCAATAACCATACCTCTTGTAAACTCTTGATCTGTAATGCTTATTGATAAACAACCGATATTATATTGAGGTTTACATGATACATACTTAATATCATTGGGATCTACAAATGTCGATACATAGATCACTTTTTCAGATTTTTCTTTAATTAAAGACTGGGTCCGTCCATAACAATACCACGATGGATAGTTACTCTGCCTCCCCTTGTCTCTTTTCAATAGCTCCTCCTTATTATCAATCAAATATTGGTATGTCTTCGGGTTTTTACCCTTGAATTCCACCTCTTCAATGAGTGTTCCGTCTTCATGATAAGGGAAAATTATCCATGATTGATTTAACGAGTTTGTTACTCTTTTCCAACATGGTTCATTGTACTTTTTTTCAGCATGGATATATATTTTATCTCTTAAAGTCGCTATACCTCCTCTGATCTTACATATATCTCCTAATCTCTTTCCTCCAAGATTTTTCTGGATAAAGATATTATAATTATCCTCTGATATATCATCATATTTTATTCTTTTATGATCATCTCGGTATGTGTAAACTAGTTCTTTCTTTGGACATTTGGTAAATACAGTAATACAACAATAAGTAGATACACTCTCAAATACTTTGTCTGATTTAAAATCAATAATCTTTTCAATATATCTATTTTCAATTAGAAACTTCCTGAATAACTTTGCAGATTTATTTGTTAAATAACTATTTGGAATAATTGCAACCATCACTCCTTGATTATCCAATAATTCTAAACATTTTACCAGAAATGCATAATAGATGTCTATGTTTCCCTTGCTTAACAAAGGCCATTTATCTTTGATATATTTACGATATTCTTCTGATAGATCCTGAATACGAATATAGGGTGGATTTAAAATAATATTATCATATTGATAATGAATATCCGACCTTATAAAATCCTTGCAATAACTACGTATCTGCTTCTGTTGAGGACACTTATCTAAATACTCTTGTTTAATATCATAAATATCCACCCTTGAATATTTTGAAAAGTCTATAAACTTTAAAAGTTGTCCATCACCCACAGACGGCTCTAATAAAGTACCACCTTTCAAGAATCCAGACATGATATCACTTATTTTATCAGGAGTAAATACATCACATTTTTCAAACTGTAACAATGATTCATCAACTATTTCTTTGTCTACATGTATCGGTTCGTTTTTTATCTGATGCAGATATCCTTCAATAGTTGGCTTTTCAGATAAGAACTCCATAATTCTATCGAAGTTCATTTCATCTCCACCAACTTTCTGACCATTAAAATGATTCAAGATCACCTTGATTATATTCCGAGAATAACAATATACTTTTTCTTTGAAATTATATTCCATAGTATTATTATTTCAGAAGATTAATTATCAAATTTACAAACAATTTAAAAGTTCATTGAACTAACTATACAAATGATGAATGAAGAAGGATATGTCTATTGTATATCAAACGAATTCATGCCCGGAATTTATAAAGTAGGCGTTACAATGCGTTCACCTCTGGAAAGATTAAAAGAAGCAAACAGCTCCGATACATGGAAAATCCCTACCTATAAAATTGAGTTTGCTAAAAAAGTTATGGATCCAAAGGATAAAGAAAAAAAACTTCATAAATTATTAGAAAAATTAATGACAAGAGTTCATACACGAAGGGAATTCTTTCGCGGCGAAGTAAATGATGTCCGCGAGATCTTTGATTTATTAGACGGGGAAATATGGTATGAGGATCCAAATCCTAATCAAGATCATAATCCCAATTCTTTATCAAGAGATCCAGAAACTCTAATCAAACAATTAATCGGGATTACTGAACAAACCTTTCCAAATCATTCTGTTGATTTTAAACAAAGAAGTGGTGGAAAATGGTTCAATATTACAGTTGATGACAAACATATACTAGTCCTTGAAAATTATACTAATGATAGAAGTAAAATTGGTCTGTTTACAACTCCCTGCCGAAGTGAAATCGATAATTCTTTAATAAGATATTATCATGAATTAAATTGGGAACCATTTGGTAATAGGTCTTCACGGAAACAATATGATACAGAAAATAAAACAAAGGAAGATATTGTTCAAATGTTGGAAGGATTTAAAACTGTATTGACTAGTTCTCAGGAATCAACTATGGATATCAAAAAAATTATATGGAGTGATCAACGCAATCTTTCATTAACAGACAAGTTTCAGAATACCTATTCATTCAGTTCTGAAAACTGGATGAATAATAAGTATATTAACTATATTCATAAAAACGGAGAATTGTTTCGTTGCAAACAAGCCTCAGGTATTCACCGTGGATATTGTATATGGATTGATTCGAATGATATTATTCATTTCTCTAATGGACATCAAAATCCCCAAAAAATAAGTCATTGTATCTTTGATGACAACACCCTAACAGATGAGTGGTTGTGCAATTGGGGGAAATTCACAAAAAAAGATATTGATTTTATTCACAATCATTTTGGAATATCTTCTGTTTAAAACTTTCTCTTTATTATTTAAAGAAACTATCAATGTAACTATTATATGGAAAAGGCATTTACAGAAATCTATCAAAAAAATAAATGGGGAGGTGGAAGTGGTTCAGGATCAAATGCGAGCCCTGATAATTTAAAATACATTGGAATTCTTGAAGATATTATTAATGAATACAATATTCAAACAATCTGTGATATAGGTTGTGGTGATTGGGAATTTAGCCAATTCATTAACTTTCCGAAGAATGTAAAATACACCGGAATGGATTGCGTAAAAAGTGTTATTGATCAAAACGTCCAAGATTTCCAAACAAAGAATATTCGGTTCATTCACAGATCAATTGATGACAATTTCATCCCAGAAGGTTATGATCTTATTATTATTAAGGATGTTATTCAACATTGGGAAGATAAAGATATCCTCGATTTTATGGATCAAATCATTCAAAAAAATAAGTATGTCTTCTCAACAAATGGTTATAAGTTTATGAGAGATCCTTCAAAAAATAATTTAACTCAACGAGATATTAATAACCAGTATCGTTATTTTCCCGTTGATGTCAATAAATATCCTTTGAATCAATTCAAAGAAAAATGCATACTGGAAAAAACACATCGTGCAAAACAAATGCTTCTCTTTCACAATTAAATCTTCATTTTTTCTATTTTCAAATCATCTACATTAACATCTTGATTTATCTGTAAACGATGGAGTAGTTCTTCAATATTTGGTTGAGGAGCCCATTTCGGTACCTTACCTTTACCCTGTCTATTATGTTCCATTATTTCTTTTTCCGCTCTTCGAATTATTTCTTCATCAGTCAAAAAGGGTTGATCTATTTTAGGAACATGTTCGGGTGTCCATTTGGAGAATATTTTTTGAACATTCTTTTTGGTTTTCGATTTCCCTTTGTTTTTTTTCCCTTTTTGAATACTCTTCTTCTTCTTCTTTTTCTTCTTCTTAACCTTTCCACCACCTCTTTTCTTCTTACTTTTTAATAGAGATCCACCCTCTAAATCCTGGACAGTAATATCGCCCCGATTTAACATTGTATTAATTAGTCTTCTTTCATCCGGGCGAGATACAGATTCTAAATAAGTCCTTCTCATAACCTCCTCAGCCGGACCAGGATTTATTCCACTTCTTGCACTATTTCTTATACCACTCAAATCTCTACGGTCCCTGCGTTGAACCGTTCCGACTTGTGCTTCTAATTCTCTTTGTTGTGTATTTCCATAAATATTTCTTCGGTACATCGCATCGAGCGTCGGACGGGGTATATTAAGTTCACCTAATCTTTTAGATAATAATTCATGATCATAAGTTATATATAATTCAAGATCTTCGATTCGTTCTTCTCTAAGAAAGATATCGTTGATTGCACGCCTATCTACATTTTGCTTTATTGTTCCTAATAAATATTTATCTGTACCATTTGTGAACTTTTTGTATTTAGGCGGTATTTCCTGTCTAGGTGTTTCATTCGTCGCCTTAACCAATACTTTATCTCCCATTTTTATATTCCGAAGATTCGTTTCAAACCGTTTATTATTTCCCTTGTTAAAATCCTCCAATTCCTTTTCAACAGCGAACAATTTACCTCTAAGACGGTGTTCAATGACATATATTTCAGATAATTTTATTTTTCGTAGTTTTTCAAATATAAAATTGCCGTCTTCAACTCGTGATATACGCATTGTTTCTCCATTTACCTCCACGTAATCCCCCGCTTCTGGCTTATTAAAAAAACTCCCGCTTACAGTCATAGCTGGGACAAGGGTTTCTTTCGGTTCCGGTTTGGCTCGCTCTCGTTTCTTTTTCTTTTTCTTTGTCCTTTTCTTTTTCTTTTTTGACCTTTTATCATTTTCCACCATCCACGCCTGTTGTATATTATCTGGTAGTTCGACCTCTCCCATACCCTCAAACACATTCTTTACTGATTCTGCCAATATCTCGGGGGTTATTGAAGATTCGGGTGAATTGGTTGATTCTTCCGACGATGACGGTTCCGAAGGATAAGGGGGTAAAACCGCTGGGACCATTGGAATCTGATGGTGATCGCTTCTTAGTGGTCTATTACCTTGTTCTTGTATGATTCTTTTATTATCATGAATTTTTGAGTGTAGTTCATCACTATTTAAATACATATCCGATATTCTCCTAAAAAAATATCTCGTATCAGAATTATCGTGACGTAGATGTTTCCGCGGTGTTTTCTTTTTATTTTGATCCCACGCCCATCCCATCGGTAATCTTTTGTATTTGGTTATTATCTGTTTTAATAATACTATTAAACCGATTGAATTCTCCAATTTAGTTTCACCATCCGCAATATTTTTCATATTTTTAATCATAGGAATAATATTTTCAACCAATATCATCACAATTTCATATGTAATTGCGTGGTACATGTATAAATATGTACCGGCATTTATCCTGTATTCCGCCAACCAAGGTGTTTCACGTAATTGCACTTGCCATTCTCCATCCATTTCGAACTCACGACCTACATCAACCACTAACTTATCGGGTTCTTTTTCCATAATCCGGTCAATTTCGTTATTAAAATCATTCAATACCCGATTTAATTTCTCTGTAAGACGGTTTCCTGGTATAGAGAATGAATTCCATTTATACTCCTTCCTATTTATATCCATTTCCATTTTTATTTCACGAATTAATGGCACTATTATTCCATCTTCAAATGGTTTTTCAATAGCTTCCTCACCTCTCGGTGCGTAACTTGAAAATAGAGCTAATGCTCTTTTATTCAATTTCTCTAATTCAGGTTCACTTAAATTATATAACCTCCAATCTTTATTCATTAAAGTATCCGCTTTCTTCAATAATGTTTTTAACTTTGTTTTTTGATTTAATAACTTGGGTCCTTTATCAACACCTACCGGTGGCACCCCTTTATCATCCAAGTCTGTTATCCTTTCAAAAAAATCTACCTTTATTGTATTTGATATACTTTCCAATTCATCAGCGTGATCTACATCCTTCATATATGTTAAATCTTCATAAAATACATCTTCTATTGTACTGAACAATACATCTAAATCATATATTTCATATAATTCCTGAACATCTTCGTCTAACTTTTTAAAACCATACCTTAGTTCTTCAAGTGCTAATGATGGATCTGTTATCCCAGGATCCTCTATTATCCTAAGGATTCTTTCATAGAGGTCATCATCCATATATATATTATCTATTATTTTATTTACCACATATGACTGTCATTATTATTGACAATTATCTCATAGTTATTTTTGTTTCTATTTTCATAAACTACCTGAAACGTCATATAATTATTGATCACTTTCACCTCAAATAATTCACTAGTTAAAAACAAAAAAGGATCAAATGTTGAACATAAATATCCACTGTTCATTGTCTTTGTATCATAATTCTTTACATGTTCATAATTTTCTTTCATTTGTTTTTCAGTTATCTGTTCACCATTACACATGACATGTTTAGTTAACTTATTCTTTTCTTTGAATAATAAACAGAGTTCTTGTATGTTCTTTGGAACCTTTTTATAATAATCAATTAAATCATATTCCTTCTTCGCATAATAATCAATGACATAAAAAGATCTCGGTTTATGGTTAATATTCCTAAACAATGTATCCCAAAAACATGACATTCTACTTTCTTTAATATTTAAATAAACATTATTATCTAGATAATCATATTATGAAACATACATTTCAGAAATTAGGAATCTATGGTGGAAGTAACATCATATTTACATATATAGTATATAAGATCAACCATACAATGTTAGTTGATATGGACCAGGTCTATAAAAAAAATCATTAAACTATGTATTCTATTGATGGTATCTCAGATCATTCCAAATACCCCCTGAATACATATAGGATACTTCTCTCATACAACCAATCTTCTTATAACCAGTAACCTTCATAATTCCATGGTTAATACTGTATTCTCCTGTAACTTCCCCAGGAATGATATCCTCATATTCAAAATTATTCATAAGAATATTTCTTTGAAATGTATTTTGTATGCTTTGTTTAATATGATCAATTATATCTTTTGTTATTCTTTTTGAAACCATTACAATCTCAATACTCTCAACATCTTCACATTCATAAGTTTCTTTAACCTTCTGGATTCTTTCAAGGAATTCATTGATCCGGAATTTACCTATCTGTACTTCTTGTCCACGCGGAAAGGAATTCTTATCAAAGAATCCTGAATGAACTACTGGATAATGATCCATTCGAATAACAATGAAAACTCCATCATTCAGAGAAACCTTAATATCATTACAATCTTCAGTAAAAGGAAAGCTGTGTTGTTCTTCATTTAGAAACATGTTTCACTGTAACAGACAAATATTTTATAATTCAAAAATAAAACTGTATCAAATTTTAATAATTTACAATTCGTATATTCATATTCTCATCGTAATATATCCCATGTTCATAATATCGTTTTTCTGCATACAATGCCTCTTCAACTATATATTCAGACATCTTTTCGGAAAATGTATTAAATGTAACCATAGCTCCTAATCTTTCTCTTATGTGATCAATACTCTTATCTTGACTCAATATATTTATCATTGTTATCTTATCTTTCAAAGAGATTTCCCTCAACACTACATAATTGTTTCCTGGAATCCTTTCCGAGAGAAAACATCTTTGAAAATGTTTTATGTCCATTAATAATAAAAACTTATCATCTATTATTTCTGGCCTTATACATTGATGAGTTCTTTCTATTTCTCGTTCAGAAGAAAACCTTCTCCACCCCTGTATATAAACGCGACCATCTATTCTACGTAAACGGTTCTGTTTTATTCCTTGTTCGATATAATAATGTTCTTTCTCTGATTTCTTATAAAATCTCATGATTAACGATAGAATATCATAACTAAGCCCTTTCTTCAAAAGAACCAAAATGATAAGTTGTTCTGTTGTTAACTTCATAAAAAATATTTATCATTATCGTTTTAAATGATTACAGAGACGAATTCATTGGGACATTTACGAATGTCTGACTTGATACAGAATCATTCTCCATTTCCTTTTCAATTACTTCTTCCGTTTCATTCGGAGTAAAGAACCGCACACCATAAGGTTTTAGATCGCTATCATACAAGATACGGTACTTTCGAAAGAATCCATTTTCAACAGCATCAATATGACACCAAATCTTCTCATAATCTACACCAGGATAAATCCAACGAGGCGGAGGGAAGAATTGGTCGTCAATCACCTTTCCAGGTCCATCATAATCAACCCAATAATGAGGATCTATTTCAAATCCTTGAATATCGGGTGGGTCTCCTTCATAAATAGGATCAAATATTCTTTCCCTCATCTCGATGTATTCTTCAAGGTCAATAACCTTGTTTCTCTTCTCTATTTCCTTCGAAATTGGTTTGGAGACCCTTTTCTTACTTGTATTTGTGGATTTCCTTTCGCGATAAGTATACAGTTTCTTTCCATTGCCTCTTTTCTTGAATCTCGATTCATCAGAACTGTTGATGTGAATTGTTCCATCAACATTCCTCTCATTTACAACTGTCACCTTCCTCTCAGGCTTAAACGCCACTGATACGGCTCTCGTAGGCATGATTTCCTTTGCAACAACCTCGGACCACTCCATTTTTATTATAAAAAAAGTAAGCTTTTCATTCAAATTTAGACAGGAATTCGCTTCTTATGATTTTCTTCATACTCACTAGTCTTCCATAAAGGGACTTGGTTTTCTCTATCCCATTCAGCAAGATCAGTGAAATACCTACAATCACCCGATTTAGATGCTTCATGAATTGTATAGTTTACCTGATGTTGATAATACTCAACACCATCAAGAACAATATAATCATAATCGAGTATTATTTCATGATCTTCTTCTTCCTCTTCAACAATCATCTCTTTGATTGTGATCTTCTTCTTTTCAACCTTCTTTTCTCTCTTCCCCTTCTTTACTTCCTTAACCTTCTGTTTTTCCTTATCCTTAACCTCCTGTTTTTCCTTATCCTTAACCTTCTCCTTCTTTACTTCCTTAACCTTCTGCTTTTCCTTCTCCTTAACCTTCTCCTTCTTTACTTCCTTAACC
>MDTC01076738.1_pt1 | contig 11395 bp, 11 predicted proteins | sample 811181 | NCBI WGS metagenome assembly MDTC01 (sample SAMN05326644, study PRJNA326480) | marine metagenome | isolation source: seawater | place: Pacific Ocean: North | collected 2011 | reverse complement strand
TCATATGTTTTAATAGAACATGTTATATGGAAACATAAGTTATCTAATTATAAAATTGTAGAAGAAAAGAATATTATTAAAATTGTTATTGATAATAAGATTTTCTTTAAAGAAAATACATTAATTTCTTTTAATGAGTATATTAAAGAGAAAATTAGTTTTTATCTTGGAAATAATCATGGATTCAATTTTGTAAGTAGATTTTATTTTTTTCTAAAGTACAAAAGTATATTTAAAATATTTAGAAAAATTGTTTTCTATGTAAATCATCATACTCAGATTGTAGAAAATGCTTATGTTTTTGATTTGAAAAATATGTATTCTTACTTAGTGTTTCAATTCTTTAAACTTTTAACTAACATATTTTTGACAGAACAAATAAATAATCAAGTAGAAGGTCTTTTTAGAGGAAATGAATTTATGGAAGTTTTACATAGTGATACTATTAAAAAAGTATATAAATCAAAAAACTATAAGAAGGGTATTGAACATGCTGCTAATGCTCTTAGAGCTGATTAACTTTGTATTACTCAAAAAGTTCGCTTTCAATTATTCCGCACATTAATTGGCCAACAGTTATATGCATTTCTTGTATGTGGTTTGTTTCTTTACTTGGTGTTTTAATGGAATAATCAGATAGCTTTGTCATTTCAGTTTCTCTATTACCTGTTAAGCATACGCTTGTTATACTGAGTTTTTTAGATGCTTTAATAGCTTCAAGGACATTTTTGCTTTCACCACTTGTTGAAATACCAACCAAAACATCTCCTTTTTCTCCAATACCCTCAAGCTGCCTTGAAAAAACTTTATCATATCCATAATCATTTCCAATTGATGTAATAGCCGAGGTATCAACAGTTAAAGCAATCGCTGGCAAGGGATTTCTATCAATTTTATATCTACCCATAAGTTCAGCGGCTAAATGTTGCGAATCACCAGCGGAACCTCCATTTCCACAGAATATAATTTTATTTTTATTCTTTAAAGCCTGGAGCATTAATTTAGTTACAGTTTCAATATTATCAGATTCACTTTCTAGAGCTTTGTAGTTATCAGAGGCTTTGTTTAAGTAGCTAATTATTGTGTCTTTCATGTTCAAATCCTAAAAAATAAGATCAATTTTGTTTAATAAACCAATTATTGTATTATAAACTATTTATCAGGACATATATATACATATTATTAAAAAAATAAAATTAAAAACAGAGAGATATATGCAAAATGAAATAAATAACTTACTTGATATGATATATGAATCAGGCGAAATAGTAAAAAAATTTTTTTATAAACAAGAAAAATCTATAAAAATAAAAGAAGATAAAACCGAAGTAACTAATGCAGATATTGAAATAAATAAATTTCTTATAAAAAAAGTAAAAAGAAGTTATAGCGATTATAATTACCTATCAGAAGAAAATAATTACGACAGTCAATTAGAGGCAATTACAAATAACAAATTTTTTATTATTGATCCAATAGATGGCACAAGAAGTTTTATTAACGGCTTAAAAGAATTTACAATAAATCTAAGTATAGTTAAAGATGAAAAAATATACTTTAGTGTCATTTACTCGCCTATTTTAGATATTTTATATTATGCCCATGATATGCGCATATATAAAATAAATTCTTATAGCGATTTTAAAAATAAAAATTTTGAAAAAATTAATATAATTAATTATCATATAAATAGTCCTATTAATTTAGTAATGACTAATAACTCTGAAGAAATTAACAAAATAAAAAAATTTATTGCAAATTCAAATTTAAAATTTAATTTCTTTTCCGAGTCTAGTTCCTTGAAATTTTGTAATTTATCAATTGAAAAATATAATCTGCATATTAGAAAAGCTAACATTAAATTATGGGATGTTGCAGCTGGTTTTCATATCGTTAATAATGCAGGTTATGTTATAGAAGATTTATATGGTAATGAAATTTTTACGAAATTTTTTCATAAAGACTCATTGAAAAGAATATCTGAAAATAATTTTAAGATTAAAGAATTTGTTATTAGGCCAAAAAATTTAGAAATTTTTTGAATTTTATAGACTTTTAAAAAATTTAATTATTTCTTTTGCTGATTCATTTATGTCATGATCATCTGTGTTTATTATAAAATCTGCATTAGTTGGTATTTCATATTTATCATTAATGCCTGTGAAATTTGATATTTCTCCAGACATTGCTTTCTTGTACATTCCTTTTACATCCCTTTTAATACATTTTTCTAACGAGCAATCAAGATATATAAACTTTAGCTTTGACTCCAGATTTTGTTTTATCATTGATCTTTGATCATTTGTCGGGGTTATCTGAGACACAATAACGTTATATCCCTCTGAAATGAAAATTTTTGATAGTTCCATAGTTCTTCGAAGATTTTCGGTTCTGTCATTTTTGCTAAAATTAAGATCGCTATTAATGCCATCTCGCAAAATATCGCCATCAAATAAAATAACTTTTTTCCCTACTTTTTTTATTTCATTATATAAAATTTCTGACAAAGATGTCTTCCCTGAACATGGGAGTCCTGTAAACCATATTATTATGTTTTCATTATGCATTATATTCTTAAATTATAACCGAAATAAATAATATATAACTAGTATAATTTCTTTTTTTGTTAATTTATTTTCTAAAACTAAAAATTTAAAAAATTTTTTTTTATCTTCAAAAGAAATTCCTCTATATTTTTTCCTATTATTACCATAGCATTTAGGATATATACTTTTAAAAAAGACATCGTTACCGGTTATTCTTCTAAAGACTTTCAATTCTCTTTGAAAAAAAAGATCACATATATACTTTATAGTACTGTCACTTATTGATTCAACCAAGGATGTTTTACCAAGAAAATAAGTTGGCTCCCCAAACTGATTAAATTTAAAAAATCTACCAACAATATTATTCGCTATAATAGATCTGTTTGGCTCAAATATCTTATTCCTAAGTTGCAATAAATCAGACATTTCCCTAGTAACTGATTTATTCATAATATTTTTTTTATTTTCATTTTTATATTTTTTTGTATAAACTTTTAAACCAATTGTTTTAACAAAATCATCTTGTATTATGTTATTTAATAACTGATCACTTGAATATGGCTTTAATTTGATTTTTATATTTTTACAATGAGACAGTTCTTCTATTTGTTTTAAAATATTTATTGCGCTTGAATGGTATTTATCGATATTTTTTAAACTTTTCTCGAGGCTAACTTTTGCAAGTTTATGATTTTTACTATCAAAATTTTTTACACCTTGTTGAAAATCACATAGTCTTTCTTTATTTTTTTGGCTCCAATTAGTAACCATGAATTCAATAATCCTTCTATAGTAGACAATCAAAGTTACATTTAAACTTGGATCAATATTTTTCAACTGATAAAGAAGAATTTTATTTTCATCATATGTATGAATAAAAGCTTCGTCAGACAGCACTATATTTTTTTTTTGGTATAAATTCTTGTACTCAATAAGAATCTTATTAATATCTTCGAAATTTATTAATCTTTTTATTATATTTCCCGCATTTTTATACTGGCCATTAATAATATCTTCGTAAGGTTCTGGGTAGATATAATTATTTTTATTTAAATACTCTTTATTTTCATATAAATATTTTTGTAGTGAGGTCGTTCCAGTTTTTCCGGATCCAATATGAATATATATGTTATTATTATCCATATATTTTTTTCAGCTCATCTAAAACTTTAGATTTCTGTGTAATTTTGAAATCAACAGATATTTATTAATTTTTTTTAAAATATTTTTCATTTACTTTATTCAATCCCAATATTTTTTAAAATTATCATTTTTTGCGAGTAGACGCGAAATGAATCAACAAATACTAGTTTGTCTTTAAGACCTGCTGAATATCTTTTAATAACGTCTGCAGTAAAATTGTACGCAACGTCTTTTGATTTATCAAGATCATCTTGAGTTATATTTTCTGATAATTCAATCATCACAAAGTTAATATTTCTTTGATTTAAAATTTCATAGAAGTTTTCTCCCTTATTTACATGAATAGGACCAATTCCAAAATTATTTTTTTGAAGAACTTCATTTACAAAACCTGAAGTGAATGGGGCTATAAAGTCAGTATTGTTAACAATAATAGGGGTTGTTGTCAAAATAAACTTTCCTTTGAGACAATCAATTTTATCAATAATACATCTTCTTTCTCTTATAGTATTTATCAACTTTATGTGTCTACTTTCCCTTGGATCAGGTATAAGTATCATGTCAGTCCTATCATAGTAGTGATTCAATCCTGGAATAAAGTTAAAATATTTTTGGTTAGTAATTGCTATTTCATTTATAGATTTATCAAAAATATCATTTTTATCAGCAATGTGTCTATTGAGTAGGTTTGTATAATTTATAAATATAATAGCGATTATAGTAATTGATAGAATATTACGATTAAATTTTAAATATTTAACATCATCTATAAAACATAAAGTAGATAGGCTAATAAATATTAATATAATCGCAATCAAAGATCTTCTTAAAAACTGGCCATCGTCTTCCGAAAGAATATATGAAAATAAAATTAATGATATATATATAAGCGCCATAAAAAAAATATGAAATTTCGAGTTATTGAAATTTAATTTTTTATTTTTGATTAAATATATAATTGGAATTATGGAGAATACTGCAACCAATGAAAAAAATGTAGCGTAAGCCTCAAAAAATTGTTTAAAAATAAAACCTAAAGGAGCACTTCCTTTCAATAGGCTAGTCACAACATCACCGACTGTAGCATGATATCCCCAATATATAAGTTCAGTTATACCCGGCAACCAATATATAAAAACAACTAAGCAACTTACTGAAACAAAAATTAATAGATTAGAATCATCTCTTGCCATAATTTTTTTTAGTATCTTGTACCAAACAATTACTGTTATTATTGCAATTGGTATCAACAAGTATAAATTTTTTAAAATATAAACTAAATAAAAAAATAATATAAAAATAGTTAGTATTATATTAAAAGATTTCAAAAATTCATGTTTCAAAATATTACCTTTTTTATAAGAAGCAATAATAAATGGTAAGAAAATTATTGCTAAAAAAACTGACTCTGCAGGCCTAATGCATAATGATAAACCTATAAATACAGATGATGTTATTAAGTCTTTTTTATTAAAAAAAAAGTCAGATTTAATCATATAATAAATACCAGCTGTCAGAATTGCCATATATGCAATTTCCGACATATTTGAAAAAAAATAAAAATAAAACATTGGATGAACAAGTAAAAATAAAGTAATCAATGCTGAAAAGTGAGATTTGATATATAAATTCATAAATTTATAAATATAAATGAATAGTAACGAGCAAAATAATACAGAAACTCCTGCAGTTGCGTATAGTGGGTCATTTCCAAAAATTATTAAAAATGGAACTCCAAACACCTGAAATATACCTGGTCTAAATGATCTTGTGTTATAGAGTTCAAATAAACCAACAATAAAACCATTTTCAAAGAAATTTTGATATGATTTATATGTATCCATTAAATAGGCTGCTCCATCACCTGTAGGGAATGCGTTATTGTTCAAATGCCAAGATGATATAAAACAGATAAAAAGAAAAAAAGATATTATAAAATACCAATCGCAATTTTTTTTTAGTAATTCGAAAATATTAAACATCTTTTTTTATAAATGTTATAATTTAAATTTAGGCTATTATATTTATATAAATATTATTATATTTTAAAGTTTATGAAAATGATACAAGTAATAAAATTAATACTTAAGAAACAGTTTTATATATCGTTAATCTTAGTAGGCTTATTAATATTTCCTGTGATTATATTTGGTTTGCCAAATTTTTTTGACCCAAGCCAATGTTATATATTCTGTAAATAAATTTATACAAAAAAATTATTTAATGTAAAATAGTTTAGTTATCTTATTTGGAAATATTTATGGCAAAGGCAGTAATATTAGCAGGGGGACTAGGAACCAGATTAAGTGAGGAAACTCATAAGCTCCCTAAGCCTATGGTTGAAATTGGTGACCAACCAATACTATGGCACATAATGAAAATATATGAGGCTCATGGAATCAATGATTTTATTATATGCGCAGGATACAAAAGTTATGAAATTAAGAAATTTTTTCTAAATTATCATATTAATAATTCAGATATTCAATTTAATATTGAAAAAAATGAAATTAATATCCTAAATAATAGATCAGAAAAATGGAATGTTAAAGTTATAGATACAGGTGATGGTACTTTAACAGGTGGAAGATTAAAAAGGATATACAATTATGTCAAAAATGACGATTATTTCTTAATGACATATGGTGATGGTCTTTCTGATATTAATATTAAAGAACTTATTCAATTTCATAATAGTCACGATAATTTAGCAACTGTTACAGCAGTCCAACCTGAGGGAAGATTTGGAGTATTAAACATAAATAGCGATGAAGTTGTGACAGAATTTCAAGAAAAACCTGATGGTGAAGTTGGATATATTAATGGTGGTTTTTTTGTTTTATCTCCTAAAGTTTTAAACTTTATAGAAGGCGACATGACAATTTGGGAAAGAGATCCCATGAAGAAATTAAGCAAAGAAAAACAATTAAAAGCTTTTAAGCACAAAGGATTTTGGAGGCCGATGGATACTTTAAGAGACAAAATTTTTTTAACAGATCTCTGGGAAAAAAATAAAGCTCCCTGGAAAGTATGGTAGAAATTTATGAATCTTGTAGAATTCTATAAAAATAAAAAAGTTTTCGTTACTGGCCATACTGGATTTAAGGGATCATGGCTTTGTTTTTTTTTAAATAATTTAGGTGCTGAAACCTGTGGTTATTCTTTAGAACCAGATAATTCGTATCAATCTTTATATAACTTATTAAATGCTAATGAAAATTATAGTTTTAACTCAAGAGATATAAGAGATTTTGAAAATTTAAATATTTCTATAAATGAATTCAGTCCCGATATAGTATTCCATTTAGCTGCGCAACCACTAGTAATAAAATCATACGAAAATCCAATAGAAACTTTTTCAACAAATATTATGGGAACCTCAAATTTACTCGAAATATGCAAATCATCAAAGTCTATAAAAGCCATTATTAATGTAACTTCAGACAAATGCTATGAAAATAAAAATACAAATAAGCTATACACAGAAAATGATAGGCTAGGAGGATCTGATCCATACTCTGCGAGTAAAGCATGCGCAGAAATAATTAATTTCTCATATCAAAAATCTTTTTATAATGGTAGTAAAATAGGTCTTGCTTCAGCAAGGGCTGGAAACGTTCTTGGAGGTGGAGACTTTTCAGACAATAGACTAATTCCTGATATTATTAGAAGCCTTAGTAGTAAAAACAAGTTAATAATAAGAAGTCCAAAATCAACAAGACCTTGGCAACATGTTTTTGATGTAATCTATGGTTATATTATTCTTGGTAAAAAACTTTATGAAAATCCACTTAAATTTTCTAGTTCATATAATTTTAGTCCTAATGTTGAAAATTGTATTACTGTAGAGGAGATACTTAGTAAAATAAATAAGTTATTAAAGATAGATTATAGTATAAAACCGGGTAAATTTTATGAAGCAAATCTTTTGATGCTAGATTCTAAAAAAGCAAAAAAAGAATTAAATTGGTATCCAATTTATGATATAGATAATACACTTAAGAAGTCAGTTGAATGGTACAATGATTTTATGCAAAATAAAAACATTGTGAAAAAGTCGCTGAGTCAGTATAAGAAATATATGGAGCTTCAGAATGAATGATATAAAGGTTAGTTATGCTCAAACAGTTTATGGTAAAAAAGAAATTGATGCTGTCATAAAGTGTTTTAGAGAATCAACTCAAATGGGAAATTATTCAAGCAAATTTGAAAAAAAGATTTCAAAATTATTTGATAAAAAATACGGTTTGTATGTTAATTCTGGTTCGTCTGCATTATATATAGGTATGGAGGCATCAGATTTTCCAGAAGGTGGTGAAGTTATTACACCAGCACTTACTTTCTCAACAACCATTGGATGTATAGTTAAATCAAAACTTGTGCCTGTTTTCGTTGACGTAGGATTTAATGATTACTGCATCGATGTATCAGCAATTGAAAAAAATATTTGTAGCAAAACAGTTGCGATTGTCGCACCCAATCTAATGGGAAATATTTGTAACTGGGAAAAAATTTCAGAAATAGCAAAAAAATATAATTTAAAAGTTATTGAAGATTCGGCAGATACTATTGGGGGTACCTTGAATGGAAATTTATCAGGTTCTTATTGTGACTGGACTATAACGAGCTTTTATGGATCTCATATTATTAATTGTGCTGGGAATGGTGGTATGCTTTGTGTTAATGATGAAAAAATGATTTATGATGCTAAGCTTCTTAGATCTTGGGGAAGATCTTCATCAATATTTGATGAGAAAAGTGAAGAAATTGAAAATAGATTTAATGTCGAAGTTGATGGTATTCCTTATGACGCAAAATTTATTTTTGAAAAAATTGGTTATAATTTAGAGGGTTCAGAAATCGGAGCTGCCTTTGGATTAGTGCAATTAGAAAATCTAAAAGAAAATATAAAAATTAGAAAAAAAAATTTTAAAAAACAAACAGATTTTTTTAATAAATATAATGATTTTATAGTCACGCCTCAACAGACAAAAAATTCTGAATCCGCTTGGCTTGCTTACCCAATTATAATTAAGGAGAACTCACCATTCAGCAGAAAAGATTTTCAAATATATTTGGAAAAAAGAAACATCCAAACAAGAACCGTTTTTTCTGGTAACATAACAAGACAGCCAGGTTTTAAAGATATTGAAAAGAAAATTTCTAAAAGTGGACTAAATAATGCTGATAACATTATGAGAGGCGGTGTATTACTAGCATGTCATCATGGTCTCACAGATAGTATGTTTGATCATATGCACGAAGTTTGCGAAACCTTTTTTAAAACTTATCAATGAACATTCTTATAACTGGGGCAAACGGATATCTTGCAAAAAAATTTGTTAAGGAACTTGCAAGTGTTAATAAACATCATCTTTTTCTCTTAGTTAGAAAAAATACTAATGTTGAATATCTTGTTAAGTATGTTAATAAAGAAAATTTAATTTTCTATGATGATACAATTGAGTCATTAAATAAGATGAAGAAGAAAAAAATTAATCTTGTATTTCATCTTGCTAATTACTATCCTGATTCGAAAAGACCTGCGATGCCAGAAAAAATTATTAGCTCAAATTTAACTTTAATTATAAACGTTATAACTATTTTAGGAAATAAAAGTAACTTTAAGATTATTAATATAAGCTCAAATGCTGCAGATAACGATTCTACTTTATATGGAAATGTAAAACTAACTACTGAAAAGTTTCTTGCAGAAAATTATAATTGTAGTACATATAGGTTGCATGATACTTATGGAGAACAAGATCCTCGCCCAAAGCTTATAAATAAACTAATCACCCATTCTCGTGACGGGAAAGCATTTAAGATGAAAAGTCCGCCAAATAAACAAATCCATTTGATATATGTTAAGGATGTTATTAGTGCTTTTCTATCAATAGTAGAAAATCATGAAGATTATGAAGAATATGATTCGACTAAGTCTTCTATTATAAATCATATTTATTCAGACACTATGACTTTAAAAGAGGTTATAGAAACTTTTAACTCAGTCTCAAATAAAAAAGTAAACGTCACTTGGCTAAAAAATAATGACTTATTACAGGATTTAAAAAGCCCTGGGAACTTCCCAATCAATTGGAAACCCAAATATGATTTAGCTACTGGTTTAAGAGAGATATTGAATTTATGAAATTCACTGAAAGTAAAATAAGCGGTTGTAAAATAATTCAATCTAATATTTTTAAGGATATAAGAGGATCCTTCAATAAAAATTTTGATAAAAATATTTTTACTCAAAATAATATAAAGGAAAATTTTGATGAATGTTATTTTTCTCAATCTAAAAGAGGTGTGATTAGGGGTATGCATTTTCAAACAGAACCACATGAAATATCAAAGCTTATATTTTGTTCTGAGGGAGAAATAATAGATGTTTTTTTAGATATCAGACCAAGTTCAAAAACTTATGGCCAATTTGACACAGTAATAATGACAAGTGAAAATGGTATACACGTTTATCTCCCAAAAGGCATAGCGCACGGATTTCAAGTTATCAGTGAAAATGCAACTGTTCACTATTTACAATCAGGAATTTATGAAAAAGAAAGCGATTCTGGAATATTGTGGAATTCTTTTGGAATGGAATGGCCTTTAAAGAATCCTATTTTGTCTGATAGAGATTTAAGTTTTCAAATGTTTAAGGATTATAATAAGTGCTAATCTTCACTCTTATCAACGGATTCTTTAATGATAGTAATGGGTCTATTACTTCTTTGGTCATAAATTCTTGCAATATATTCGCCTATTATACCTAGGAATAAAGCATTTAAACTAATGCCAAATAAAATTAAAACAATTATAGTGGTTAAGCCAGCAGGCATGTTTATATCAAAAAAGAATTTTGCAACTATAAAAAAACCGCTAAGTATAGTTGTTGAAAGTGCAATTATTATTCCAAATACCGAAGCAATTTTAAGAGGTAAACCAGACATACTTACAATTCCGTCAAGCGCTAATTTAAGCGAGCTAGAAAATTTAAATTTAGTTTTACCAAATTTTCTTGCTTTTCTTTTATATGGAATACCTTTTTTATTAAAACCTAAGCTAAAAATAGTACCCCGTATATAAATATTGTGATCTTCAATTTCCTTAAGTATTTCCGTTATATTTTTATCTATTAACATAAAGTCGCCAGCATTTTTTGGTATATCATTACTACTAATTTTATTTAATAAGTAATAAAAAAAATTGCGTAAATAAGGAATGTCTGTAATCTGTTTAGATTTCAAAAAAGATTCTTCTCTTGATTCTCGAATACCATAGACAATTTGGTAACCGTTTTTCCACTCTTCTAAAAATTTATCAAATAGTGCTGGTGGGTCTTGAAGATCACAATCTATCGCTATAGATGCATCTCCTTTTGATTGGCAATATCCAGTCCAAAGTGACTTTTGGTAACCATAATTTCTCGAAAGTCTGAAAATTCTAAATCTTTTATCTTCTTGAGAAATATTTTGGAGGATTTTAAAAGTTTCATCAGTACTTGAATTATCAGTAATAATAAATTCAAAGTTATAATCACTGGCTAAAGAATCTGCCATTTCCCTCATGCTCTTATAATAATAAGAGACATTTTCTTCCTCATTGAACATTGGAGTAATGATAGAAATTAGCTTCTTATTCATAATTTACTATTGTATAATTAATAAAAAAAATTAGATATTAAAATTTAATATGAATCTTGG
>MDTC01109582.1_pt1 | contig 11397 bp, 11 predicted proteins | sample 811181 | NCBI WGS metagenome assembly MDTC01 (sample SAMN05326644, study PRJNA326480) | marine metagenome | isolation source: seawater | place: Pacific Ocean: North | collected 2011 | reverse complement strand
GAGATGGCAGAGTGGTCGAATGCGGCGGTCTTGAAAACCGTTGAGCCGAAAGGTTCCGGGGGTTCGAATCCCTCTCTCTCCGCCAAATATTTGGAGGAATAATGGATTTCATTATTATAGTTGTTTTAATTGGAATGGTTTTTATACTACTGTCAATTGATAAAAAAATTGGTGAACTTAACGATAATTTAGACCGTATTGCAGAGGTAATTAAAAATAACAAAAATGATTAGTAGTTAAATTTTACTTATAATCTTCAATATTGCCGCTAGATATCATCCATTCTTTAAAACCACCAATCATATGTGACACTTTACTATAACCCATATTCACAAGTGTCTGTCCAGCTAGAGCAGATCTACTACCGGTTTGACAATATAAAACTATTTCTTTATCAGTATCAAAAAATTTTTTGTAGTACTGATGAGCTGGATCTGCAAGAAATTCTAATTTACCTCTAGGAGCATTAAAGCTTTTAGGAATTACTCCTGTATCTTTTAATTCATCCGTATCTCTGATGTCTATGATTATATATTCCTCGTTTTGAATAAAAGATTCAACTTCAGATACAGTGTATTCTTTAATTACTTTCCTTGCGTTTTCAACCATTTCAATAGAGCTTGATATAGACATATATAATTCCTTAAATTTAAGTATAACTAACTTATGTAATAATATATTATTTATATTTAGGAGTAAATTGAGTATGTTAGGGCCTTTCATAATTGATATCGAAAGCACAAAATTAAGTGAAGAAGATATTGATGTATTATCACATCCCTTAATTGGTGGTGTAATTTTATTTTCAAGGAATTTTGAGTCTAAAAATAACTTAGTTGATTTAATTATAAAAATTAAAAGGATTAAAGATCCGTCACTGATTATTTTTGTTGACCATGAAGGCGGTGATGTACAAAGATTTAAAAAAGAATTCACTCAATTACCACCAGTAAGTATTTTAGGAAAAAATTATAATTTTGATACAGCTAAATCAATTGACATGGCATACAAGTTTGGTTGGCTTTCCGCATATGAGCTTACAGAGATTGGCATTGACGTAAATAATCATCCAGTTTTAGACATCGATTATAAAACTAGTGACGTTATGAAAAATAGGTGTTTCGCTGATAATCTGGAAGCAATAAATAAGCTAACCGAAAGTTATATTAAAGGTTCTAGTAACTTTGGAATATCATTGATATGTAAACATTTTCCAGGTCATGGCTATGTTAAACCTGATACACATAAAAGCGTAGCAGTAGATAATCGACAAATTAAAACAATATTTGAGAATGATATTCAGACTTTTGTAAATGCAATAGAAAATAAAATACAAGGAGTAATGATGTCGCACGTAATTTATAAGAAATTTGATATTTTACCTTCAAGTCTTTCTCCTAAGTGGAATAAATTTTTAAGAGAAGAAATAAGATTTAATGGGATTGTAATTGCTGATGACTTGTCGATGCGTGGACTAGATGAATATGGCGACATAACTGAAAAAGTCAATCTGTTTATAAAATCTGGTATTGACTGTGCTTTTGTATGCAATGATAGGGATTCTGTTATTAAAATTTTAGATAACATGGTCTGTAAACCTGATAAGTATTTACATGAAAAGTTAATTACTCTCAAGCTCACAAAGAAAGAAGAAAATCAGTATGATAAATTTAAACGTAATGATATTATAAAGGAAGTACTTGATTTTAATAATCTCTTACAAAATGAAATTGATTTAAAATATGATTGAAAAATATTCAAATTTATTAGGTATAAATGATTGGGTAACAAAAGTAATTTTTGTATTAATTGTTGTGATATCTATAAATATTTTTACAAAAGTTATTTTAATAAATTTAAAAAAACAAATTGAACTAACTGAAAATAATTGGGATGATGCACTTGTCAGCTCATTATTTAGACCTATTACCTTTATTGTATGGATGCTTGGTATTATCTTTACTGTTCAATTATTTAATGAAAATGAATACTTGTTAGATAATACTTTTATTTCTAATTTAAAAAAATCAACTTTTGTTATAGGAATTAGCTTGTTTCTTTATAGCTTTTCTAAACATCTTCAAGAACTGATCATTGAAAAAAATATAAGTAAAAATATTGATTTTGATGAGTCGACAATAGAAGCAATTTCAAAATTAGCAAGACTGTCCATTCTTATTATAGCGACTTTAATATTATTACAAACATTTGGTTTAAGCATCTCAGGAGTTCTTGCTTTTGGAGGGATTGGTGGTTTAGCTATTGGTTTCGCTGCAAAAGATTTATTATCTAATTTTTTTGGTGGCCTTATAATATATCTTGATAAGCCATTTAAAAAAGGAGATTGGATTCGCTCTCCAGATAGGGACCTTGAGGGTGTTGTCGTTGAAATAGGTTGGAGACAAACTATTATTAAAAATTTTAAAAGAAATATGATTTATGTACCCAATTCAATTTTTGCTAGCGTAATTATTGAAAATCCTTCCAGAATGTCACACAGGCGGATACATGAGTGTATAGGGCTCAGATATCAAGATATTTCAAAAATTGGTAATATAATTAAAGATGTTAGGGAAATGATTAACAAGCATAGCGATATTGATACCTCGCAAAGTATATTAGTTGCATTTAATTCTTTTAATTCCAGTTCTATAGATTTCTTTATAAGAGCTTATACAAACCCAGTAGAATGGGAAGCTTTTCACTTAATAAAAGAAGATATTTTATTCAAAATCCACGAAATTATTTCAGAACATAATGCAGACATTGCATTTCCAAGTCGAACTGTATATGTAGAAAATTTAAATTAGTTGAGTTTGTTAACTTTAATTAAAAAGCTAAATATACCTTTATCAATATAATATAATTTATTTAATGTTATTCTATTTGAATATTTAAGTTTTTCAGCATGCAAAGTAGGATTTGAAAATAAACTTTTATTTTTTAGGATCTTTCTATTAATCAAATTAAAGTTAATTGTAAAAAATTTACCTTTTTTAAGTTTTATATTACCCTCAAACTCACTAATTTTACCATTTGTAAGAATATCAAGATTGTTTACATCAAGATCTTCGTCAATTAGCATTTCACTATAATCAAAACCACCAGAGAAGAAAATTGCAGCATTAGAATCTAATTGTTGAATCCACTCTTTATGTGCTATTAATTTTAACCTATCATCTTTTTTGATTTTACTTACCTCTTTATCAAACGTACTTAATTTATACTTTTCCTCGTATTTTAAGCATTCAAGCTCATAATCAATTAGACAATTATTTTCGTGTATATCAATTACATTCGAATCAAACTTTAATTTTTCATAATTAAGTTCATTCTCTATGTATAGATTTTGAGAATGAGATAGAATTATAACTTTTACATGGTAAAAATCTTCAAAAATAAGATCATTAGAGTGACATAAAGTACTCCAGAAAAGTAAAAAGATAAAAATTATTTTTTTCATTTCATAATTAGTGATAACGAATTTTCTAATACTTCAATTTTATCATCTATATCCTGTGTGTCTAATCTAAGTTTCAATGTATTATCCTTTTCTAACTTTGTAAAATCAGAATTTTCATTTAGAAACTTAATTAACTTTTCGTGCTTTACTTTGTTGTCCTCATGCATTTCTATTTTCACATTTACTGATGTCTCGGAAATTCTCTTTATGCCTTTATTTTTAAACTTAATCTTTAATTTTGTTATCTTTAAAAGATTATTTAATTGCTCTGGAAATAAGCCAAATCTATTTATAAATTCAGATGCTAAATTGTTTATATCATTTTCATCTTTACAGCTTGAAAGCCTTTTATAACACACCAACCTTAAATTGACGTCATTTATATATTCATCTGGAATGAAAGCCTCATAATTTAGCTCTATTTCAAGGTCATTAGAAATATCATAATCCTTTATGCTAAATTTTCCTGATTTATGTAACGCTACTGCTTTTTCAAGCATTTTATTGTACATCGAAAATCCTACTTCCTGAATTTCCCCGCTTTGTTCTTGCCCAAGAATATTTCCTGCGCCCCTTATTTCTAGATCTCTGGAGGCCAAGGTAAAACCTGAGCCTAAATCCTCTGCTGTTTCTAGAGCAAGCAGTCTTTGTTTAGCCTCATCTGTTAAAAGATTTTTATTTGATGCTACAAGGTAGCAAAAAGCTTGTTTATCACTCCTTCCGACTCTACCTCTTATTTGATGAAGTTGCGAAAGTCCAAATCTCTCAGCTCTATTAATTATTATTGTATTAGCATTTGGTATATCAATACCATTTTCAATAATAGTTGTTGATACAAGTACATGAAATTTCTTTTCATTAAACATTATTAAAATTTTTTCTAAATCACTCAGTTTCATTTTCGCATGAATAAATTTAACCTCAAAAGCATCAGAAAGTTTTTGAATTCTTTCAGCTATTTTATGTATATCCTCAATTCTGTTATGTATAAAGAAAATTTGACCACCTCTTTCTATTTCTTTTGAAATAGCATCTTTAATTATTTGATCGTCCCACTCAATATTAAACGTTTTAATAGGAGCTCTATCGACGGGTGGAGTTGCAATAATACTTATATCTTTCAAACCACCTAAAGATAAACTTAATGTTCTAGGAATTGGAGTTGCTGTTAATGATATTATTTCTACATTATTATTTTTTTGTTTTATAATTTCTTTATGTTTTACGCCAAATTTCTGTTCTTCGTCTATTATTAATAATCCTAGATTTTTAAAAATAATATCTTTTTGAAATACGCGATGTGTTGATATTAAAATATCTATTGATCCATTTTTAAGATCATCAATGATCTTTTTTTGCTTGACCTTATCTTTAAATCTTGAAATTGATTCAATTCTAACAGGCCAATTCTTGTATCGATTTTTAAAAACGTTAAAATGTTGCTCCGCTAACACTGTTGTTGGAGCCACTATTGCAACTTGTTTATTGTTATTTACGACAATAAATGCAGCTCTCATAGCAACTTCAGTTTTTCCAAAACCTACGTCACCGCATATTAATCTATCGGTGATTTTTTCTGACTGTAAATCATCTATTACTTCATCTATCGCTTTTACTTGGTCTTCAGTCTCATCATAAATGAACTCATCCGCAAATTTATTAAGAATTATTTTTTCCACTTCATAAGTATTTCCTTTTATGGAATTTCTTTTAGCATTTAATTCTAATATTTCTGCAGCAATATCATTTACTTTTTTTAATGCTTTCTTTTTTGCTACATTCCACTGATTACTACCTAACTTGTGAAGAGGAATATTTTGATCAACTGCTATATATTTATTTACACAGTCTAATGAAGATACTGGAACATACAACTTATCATTATCAGCATAAGAGATACAAACATATTCATTAATCTTATTATTTGTAGTAATTTTTTTAAGCCCATGGTACCTCCCAATACCATACCTGTCGTGAACAACAGCAGAGCCTATAACCATATTTTTAAGTTGATCTGCAAAAACGTTTTTTTTGGATTTAGATTTGTTCTGCTTGATCTTATTTTTTAAAATGTCATCCTCTGATATAAACGATATTAATTTATCAGGTAAATTAAAACTTTTATTTAAATAATTTCTCATTAATAAGACTTTATCTTTAATATCTGATAATTTTTCTATATTAGAAATTTCATTGAATAGAATATTATTTGTCGCAAAGACTTCTTTGATTTTTTGATATTTATCCTCGCTCCTTGAAAAGATCAGCACCTTATTATTTCTCTCAATGTGTTTTTTCAAAATCTTTAAGGGATCATCGAATAATGGTTTAATGCTAACATCCTCGATAATATTTGAATTTATTACTAGACTATTCTTATTTTTTTTTGTACTTGTAATGTTTATAGTCTTTTTAAACTCAATATTTCTTATTTCTTTTATGTTGTTATAAAGATAATTAAGATTTAAAACCTTTTGCTCTTTTGAAAATTCATCATATCTTCTTTCAATTAATTCATATTGTTTACAATACATTTCATCTAATAAATCTGTCTCATCCACTGAGAGTATATTTAAATTAGTACCTATGTAATCAAATATACTAGAAGTTTTTTTGTACAATAATGGAAAATAATTATTTATTCCTTGTGGATTTCTGCGTTCACTAAATTCTGTATATATTTTATTATTAAGAGGATTACCCTCAAATATTGATCTGTATTTTTCTCTGAATCTTTTAATAGTCTCAGAATTTTGTATAATTTCATTAGTTGGGCATAGTATCAATTTTTCAGGAAAATCTTGATATGATACTTGATCTGTTATATTAAAATATTTTATAGATTGAATTTTGTCATCATATAAATCTATTCTAAGAGGTTTTATTAAACCTGGTGGATAAATATCTATGATGGATCCTCTAATTGAAAATTGACCACTTAAAGATACTTGTTCTGTTCTTTCATATCCGATTTCTACTAAAAAATTTTTAAAAGAATCTACGGCAATATCATCTGCAATATTTAATTCGTATGAAAATTTTTTAAATAACTCATAATCTAGAAGTTTCTTTAGAATATTATATACCGAAGTGATTATAACTTTATTTTTTATCGCTGAACTTATAATTTTATTAATTTCAAAATATTTTTTCGCAGAAAAGCTTCCATAAGAGGGCATTGGATCATATGGAATTTCATCAAATGAATGAATTGGAAATATTCTTTCTTTATCAATATAAGTTTCTAATTCGAACTTGATACGATCAACAGAAGTGTCATTTTTTAGTATTATAAGTGAGCATCCATCACTAGATTTTATAATATTTGATAAAAGTAGTGAATCAGCAGAATTAACATATCCTGCTATATTATCAGTTTGTTCAATATTTTTATTAAGTAATGAAATCATAAAAAAAGGGGCTTTAAAGCCCCTATATTTTTATACATTGATCTAAATTATGCAAACATATCAGCGACTATATTATCATACCAACTGTAAGCGTATTGAACTTCTCTTCTTCTTGCTTCATCAGTTGCATCTACAGGGGTTAATCCTCCAGATACTTTATTGATTTTACTTTTATCGTCTGCTAATCGATAAACTGCAGCAACAGAAATTGCATAGTCAGGAGCAACAAGGCTGTAACATGTATTAACATATGAAGGAATACCTGTTGCCACATCATTTAATGAGGATACGACAGCATGCGCACATACTTTTGCTTGCGAATTTGCCGCATAGCCTGATTTAGGCATTCCTTTTGCAATACTTGCATCACCAATAACATAGACGTCTTTTTTTAATTTAGATTCAAAGGTATCAAGATGAACAGGGCACCAACCTGATTTATCTACAACTCCAGAAACATGGGCGATTTTTCCGGCAGCTTGTTGAGGTATAACATTGATTACACCACCTTTATGCGTGTCTCCAAAGTTTGTAGTTACTGTCATATTATTTACATCAACCGAAGCAAGCCCACCATCGGTTTCGCTACCAGGAATCCATTCAATCATTCCATCATACCTATCTTTCCATCCTTGTTGAAATAATTTCATTTTTGAGAACTTATCTTTTGGATCTAAAACTAAAATCTTTGATTTAGGTTTGTTATTTTTCAAAAAATAAGCTATCTGACATGTTCTTTCATATGGGCCAGGAGGGCATCTATATGGATTTTTTGGTGGTGCGATTATAACTGTATCACCATCATTCATTGCGTTTAATTGTTTTACAAGAATGTCAGTCTGCTCACCTGCCTTCCAGGCATGAGGCATAACTCTTGCAGCTTCCTCAGTGTATCCTTCAATTTCATTAAATTTAACGTCTATTCCAGGCGACATGATAACTTTATCATAATTAAGGGTGTTACCATTCGAAAGAGTTACGGTTTTTGTGTCAGCATCAACTTTAGTTGCCTCAGCCTTAACAAAATTGACGCCATGATTAGACATATTTTTATAATTATGTTTTATGGTTTTAATTTTTCTATTCCCACCAATAACTTCGTTACTCATGAAGCATGTATAATATTCATTATTTTTTTCGACTAAATGAACTTCAATATTATTATCTAATGATGCTACAGCTTTTGCTGCGACAGCTCCCCCTGAACCACCGCCAATAACTACAACTTTTTTCTTAGCACCAAAAGATTTTGATGGAATAGCGCTTAGACCGAGAACGGACATAGCAGAAGTTCCTGCAGCTATTTGTAAAAAATTTCTTCTGTTAATTTTTTTCATTTTAACTCCTAACTATTGTTGGCTCGCATAAAAATCTAAGAGATCTTGATACTCTTTAGAATTTGTTGCTTTGTGATACTTATCCAAAGATGACTTCATTTTTTTTGGCATTCCTCTTAATCCAGCATTAAAGTCGTCTAATTTATATTTTGTGTAAAGACTCCACTGCCCAGCAATTATTGGCATATCATCTTCATTAGATTTTCCACCCTCAACATGACACTTTGAACACTGGTTTTCGTGTTGAGACCCACCAGCTTTAACTAGCTTTTTATTATATTTTTGCTTAGCAGGAATAAATTTTTGTTCTTCGAAATATTTACCCATCTTCTTAATTTCGGAAACTGTGTAGCCTTTTGCGATTCTATGCATAATTGTTGGATTTCTTTCCCATATCAAAACTAATTCAAGAGACTCGTCGTTATCTACAATATCCTCAGCTTTACTTAAATCATCAATAAACTTATATGAAAGCATTGCTCCAATGAAATAATTAGCTGTCATTCCAGCAATTGTAGGTATGGCTGGTCCCTCACTATTGCCGTTATTTCCATGACACGCTACGCAAGCTCCAACTAACATATCTACTGATGCTTCTTTATCGGACGCGAATGCACTACTTGAAAAAGTTATTGATAAGGCTAAAAAGAAAAGATATTTGATTTTCACTACAAGTTTCCCCCTAAATCTTATTATTATTCTATAGTATAAGAGTGTAAAAGGAATTTGTACAATAATTTGTAAAAACTTGTACGGTTATTAATCAAGTACTTTACTGATCGTTTCTGGATCAATTGGGGCCATATGCGCAACACCCTTATGACATTCAATACAGGCTATATTTTGTTTAAGAGCTCTCTTATGTTTCCTATAAGCTATTCTATCTTGCTCTTCTTTACTGAAAGCATCAAAAATATGGCAGGATTTACACTCCCTAGAATTTGTCTCCCTGTGCTTATCCCATACTTTATTTGCCATAGTCCATCTATGATTTTCAAATTTTTCTTTGGTATCAATGGTACCAGTTATTTCTCCCCAAATATCTTTTGCTGCCATGAACTTAGCGTATAATTTTGCACCCATAGGATGAGGCACATGGCAGTCCTTGCATTCAGCTCTGACACCAGATGCATTTTTATAATGAACTGACTCCATCCACTCTTGCTTGTTCCATTGCATGGAATGACATGAGGTGCAAAATTCAGTTGTATTTGTGGCCTCAAGAGTAACGTTAAAACCAAAAATAAAAAATAATGCTGCAAAAACACCAGCTAAGGTACTTCCAATAATTACTTTGTTCTTCACGTAATGCTCTCTCCTAAAATATGCTAGTATTGTATCAAAAATTTACAAACAAACTAGATTTAGTGAATAAGACATAATGTGAACCTTTATGTACAATATATGGTATGAAATTGGAAGCAAAATCATTGTATTGTAAAAGAGGTAATAGCGAAATATTTTCAAACTTATCGTTTACGATTAATAGCGGAGAGGCCTTAATAATTAGGGGTGGAAACGGAAGTGGAAAATCAACATTATTAAGAACTATTTGTGGATTATCACCAATATCTGACGGAGATATTCTTCTTGATGATAAAAGTTTTAAAAGCGAAGAACTTCAAATTAAGAATAATATCCTTTTTATAAGCCACTCTAAATGCTTAACAGATGATTTTACGTCTTTTGAAAACTTAAATTATTTAAGCTTAATCGCTAATAATAAGATTGAAAATAAAGAAATTAGAGAAGCTCTAAATAAATTTTCTTTAGAAAAATATAGTAACGCTAAGGTTAAGAGCCTTTCGGAAGGAACAAAAAAGAAAATTTCTTTATGTAGACTTATTACAGTTAAACGTAAATTAATTCTATTAGATGAGCCGTATAGTTCGCTAGATAAGGCTGCAATCAGTATCCTAAATAATTTAATCAAAGAAAAATTAGAACAAAAAGTAATCGTAATGATAACTACTCATCAAGACTTCAGCGAAAAAAATGTTTTTAATACGAACACTTTAAATATGGAAGATTTTAATGTTAGATCTAATTAAAAGAGAAATAAAAATATATTTTAGAAACCCGTCAGGTATTTTTATGCCTATATTATTTTTTTTTCTAATTGTTACAATTTTCCCTTTATCAATGAGTCCAGATAAGAACTTGCTAACTTTAGTTATACCAACAATATTATGGATAACATCAATTTTTATTATTATTTTCACAACACAAAATTTTTTTATAGATGACTATAACTCCGGGGTATTTGAAAGTTACTATTTATCTAAAATTTCAATTGAAAAAATATTTTTTTCAAAAATTTTATCGAGCTTTATTCTATTTGTTTTTCCTTTATTATTTTTTATACCACTTGTAATAGTTTTTTATGATTTGAATAGTGCAAAAAGTTTAATAATCTTTATTACCGTATTGGTATCTATGCCTTCATTATTTATTTTATCCTTATTCGGTGTTTTAATTACTTTAGGCTTGTCGAAACAAAATTACCTATCATCAATAATTACTTTACCTTTTTTTATGCCTAATATTATATTTTCTGCCAAATCCGTACAGCAAATTGATTCATCTTTTTTTCTACCCCCAGAATTATTTTTTTTAATGGCAATATTAATTTTAAGTTTATTTTTAGGCCCTTATCTATTAGCATTTACTTTTAAAACATCTTTGCAAAATTAATTATGATTAAAGAACTTGGTAATTTAAAAAATTTTTATAACTTTTCACATAAAGCTTCAAGTTTTTTTTATTGGGCTTTTGTGATCTTATTTATTCCTGGCCTTATTTGGTCATTATTTATTGCCCCTATAGACTACTTGCAGGGTCATAGTTATAGAATTATTTTCATTCATGTTCCTTCAGCATGGATGTCATTACAAACATATATGTTGATGGCAGCGGCAGCAATAATAAGCATGATTTGGAGAGTGAAGTTTATGGAAATTTTTAGTATTCAATGTGCATCTATTGGAGCAGTTTTTACTCTTATTGCACTAGTTACTGGAATGTTATGGGGTAAGCCCACATGGGGAACGTATTGGGTTTGGGACGCTAGATTGACTTCTGAATTAATACTTTTATTTATCTATTTAGGTATTATATCGCTATACCAAGCAATTGATGATAAACGAAGAGCATCAAATATAGTAAATATACTTATAATCATTGGTTT